>Ga0209570_1000834_pt1 | contig 24226 bp, 23 predicted proteins | sample EBPBio172007_DNA_FD_185861 | JGI IMG/M metagenome (GOLD analysis project Ga0209570, IMG submission 185861) | Wastewater treatment Type I Accumulibacter community from EBPR Bioreactor in Madison, WI, USA - Reactor 1_9/17/2007_ DNA (SPAdes)... | ecosystem: Engineered > Bioreactor > EBPR >... | reverse complement strand
TTTTAGTAACATAAAAAGTGCTTTAAGTAGGTAAAATAATTTAGAAATAATATTTGACCCACCTGAGCCTCTGGAAATATATGGGAAGCTATAATCGTCCAGTAAATAATGAACTCCTTTTCGGTCCCTTGCTGTAATTACAAAATTATGCCCCTTATCCTGAAGAATGTTTATTGCATTTTTGAAGTAATGCACATGTGCTGGATGCCCGATATCAATTAATATCGTCATGAGAACATACCTCTGAGCTCTTCCGGGGTGGGGAAACTTATTAAAACGGCTCTTCGGGACCCATGATATACAAACATACTTCCGGCAGCTACCGCTGAAGCTCCACCGGATATAACCGCATTTCTAAAATCGTCAAAAGAAGATGCACCACCAACTGCAACGATTGGAATTGAAGTTTTCTGCGTGACAAGATTGAGAAGTTCAAGGTCATACCCTTCCATAGTCCCATCCCGATCAATGGAATTAAGTATGATTTCTCCGGTTCCAGCATTTTCAAGATCCAAGCACACTCTCAATGGATCCAAGTCTGTTTTTGTTCTCCCTGCATGAGTAAAAACTTTATATTTCCCTAAAAAGTTTTTTTTAACATCAACAGAGACTACGATAGTTGAAGTTCCAAATTCTTCAGCTGCCTGCTTAACAAATGCCGGATTTGTAATCGCCGCTGAGTTGATGACAACTTTTTCAGCCCCATACTTCAAAGCATCTTTTATATTCTCTAACGACCTAATTCCACCACCGTAAGCAAAAGGCATGTTACTTTCATCAGCAATTTTTTGAATTAAATCATGGTTTGGGACACGGCCCTCTTTAGATGCAAGAATATCCAAAAAGACAAGCTCATCAGCCTTTTTGTCATTAAAAATCTTCACGGCATTTATAGGGTCTCCGATATATCTGTAATCTTTAAATTTAATAGATTTAACCAAACCCAGATTTTTAAGCAACAGTATAGGTATTACTCTTGGTCTAAACATCTACATCTCACAAAAATTTCTAATCAGAAGTTCTCCCCATTCATGACTTTTTTCGGGATGGAACTGAACCCCGATTATATTTTCGTCAGCAATTATTGAAGAAAATTCCAATCCATAATTTGTTTGAGCAATTTCATTTGAATTAAAATCGCACTCAACATAATATGAATGGACAAAATAAAACATTTCGTTCTCGGAGATTCCATTAAGAATTGGATGATTATTTTTGAAAGTAATTGAGTTCCATCCCATATGAGGAACTTTGAGCATCTTGTCGGGAAAGTTAAACTTCTTTGTTTTGGCTTTGATGAATCCAAGACCATCAGTCTGCCCTTCTTCTGAAAAATCTGTTAACATTTGCATCCCGAGGCAAATACCAAGAATTGGTTTTTTATGCTCCAGCGCAAATTTTCGAAGAGGTTCTATCAATCCGAGACTTTTCAGGTTCTTCATCCCTTTCCCGAAATGACCCACACCGGGTATAATAACCTTTTCGCTTGATTCAATCTCTTCCCGATTTGAAGTGAGCACAGCGGCAAAACCGACTTTACTTAATTTATAAGCCACAGATCGAAGGTTTCCCATCCCATAATCAACAATTCCAATTTTCATATACATATTTCCTTATTTAACAATACCTCTTTCCTCTAACTCGAAAAAGATCTTGGGTTTTGTGGGGACAATACCTTTTAGCACAGGCCAAACATACTTATAGACTTGAATGAAGAGATTAAAATAAGAAGGATAGTCCCGAAAACATTTATTCGGAGCTTGCCAAATAGTATTGAACTCTTTTTTCGAAAAAGATAGTTTATTCAGAATAAAATCAAGATCTTTTTCAATTCCATTTTTACTGTAAGGAGGTATCAAGACCTTTTCCAAAGCCTCTTCTCGGCTAATCTTCCCGCTCAAAATCTGTGCAGAGTAGGTTATCTTTCTTTTATCAATACCGAACTTTTCAAACATCCAGTATCCAATTGCAAATTTAGTAAACAAGTTCTCGTGATGGTGTTCACCGTAATAGCGCCATCCATAGTCCCTGATTAGGAATTCTTGAGCATCTTGCTTGTTGTATTCAATAAGATCAAATACCGGGAACAATTTTATTTCTTTGATGTATCCCAGATAGAAAAGCTCATACATCGAAACCAAGGGGTAAGTATGCAGTTTCGTCGTGCCAAATTTTTTATTCAAATGTTTGAGTTGTTTTTGATCCGAATATGTCCATTCCGTAGGCTGTTTTCCTTCTGACCTCAAATCATTTCCAATAAAAATATATTTAGTACCAATTTTGGCAGCTATTTTGTAAAGTATAGACTGAATTGCAATGTCAGTAGGTGCATCAATCCAAGGTAGTGAAGCCTTCATATAACATCGCATTAAATCCTTGATTTCCTCATAATCAATTACATATGTTTCGAGATCAATATTCAGAGCATCTGTCATTGTTTTAATATTTGCAACTGCAATTTCGGAACTCCACCCGTTGTCAAGATTTACCGCGAGAGGTTTTAACCCTGCATTCTTAAGAATATAGAGCAAGTATGAACTATCAGTGCCACCACTAATTCCAACAACACAATCATATGTTCTGTCCTTTCCAGCCTTCTTTGCACCATCAACTATTAGTTCCCATTTCCGCTGGCCCACCTCACCTCTAGGCAATTCATTCATCAAATTCTGCTGAATTCTGGCGTAGTTAGAAATACCATTTTCATCGAATGCAATCCCGGGGACAGTTTCATCCCAGATACCAAGTTTACAGATCATTTATTTAGCCTTTATAGGAAAATTAAGGATTTAACCTTAGATGTTTAAATATGTTAAAACCGTTAGAAGGATATCACACGGAATATTCAATTTCCAGTGCTTTTCGTGCAATTCGAGAATCTCTCTTGTGACTATATTTTGCTATAAAACCTCTATCGATATTAACGGCAAAATAGTCCATAGTAGTTGGCTTAATATGAATGACAATAAAACAACTCTAACTAGGAAATAATTTCAAAATCAAATTTAACTCCCAGGCCGATGGTGACCAAAAATCTCATATGGATTACCATTAATCGAATAACAATTCTTCCAACCATTTGCTGTCTGGTTATTAGAGCCATATCGAGTCATTGGAAGATGTTCAAAACTCGTTTAAAATGAAATTTAGTTATAAAACTAGCAAAATCCTTGTCAATTATTCTATCAGGTTTTAGGACAATCGCATGTAAAAAACCCTTCATGAAGTAATATGAGTAGAGTAAATACGGTCGAGCAAACAATTTATGGACTGCACGAGCCAAAAATAAAATAAAATTCATCCTAATTCTATATGCTTCATAGCCTGACATAAAAGCATGTGTCTTTGGGTCATAAGCAGAACTGGTTATACGATAATGTTTAACCATGATCTCTAAAACCTTCGTGGTCCAACCATTATAAATTGCCCCCATTTCATCTATTCCATCCCATCCCCAAATTGGTTTAAGCCCTCCGATATCTTGAAAACAGGCCTTCCGATAAGCTTTAAATGCACCTCTGACATGATAGTTTATTGTTCCTTCTTTTATGAATTCACTTCCAACTTTGTTATATATCATGCCTCCGGTTATTCCAATTTTTTCATCACTTGCAAATGTATTAATAATACTTTCAAAATAATTAGTTGGTAATTCAAGATCTGCATCTAATTTTACAATAAATTCCCACTCATCATCATGGATAAATGCGAACCCATGGTTGAATGTCTCAACTACTTTACTTCCGCCTGAGCGAATCTCAGGTGGTGATGATTTCTGCAAAACTCTCATCCAAGTATATTTCTTGGAATATTCTTCTGCTATCAGTTTCGTATTGTCTGTAGAAGAGTCGTCAACAATTATTAGTTTAGTCGGCAAGCAGGATTGTGTTATAATACTATTTAAACAGCGCGCAATGAATTCAGATTCATTCTTAGCAGGCATAACAATAACATATTTCATAATTAATTTTTTATCCTTCTTAAAACATAAACCAAAAAAGTAGCTAAAAGATACATTAATACTGAAATTGGTCTAAGAATTACATGTGTTCTTGGCTTGATTATATGATAATATTTTGATATGGATAAGGCTGAATATTTACTGAATACTGACTTTGTAAAAACTTTAAAGGACAAATCGGTTCGCTCTTTGGATGTTAGTCCGCTATATGTATAAACCACCGATTGAAAGGAAATATAAGCATCTACATTCTTCTCAAGACACCTGAGCACAAATTCATCATCAGAACCGTATTGAGGCAGATTTTCATTTAGGAGTCCAATTTCATTCAAAATATCAGAATGAATTAGCGTTCCTCTACCACTAAGACTGTATGTTCGCGCCAACTTTATGTCTAAATCAGTAAGATCTTTATATCGACTTGTAAAGAAGTAAGATTTAAGTCGTAAAAATCTACTGGGTTGGTATGTCCCGGCGCTAACTATTCTTCTATAGTCTTCAATACTAACTGATATGGAACCCAAGATACATCGTTTCCCAATCGATAAATAATCAGACCACAGTGTTTGAACAAAATTCTCCTTAAGTTCACAGTCATCATTCATGAGTAAGGAAAAATCATACCCCTCAGCAAGATTTAGTTTTAAACCTAGGTTAATAGACTTAGTCCACCATAAACCACCATCACCCTGAATTATATTAATTGAGGGAAATTCACAATTAATCATTTCTAAAGTACCATCTGTTGAACCATCAATGATAACTGTAGTTATGATGGTCAAGTTACTGATTATTACCTGAGCCTGAATTTGGATAAGTAGTGTTCTTAAATAAGAACACCTGTTATGTGTGGGAATAACTATACCTACTGTAAAACTTCTAACATTATCCATTATTGAATTTCTGATACCATTTGTTTAGAAAAAATTTGTGCGAAGTTAATCCTTTTCAAAGTTTTTCTTTTCTACCGCTGATTGCAAGCGCATATAACACTATAGTCAAAAATAGTGGAGCTAAGATAAATTCAAAAGAGAAGTTTGCTAGCATATAAAGAAGAGGAAGAAAAACAGCATATCTATATTTAAGAATTACTTTTAGTAATATAGAAGATCTAATTAAACCAATCAACAACAGAATAGTACCATAAATTCCAAACTGAGCGATAAAACCCGAGAACCCATTAATACTTCTCATTGACATATAAAAGTTCGCATTGGCTGATACTTCACGGTTGCCTCCAAACCCTATAATCGGATTTTCTACAAAATCTTCTAAATCATATAACAAACCGGCAAATCTACCTAATGAAACTTGTTGACCTTCTATTGTTGTGTAATAAGAGCGATTTAATTGACTTTCAGAACCCGCTATAACATCAATTATTTTGTCCCCAACAAATTCTAATTGGAAAATACCGATGGCTATGATTATGGAAATAGGTAAAAACAAATAGATTCCTATATTAGATTGTTTACCCATGAATTCACTTCTATTTACAGAAATAAACACTAAGATTACTATAAACATAAGGTAACCGGTTGTAGAGAAAGTCGTTATCATCCCAATAGTGAGAACAATATTTTCTCTTGCAAATATTCTAAACTTATTATTTACTACTGAAAAATAGAGTGCAATCCCAATAACTGAAGCAAAAGCTCCAGGTTCAAACATGAAACCACAATTCCTGTGAAAACTGGTAGTATTTACAGTATAAATTATAATATTCGAACTGTACAAACCGTCGTAATCTACGGGTGGTATTTGTAAAATATCTTGAATCTGTAAGGTTAAGTCATAAAAAAAACCAAATTGAAGATTTTGTAACAGAAATAATAGTAAAGAAATCAGGGTTAAATAGTATACTACTTTATAGAGCAGATAGAAAAAATGTTCCCCTATTATCGAGACAACAAAATAGGTGAGCATAATTAACATTATAATTCTCGAAGAGAAAGAGGGTGGTAACCGCATATTTATTATAGTATGAACTAAAATAAAGATTAATACCAATGAAATAACCACAATCATGTTGCGATTAATAGTATATCCTCTTTTAAAGAATACTAACCCGGACACAACAAAAACTACTGCTATACTTATAAGACTATTTGAGATAACAGATGTACCAGAAGATATATATGCTAAAAGAAGGAACAAAAAAATATCTGTTTTTGAAAACTTTGCATCATTAAATTTATTAGCCACTGATGTATTCATTCAACACTCAAATATTTTCTAATTGAGAAAGGACTTTCTCAATATCTGTACCTTTTTCAGATAGGAGAATTTCAGACAACCTTATTCTGCCTCTTTTCCGGAGATCATTTGACTTTTCTGGATTAAGCAATATTAACTTCAAAGAATCTACGAGTTCTGTTGTCTTTCGAGGGTTAAAATAAATTGCCGCATCTGCTAATTGTTCTCTCGCAGCGTAAACATCGGCGCAGAGCACAGGACAATCGAGTGCAATAGCTTCCAAAGGAGGAATATTCGTCGGACCAAAAAAAGATGGAAAAACCAAAGCTATAGCGTTTTTATACAGTGACACTAAATCATCATTATTAACATATCCCAAAACAAAGATATTATCCTCGATTTCCTTTTCTTTTATGAGCATCTGGACTTCATCAAATGCATTTTTTTTTTCACCAACAAAGACTGCACTTAAATCATGACCAGAATTATTTATAATCTTCAATGCCTCAATAATAATTTTGTGATTCTTATGTGACCAAAATTGAGCAGGATAAAAGATGTAGTGTTTTGGGAGTTTATATTTCTTATTAATATCAACTGATTGGTAATGTGTAACATAGTATGGGGGTTTATATCTGTATACAAGTAATTTTTTCTCATCAATATTATAACATTCTAAAACCTGCTGGTATCCTATTTCAGAATCAACCAAAACCCCTGCAGCATATTTTGCGACATAATTATAATGAAATTCTCTTGACTTATATTCCCCATGTTCACAAACCTCCTTAAATTTTTCATAACGATGCATTAAATCAAAAATTGGGATTATTGATTTGAAATCAAATTCATACGCAAAACTATCATTTCCTGGATAGATTACATAATCAGGTTGTAGATCATTTATAACCTTATAAATTTTACTGCAAAATTTACTTAAAATGCGAATCATTGCTACTGAATGCATTACCTTCAAGAATAACTTTCTAAGCACTCTATAAATTATGGATTCTATCTTTTCTACATAGCAGGCGGGCAAATCTAAATTGGTTAGATACTTTTCCCAAACTTTATCAAAATAAATTACAGAAATTTTATATCTTGGGGATTTCGCTTGAGCTAAATCAAACAACATATTTAAAGAATATTGAAACTTCCCACCCTCAGAAGGAGTCATTGAAAGAACTAAAACAATTTTTTGTAATTTATCTATCAAATCAATTTCCGACACTTTTGATATTTGTTCAAAATACTCTGATGTATTCTAATTGTTGAATACACATCTACCCTTGACATAATTTAATTAAAGTTTCTGATATAAATTCTATATCAGAATTAGTCAAATTCGAACTTGAAGGCAGATAAAATCCATTATCAGCAAGCCAATCACTCACAGGATATGAACCAGAACAATCACATCCAAACTTCATTAACGATTGTTGACGATGCATACCATTAAAAGACAATCTTGTATCAATACCATTTTCTTTCAATTTATAGACGACTTCATCTCGTTTCATCCCGAAAAAGTCGGGATCAATCACCACACCATTCATCCAATATACATTTTTGACATTAATTTTATTTTTTTGGAAAATTATTCCAGGTAAATTGCCCAAATATTCTCTATAAAGAGCGTTATTACAAATTCTACGCTCAACATAAAAATCAAGTTTTTCAACTTGAGCTAATCCAATTGCAGCGTGAATATTTGACATTCTGTAATTAAATCCAATGTCATTATGCAAATAATTTCTGCTACCATCAAGAGGGAAACATAAGTTTTTATGATACCGGCACTTTTCGGCTATTTCGTCATCGTCTGTTACAACCATTCCACCTTCGCCGGTTGTTGCAATCTTGTTAGCAAAAAATGAAAACGCAGCAACATCTCCCAGACTGCCACATTTTTTACCCTCATAAGTAGCTCCATGCACCTCAGCGGCATCCTCCAAGATTTTAATACCATATTTTTGAGAGATTTTATTAATTTCTCGCATATCGCAAGGGTGACCATAAATATGAACAGGGATAATGACCTTTGTCTTAGAGGAAATCTTTTTTTCGATCAAAGATACATTTATATTCCAAGTTTCGGGTTCAGCATCAACAAATACAGGTTTCGCTCCTGTATAACAAACAGCAAAAGCAGTGGCAATCATTGTGAATGAAGGGATAATTACTTCATCGCCTTCTCCAACTCCAAGAGCGACGAGAGCCAAATGTATCGCAACTGTCCCATTCGTTACTGCGATGGCATGTTTAACACCCAGATAGTGAGCAAACAATTTTTCAAACTCAGATATATATCTACCAGAGGAAGAAATCCAACCCGTTTGGAGTGCTTCGAGAACATATTTATTTTCGTTCCCACTTAACATAGGTTCACAAACGGGAATAAATTTTCTGTCCATGTTTACCTTTTCCTCAATATAAAACAAACACCCCAGGTTTTTTCTGAGGGTTCTCTTTTTGTTAAAAACTCTTCGGCAACAATCAATTCAAAACCGTTGTTTTCAGCATGGTACCTAATCTCCGGCAATGAGAAATATCTCATGGCGTGTGTCTCTTCGATCTCAGTTAGTTGATTAGTAGTTTTATCAACAACAATCATCTTAAAATTCACATCTACAATATTTTCGTTATACCGAATAAACGGTTCTGTAAATCGAAGAATCTTGAGATATTCATTTTCAAACAATTTCAATTTGTTCTGTGGTCGAAGATATAATACCGCGGGTGAATACCAGACATCAAAAATGAACAATCCCCCTGTACCAAGTTGTGAAAATGCATTTTGAAACACTTTAATCAAATCACTTGTAGAAGTTAAATAACTCATGACATGAAAAAGAGAAAGCACGCAGTCATAAATCTTATCATCCAAATAACTTACAATATTTGCATTAACGATCTCAAACTTATCTTGGATTCCTTCAGATACAATATACTTTTGAGCAATTGCACACATTTTATCACTTAGTTCAACTCCTTTGATGTAATACCCCTTTTCGGCCATTATTTTACCATGTTTTCCTGTACCACTGCCATACTCCAAAATATTCGTCACCCTGTTACCGTAATTACCAATATTCTCTAAAACATAGTGGACCTCTTTTGAGTAATCCTTATCCAGATATAGTAGATCATATAATTCACTGTATTTATCAAAAACGTCCATTCTCAACTTCCTTTCAAAACCGCACTTTATCTTGATCACCAATAAATGGTCCTTGTTTAACCTCAATAATCTCAGATTCCTCAAGCATAACAAATCCATGACCACCAAAGACAAGCATTATAACATCACCTGTTTTAACGACATAACTATCAAACAGCTCCCTCTCCTCTGAATAAAAGTCAACTCTCATTCTTCCTTTTCTTATAAACAAGGTTTCAAGGGTATAAAAAACTTCTCGCTTTACAACTCCATGAGTATGTGGGGGGATGACATATCCTTCAGGTCGTTTCATGTAACCGAGTTGTTGCGAAAATTCACCAGGAGTGAAAAACTCTATACCTTCTTTTGTAAATTCAGACGGTACGATGATCGCGAACAGTTTTCCATCAAAGATAATTTTTTTCATAAATACTTTCTCCGTTTTTTTTCAAATAACAAACTTGATCCTTAAATTATATATTTTTTATTTAATAGTTCCATTTATCATTTATTTTGTAGACTAACCATTCAATTATAATTAAAATAAAAAAACTAGTTACATTTAAGACAGGCCAATTATAATTTTTAACTCCCCCCAATACTTTTTGTACTCATCCTTGGAATAAATTCTAAAAAAGATAAAGTAAAAAGTAATTGCTACTATTAAGACTACAAAGATAAAAATAATATTTGATCTCAATTCTAAAACTTCGAATGTTAAAAAAGTCAAGACTATCCCAACAACCATCACAATAGAAGCCAGTAATGAAGAGAAGGACAGACGAATGAACTGCATAAATCTAAAGTCCAGAATTTTCGAGGCCAATATAACTTGAGTTATGGCATAAACCCATTCATTCAGAGCCCGGACGATTGAAAATACTATTAATCCATTGATTGCTCCTAGTGGGTAAAAAACTATTGCAAAAAGCAAATTAACAATAATTGATTTTGGATATAAGTCGGGTCGATTCAGTAACTTAAATATATCTCTTTGCGCCCAAACATTTCGCGAAGCTACCTCGCCAAGAACACCTATCGTAATTAATAAAGGAAGATCAGGCCATTTATTGGCAGCAAAGAAACGAGGAATAAAATCGTATGAAAGAATTGCTATTGCGAAAGTAACGGGAATGTTAACCAACATCATTCTTTCCGATACCTCAAAAAATAGTTTCCTCATGGTACCAATCTCAGATTGTAATTTACTCAGCATAGGATAAATAATCCCACTAATTGGTCCATTGATAGAATTGTAAATTAAATAAATTATCTGCCTGGCAATTGTATATATACCTAATGTGCTCACTCCTCCATAATAGCCTAGAATTATCCTATCCAAATTAGAATAAAAAAACTCTTGCAATTTTTCGACTATTATCCACCCTCCAAACAAAAGCATCTGTTTAGCAGCAAATATTGAAAAATAAATACGAGGTACCCACTTCCCAACCAAAACATAACCAGCATTTGACAAAAAACTTTTAGATAATTCCCCGGCTACTAGAGCCCAAACGCCATAATTTAGATAAGCCAGTGGAAGTGTAATACAAATTGACACAAAAATGGGTAAAAATTGGATCGCAAACATTTTTTTAAACTGCATGTGCTTTTGTAATAATGTCCAATGAACGGTCCCAATTCCATTAAAAACAACGACTAGCCCTAACATAGGTAATATATCAGAAATCTTCGGTTCCTGATATATGTTTGCAATTACTGGTGCCAAAATCCACATTAAAAAAAATATTAAACTACTTAAAGCTAAATTGAGCCAAAAAGCGGTACTTAAAAAGCTATCATCAACCTCTAATTCTTTAATAATATAATCACTTAATCCAAGTCCTTGGATCAGATTAACTGCCCCAATAAACACAGTACAGATAGCTATTAGTCCAAAATCAGATGGTAATAATAATTTAGCCAGTAAAATCGTGATGAATGGCGTAATCAATTTTGGAAGAAACATTCCAAGAGCAATCCATTTCACTGATTTTAATGATTTATTTTTTATTGTGTCGTCTTTAATCATCTACATCGTAATTTTTGTTTAGCAAGTGAATTTCTTCGAGAAACTTTATCCAATACAATACTAAAGACCATCTTAGCAACTGGTATATTTCGCTAAATATTAAATCTCAAATCAACATTTTCTAAGGACCGAGAGTAATTCTTAGATTCTAACTGAATGCATTAGACTTCAAACCGCAATGATGTCATCAAGGACTGAATCAATTTTTGATTTCGGAGTAACCATTTGAGTGTTTGCTGTATCATCGATTTTCCCCAAGTCAGTCATAACCCTTTGTATGTCTTCATGGTTATTTAATAACTTTACATTACCAAGAGAACCCACAAATTCTTTAAAGATATTTTGTAGTTCTTTATTGAAAGTAAAACAATCTGTCAAGTCGTAGGCAGGGATTTTTAACCAAGAACCTGTTATCAAAGCTGTTGTGCCATGTCCAAAAATGGCATCAATCTTGTCAATATTCTTTAAAAGAATTAGTTCTGATATCAATTTATTATCAATATATTGAACATGATAATCTTCCAATTCTGTTTTGACATCAAAGTTAGATTGAGGATGATCTTTAATATATAAAGCTTGACCTGACGATAGTATTAAACCTGAAACTCTTCGAATTGTATCCCAATAAAAAGGAGAATTGCATCCAACAAGAGAGTCAATAAATAATATAACAGAATCTTTATTTAATTCCTGACAATCGGACAATATAGAATGCCCAATCAAGTTGATAACGGGATATTCTACATTTTTAATTGTAGTATCAGACATTGTACGATGGATTGAATTCTCGAAACATATCTGATAATCGCAATCGATATTGATATGATTAATAGACCCTAAACCTGAACCATGTAATTTTATACTAAAAAATAATTTTTTCACCAAGATTAATGAATACAATGAAAAAATGAAGCTCTTTCTTAAATTATAAGTTTTAATCTTCTTAAGTAATTTGAATTCAAAAGCTGTTAATATTATGAGGGTAACATCTGCCTCCTTCTGTCGTCTTTTAATTTCCTTATAAACATAAAGGTCAATTAGATCGTAAACATCAAACGAGAAAAATACAATTTTCGGATGATCAAAAATTTCCCGTAAGATAGTCTTGGCGCCGCGGAGTAATTTGAAATTACCTAAAAAATGCTTATTAAATGAAACTTGTTCTATAAGATAAACATGGTCAAAAAAACTTTCATACCTGTGATAGATATTCAGTATACGCGGATGAGACGGAATAATTAAAACATTGATCGGGTTTGGACTTTTTGCCCGCAATACTTCAATAATACCACAACAGATGAGCAAATCTGACTCAATAGTACAATAAAAAACATGTTTGACAAATCTGCTCATATTAAAAGTACTCCATCATAGAGTAAATCCATCATCAACTACTATATTCTGACCATTTACAAAAAGAGACATATCAGACAATAAAAATATCAATGCACCCGTTAAATCTTCGGGCATTAGCATACCCTTAGATGAACAAAAATCTTTATATTTATCTAAAAAACTCTCCGGTTGTTTATCGATTATTCCCCCCGGACTAAGACAATTAAAACGGATATTTTTCCCTTTAAATAGTTTTGCCATATATTTAGTCAGATGAATGAGTGCTGATTTAATAATTGCATATTCAACAGGCATCGTCATCGAGGTACCATCATAAATTTCAAACCGGGGAGATATTATACCGTAGATCGAAGAAATATTAACAATATTCCCGAAACCCTGTTTTGAGAAAAACCCGGCAAATTGTTGAGAAGTTAAAAAATAACCCCCAAGATTAAGATTAACATTCTCACAAAGATCATTGTACTCGACATCTCCAAAGCTTCTCCCATAGTTATTATTCCGGGGGTAGGCATTGTTAACAAGAGCATCAATTTTCCCATATTTTTGCTGAACATTATCCAATACTGTGGTTATCGAATCTTTTGAGTTAATATCTAAAACCATCAAAGAACAGGAATTTGAAGGGAATTCTGACTTTAACTTATCCCCAAATTTTGAAAGACTTTCTGAACTGATATCAGTGATGATAGGAATACCGCCATTTATAAGTATAGATTTTACAAACTCTTTCCCAAGTAGACCACAAGCCCCGGTAATTACAATCACCTTGTCTTTAACATACATCTTAGTTATACCGTCTAAAAACTGGTTTAATAGGACGCCCTTTTAGATATTTATCCAAACCATTCTCAAGAGCAAGTTTATAAACTTTGAGGGAATTTTCAATTGCTATAAAAGTGGTGGACAATGACTCCTCGTTATGAGCAAGACTAATTGCTATCCAAGGCATCAATACACCATTGTTGATCATTTCTTGAAGAAATAAAGTCCTGTACTCCAAAGATAAATTTCCAGCATTGTCTTTTGTTAAAAAATTCATGGAGATTGGATTTCCGTCAATAATAAAATTATTTTCAAGACCAATCGACCGGATAATATTTCTAAAACCGGTTCTCAGTTTCTCTCCATAGTTCCAGAAATGGTTGATGGCGTTTTCTTCTTGATAAACTTTTACAGTTTCAACCAATGCCCCTAATCCCGGCATTTCAGCGCCATGGGTTGTCGAAATAAGGAATGTGCGCTCAGAACCAATTGAATCTATAGAGCCAACTTTCAAAAATTCTTTTTTACCTGTCAGTGCTGCAACTGAAAAACCATTTGCCATACCTTTACCAAATGTTGATAAATCAGGTTCGACATCAAAGTAATATTGCGCTCCCTTCAGATGCCAGCGGAAACCGGTTATCATCTCATCTAAAATGAAAAGTGCCCCGTTTTTGTGACAGAGAGCCTTAACCAAATGAAGAAAGTTAGTTTTGTTATTTGGACAATCCATGCACATTTTATCAACAGATTGAATATTTTCACATCCAGCCTGGCACGGGGTTAATGTTGTAGCAGGTTCCAGCATAACAGCAGCTATTTGTTCATGATACTCATCAAATAATTTGTCAAGCGAACTAATATCGTTATAATCAAACAATAATGTGTATTTATGGTACTCCTCCGGGATTCCTGAAGTAATTGGAGTCTTTCCTATAAACCAATCATCAAAAGAGAAAAATGGGTGTTGCCTTGGAATACAAATATATTTCCTGCCGGTATATGCACGAGCCACCTTCAATGCAGCAGTGGTTACATTTGACCCGTTTTTTGCAAATTTTACCATTTCAGCAGAATCTATAAGGTCCACCATTAATTCTGCAGCCTCAAGTTCAATCATAGATGGACGAGTGAGGTTTACCCCATTTTCCATCTCTCGATATGCTGCTTGATTTACTCTGTCATTGGCATATCCCAAAGTAACAGCTCTAAGAGCCATTCCATAATCGAGAAACTTCCTGTCTTTCTCGTCCCAAATATAGCTGCCTTTTCCCTTTTTTAGAATTTGAGGGGCATTTTCCGGATATTGATCAAATCCTCTCGAATAAGTGTGTGCACCACCCGGTATAACAGCGTTTAATCTTTCAGTGTAATTCATTTTTGAACTCATTTGGACATGTTTTCCAGTTTGTAAAGCGTTTCAAGTACACTAATATCTTCATTAAGTGAATTGGGGAAAAGTGATTGATCATTGGCTGTGATCGCAGATATAAAATCACCCACTTCGCGTATGTAAGGTTCTTCAGGATTAATATAACTGTTCTCAATTGTTCCGGAGGGGACTTTAAGTGTGATCCATTTATCTGATCCTGTTTTTGCCACCCTGACATAATTTTCATTACTGTTCCATTCGATCAATCCTTCTGATCCAAGAATGACAAGATTCCGGATAGCTTTTGGTCGAGCAATTACATCTACTGTAAGATTCAGTATTGCATTGTTTGGATAACGTAAAATACAATGATAAATGTCGTCAATTTCTACAGGAAGATTAGTCTGTTTGCTCTTTACACAAGCTAAAGGAGTTGGTTCTCCAAAAATTCCATTCAACCAGGTAAGTTCAAAGGGAACAATCTCTCTACACCCCCCGGTATCAACATTAGAGACATAGAATTCTCTTATATCTTCCCATGGATGCCAATCTGGTAGATACTGCCCAGACTGGTAATTTATATTTAACACTTCACCTATCTGTCCGGAAGTGATTATGCTCTTTATTTCCTGAGGTGCAAAATAATATGACATTGTACAGGAAGGAGCAATTATTACAGAAGAATTAAGTCTCTTCTGTTCGAGATGTTTAATACTTTCAAGGTCAGTAACTGATGCCTCAATGAAACAATGTTTACCATGATCGATGCCAAAATGAGCGTACTTCATGTGTCGATTTGGAGGAGTTGAAATAATAAATGCATCAGGTTTAAAACTGCTGACGGCAGTCTCAAAATTTGAATAAACCTCTATTCCATATTTCTTCTTTGTCTCCTCAGTTCTTTCACTGGAAATATCAAAGCCTGCGATGGAAGTTTCTTTTAAAGCAATTAGATTCCTGACTCTTCGCTTACCCATGGAACCAAGTCCGATTACTAAAAATTTCATAGGATATTCCATTGATGTTTCATAATGCTTTCTACACAAAGAAAATCATAATAATCGTCAATCTCATAGTTCTGGTATCGATTAATTATATAATAAGTTAAATTGTCTGTATAGAACGATTTTGTGGTTAAAAATATGTTCGTTTTAATTATGTACGCTACACCATATGGGAAGAATGAATCCGGGGAATCTTGTCGTCGTGATATCTTGGAGCTAACCTCAAATAATGGTTCAACCTTCCCGGAAGAAATCTTCTTTGCAATAAGTGGATTTTCTAATCCTATTTTCCCCAGACTGACAATTCCATCATAATGCTGGTTTTGACTCAATTTCTCCAACATGAGGTCAATATCTTCATTTTCACGCAGAGGTGATGTTGGTTCCAACAAGACTATCAAATCATAATGCTTTTTAAAAGTCGTCACCATATAGGAGATTGCATGCTCAACAACATCAGAAGTCGTAGCAACATCCGTTGACAGATAGTCGGGTCTTTCAACTAAGTATTTCACACCTAATTCAGCAGATATTTCCAAAATCTCTTGATCGTCCGATGTAACTAATGTATCATCGATATATTTACTAATCATCGATTTTTCAATAGTCCATGCGATTAAGGGCTTGCCGCAAATCATAATTTTATTCTTATTTGGGAGACCTTTACTTCCACCTCTAGCCGGAATAATAGCCAGAACCCTATTAGAGTTTATCATAATACAAACTTCTCCACTGCCTTCTTATATTCAACCCACTCCCCGGTGTCAATCCATGAGTTTTCGCTAATAGGGAAAACACCTATCCTTTTACCTATATTGTTGGCGTCCTCAATAAGATTTGTCATATGGTAGACACTACCTTTTGGGATCAAATCGAGTACATCTGGATTAACAATATACATACCCGTGCTGATAAGATAGTCATTCTCAGGTTTTTCATCAATTGAGTCCAATAATCCTTCGGGACCCAACTTACATACTCCATAAGGAATTTTTATGTGTTTCAATGATGCCACAATTGTAATATCATTCATGTTTTCATTATGGAATAGAAGTATTTCAGAATAATCCGCACTTATGATAATGTCACAATTGGTAACAAAAAAACATTTTACATCCTTTGTATCAAAAAATCCAAGCGATCCTGCAGTCCCAAGAGGGATATCCTCATCGATGTATCTGATACTATAATCCGGTGAAATTTCTTCTAAATAAGATTTGATAATTTTTGCTTTATAGTTTACTGAAAGTGTAAAATCATTAACCCCAAAATCAACAAATTTATCAATTATCAGTTCCAAGATGGTTTTATCACCAATAGGAATTAATGGTTTGGGCAATATTTTAGTAAATGGATCGAGTCTTGTCCCTTTTCCACCAGCCATGATAACCACCGGAATATCAAGAGACCTCAGAGTTTTTCTTTTTATGCCACTTTCAAAAAGATTGTCCCATATCAAGAACTCAATGACGACATTCAGATCGTTTACAACCGGGACATAAACAATCTTTCTTTGTAAAATTTCTTTTTTAACAACTTCGAGATTATAGCCCTGCTTGATATAATAACAGTCTCGATTGCATACCTCAACCACTTTCTCATTGAGTGAACCATCTTTTAGTATCCACCTTCGGATATCACCATCTGTTAGTGCACCTTTTAAGGAACTATTCTCGTCAACAATAAAAAGAATTTTTTCAGCAGTTTTGTCAAGTAACTTCATCGCCTCTTTAACAGTAGCAGTTTGGCTCAACAGGATTTCCGAAAACTCCTTTAACATAATTCTCCCATCGCATTGGGAAAATCATAAAAGTGTTTATACCTTATTGAGGAAATTTCTGTGACTTTCAAAACATCAACAATCCGCTCCGCTGCTTTACCATCGCCATAATAAGCCGGAACATTTTGACATTTCAACCTGAATTCCGTACTCAACCCTTTTTTAATCCCTTCTTTTATGGATTCAAAGGTGTGAAACACTTGAATTATCGATTCTGATTGAACCCTTCCTTTTTGTCTGTCCCCAATAGTGACTGTAGGTTTTCTAAAAAACGGCATTTCAATTATTCCACTGGAGGTATTTCCTGCCATCAGAGTTGCATTTTTTAACAATGATAAATACTTAAGTGACCCGAGTGAGGAATAAAGTCTCGTCCGGGAAGGATTTCGAGAAACATAGGATTCTATCATTTTGTTTATCTCATTGCCTCCATGATCAGCATTTGCTTTTGTAAATATCACCTTCAGGTCCTGAAAAGAATTTAATGCCTGCAACAAATCAGTGACTACATGGGTAGATTCAACTTCGCTGTTGGTCTCAGGATGATAGGTAACGACGATGTATTCACTTCCGAGATCAAATTGAAGCTCTTGAGAGAGATTTTCAATATCCAACAAATTCATTGCTTTGATGTTATCCAAGCCTAGAGCACCTGTATTATAAACAGTATCAGGATGTTCCCCCATCTGAATCACTCTTTGGCGATAAACTTCAGTGGAAGTAAAATGGAGCTGACTCATTTTAGTGATCGCGTGTCGAATGCCGTCATCATACACCCCTTCAGTAATCTCACCACCGTGAATGTGGACGATAGGAAACCCCATAATAAAAGCACTGGTAACAAAAGATAAAAGCTCAAAGCGGTCACCTAAAACAATTACCAAATCCGGCAAAATTCTTTCCAATGCCTCAGAAAATGATATCATACCCAATCCGATGGCTTTACATACGCTTATCCTTGTATCAGATGCCAAAAGAATTTCAATTTTCTCATCAATCTTAAAACCAGTACTGATTATCTCATCAACTGTAAAACCCAGTTGGGGTGACAAATGGGACCCACTTACAACAAGTTTCAGATCAAAGAATGGATCATTATTTAGGAGTTCGATGAGAGGTCTCAGAAGACCAAACTCTGCCCTTGAACCGGTGAAAACACATACTCTCATAATATAATTAAATCGTCCTTTTGGAAATCTCGAGAAGCTGCTCTCCCCATAAGTTCAGGGAGTCTTGAAGGCTGTATTCCCGTTCCGGGTCGTTTTATTGTGAGATTGTTAATTGAAAAAATTTCTCCAATTTTAATATCGGTGCTAGCGACAATACTTTTTCGGGCAACAAACATATTTTCCATTTCACATTCAGCAGGCTTTTTAATCCCATTCCCCAAGGCGGCCTCCACATTCCTAATTCCTTGAATCATTTGCCCAAATTCTTCTGGATTTAGTGATGCTTTATGATCGGGACCAGGCAAATTCTTATCTAAAGTGAAATGTTTTTCTATGATTTCAGCACCGAGAGCAACGGCAGCAATAGGTGTTTCAATTCCCGCTGTATGGTCTGAATAACCAACCTTCAAACCAAAAGCTGTTTTCAGAGTTAACATGGCGTTAAGGTTTATTTGATTATATGGAGCCGGGTATTCTGTTACACAATGCAACAATATTAGATCGGTTGCACCATTATTTAAAAGTACATCCACTGCATCTTCAACCTCCCCAATTGTTGACATTCCGGTTGATAGGATAACTCTACATTTTAAATTTGCAATATATTTCAAAAATGGCGTATTAGTAATTTCACCTGACGGTATTTTTAATAGATCCAACCCCATTTGAATTAACATTTTTGCTGATTCTTCGTCAAATGGTGAAGAGAGGAACTGTATCTCTTCTTTTGTGCAAAAATCCAATAAAACTTGGTGATCAGATTCTGACAGTTCAAGTTGTTTTATCATCCTATATTGGGATTCATTCGGATCAGAAGTTAACTTTTGGTAATCAGCTTTTATCGTATTTTTAGTAACGAGTTTGTCAGCCTTAAAGCTTTGAAATTTTACTGCATCTGCCCCAATTCGTTTTGCTTCAATAATTAACTGTTTCGCTAATTCCAATGAACCGTTATGATTTACGCCTGCCTCAGCAATTATAAAACAACTCATCTAATTAATCCTCCGAACCGGAGTTCCAACATATGTGCCTGACTCTAAAATATTAATGTTAACAACACTTCCTGAACCAACTATTACATTTGCAACAACTTTTAATCCTTGATTGATTACAGATCCGGCTCCTATTGTAACATTGTTTTCAATGAGTACTTCTCCACAAACGATTGCGCCTGGAGCGATATGTACATTGTCTCCAATTTTTACATCATGTTCAATAATGGCACCCGAATTTATAATTGAAAATTTCCCAATCTTTGTACCATTATTAACAACAGCCCCGTTCCCAATGACCGTGCCATAATCAATTTTCACTGATTCATCCACAAAAGAACTAGCGGACTTGATTGGTGTAAATCTAACACAATAATCTTCATATAACTTTATAATGTTAGCTCTTTGTTCAACATTTTTTATTAATCCAATACCAAAAACAGGAATTAGACTTAAATCTCTATCAAGCAACTCCAAAGCACTAAAATCATTTCCCAAGTATGCAACATTTGGGAGTTGCGTATTAATCTTTAGATCAATATAACCCTTGATAAAGTCATTCTTTCCCAATAATGATTTTATCATGATTGCATGCCCACCACTCCCGATAAGCAAATATTGATTCATCTAATTCTAACACCACTGGGTATATTAACAACTCTCTCTTCAAGCCATTTTGAATTATCCAAATTACTCGCTTGGCAATCCTTATACATTTCCAATTTATCCATTAATTGCCAAACGGGTCGCGTCATAACACCATTTTCATTTGCAACATCCAAGAACGTATTTCTTTTATTAAAGTCTTTTAGTCTGATGACATTCAACCAGTAATTCGCTGTGGTTTCTTTCATCTCAGATGTAAAATCTATATTCTTTGACGCAAAATATTCTCTATAGATATCACTTGTACCTCTCTTATTCAAAAGATACTCTTCAATTTTCTCCATCTGGGCCACACCGATAGCCGCATTAACATTTGGCATCCTGTAGTTATATCCAACCTGATCATGAACATAATCATAGCTATGCGATACTTTGGCAGTTGTTGAAAGATGTTTAGCTTTCTTTGCAAATTCTTCAGAATCTGTTATTATCATACCACCCCCACCGGTGGTAATCGTTTTATTCCCATTATAACTTAATATTCCGGCGATTCCAAAAGTACCGGTATGTTTGTTTTTGTAACAGGAACCGAGTGATTCAGCGGAATCTTCCACGACAGGGACATTAAATGCGTCAGCAATATCAACAATATCATCGATTCTGCAAGGGAATCCAAAAGTGTGCATTGGCACTATAGATGCGAGTCTTTTTCCTGTTAGCCTGTTATATGTCCCATCTGATTTGATGGTATAATTTTTAAGGAGAAAGTCTTTCAGATTTTGGGGGCTTAACCCCATCGTATCAATATCTACATCCACAAAAACCGGAATCGCACCACAATGAGAAATTGCATTTGCAGTTGCGACAAAAGTCAATGGTTGGGTTATAACTTCGTCACCCGGTTTAACTCCAGCAACTTGTAGGGCAATTTGTAAGGCCGTCGTACCATTCACCATGGCAATGGCATATTTTGCACCTGTATATTGTGCAGTCATTTCCTCAAACTGTGTCACATACTTACCCACATAGGAAACAAATGTGCTGTCAATACAATCAGCTAAATATTTCTTCTCATTTCCCAGAAATACAGGCGCATGAAGAGGAACGGGATTCTGTCCGGGATATAGAGATTTGATAAACTCAACTATCTCATCAAACATTATACAAGTCCGGCTTATATCTATCCAAATTTGCTTTCAAGAATTCAATAGTTTCAATTAAGCCTGATTTTAATGAAAATTCCGGTACCCAATCGGTTAACTCTTTTAATTTTGAGTTGTCACACATTAATCGTTCAACTTCTGATTTGTCTGCACGAACTCTCTGTTGGTCTTGTTTGATCGAGACTTCATTACCAATTATTTCAGAGATCAATTCGATCAAATCCTTTACAGATATTTCTTCGTTCATTCCAATATTTGTAGCTTGACCTATACACTTGTCAGAGTTATAAATCGCCAAAAAACCTTTGGCTGTGTCTTTAACAAAAGTTAGATCTCTTGTTGGATCCAAATTACCAAGATTTAATTCAGTTTTACCTGAAAGCATTTGCGTAATTATTGTTGGGATAATTGCCCGGGCAGATTGACGTGGCCCAAAGGTGTTAAAGGGTCGCACAATTTTGATCGGAGTATTAAATGATCTAAAGTAGCTATCAGCGAGTTGATCAGCTCCAATCTTGGTGGCTGAATATGGTGACTGCCCTACTGATGGATGTTTTTCATCTATTGGTACATACTGAGCGGTACCATAGGTTTCACTTGTTGACGTAACAAGAATCTGTTCCAGACCCAGTTGCCTGCCGGCTTCCAGGATGTTATAAGTGCCTTCGATGTTGGTTCTTATATAAGCCAAAGGGGAAACATAGGAATAAGGAATCCCAATTAGGGCGGCAAGGTGAAAAACCGATTCACAACCTTTCGTTGCAGAATAGACAAAATCATAGTCTCTAATATCACCGGAGATTACTTCAATATTGTTTCTTACATCGGATGTTTCTAACCAGCCCCAGTCATTTTTGCCATTGTATCTGACAAAGGCTTTTACATCAAAACCTTTTTTTACTAACAGCTCGGTAAGATGAGACCCTATAAATCCACCGGCACCAGTAACTAAAACTTTAGACATATATTCTTAAGCCTTATTAACTTTCCCATTCACATCAACGCCCGCTTTCTCAAATGCATTCCTTGTGTCCACAATTAGTTTCGCATGATCATATATGAACTTATAATCATAACCGGTGTGGTCAGTGCTTAAGAGTACAAGGTCGTAGGAATCAAGATTTTCAGGAGTTAACTCAACAGAAGACATCTCATATTTGTATTTGCGTGTTGGTGGCAATTTGGGAATAAACGGATCGTTGTAATCTACCAAGGCTCCCATTTTCCTGAAAAGACTGATGAGTTTGAGTGATGGTGATTCCCTCATGTCATCTATATCTTTTTTATATGCTGCACCGAGAATAAGAACTTTTGCGCCGTTCAGGGTCTTTTTGTGCTCATTGAGGATTTCGAGGCACCGTTCAACAACATAATATGGTTGATAGGTGTTAACTTCACCGGCCAGTTCGATAAAGCGTGTGCTCACATCATACTGTCTGGCTTTCCAGGTTAGGTAAAATGGATCTATGGGGATGCAATGACCGCCAAGACCGGGACCGGGATAAAAAGCATTAAATCCAAATGGTTTTGTTGCTGCAGCATCAATAACTTCCCACACATCAATATCCATCTTGTCAAAAACCATCTTGAGTTCATTTACGAGAGCAATATTAACCGCCCGATAGATGTTTTCAAGAAGTTTTGTGGCTTCCGCTGCTCTTGGGGAGCTGACGGGCACAGTTTTTACAATTATCTGGTTGTAAACTGCGACTGAAATTTCAAGACAGGCAGGAGTAACCCCCCCTACAACTTTTGGAATTGTAGCTGTGTTGTAGTTTGGATTGTTAGGGTCTTCGCGTTCGGGAGAGAAGGCAAGAAAAAAATCTTCCCCAACTTTGTAATCTTCGCCGCTAACAGAATTTTTCCCCGCTTTTTGCATCAGGGGTAATAAAATTTCATCGGTTGTTCCGGGATAGGTGGAAGACTCCAACACTACAAGTTGTCCCGGGCGAAGATATTTCGCCGCCATCTTTGCAGAATTTTCGACATAAGAAAGATCGGGTTCACGATGTTTATTCAGCGGAGTAGGGACTGCAATAATAACAGCATCCACTTCAGGTAACCGTTCAAAACTACTTGTTGCTTCAAAAAGTCCTGAATTTACAGCTTCTGTGATTCGTTCACTTGCGATATGTTTTATGTAACTTTTGCCGGAGTTTAATACCGGTATTTTAGTTTCGTCGATGTCAAAACCGATGGTTTTGATGCCTTTATGTACAAACTCGAGCGCGAGTGGTAGTCCTACATAACCAAGCCCAATGATGCCTATTATGTGTTGTTTGTTTTCAATTTTGTTTAGTAGTTGTTTTTTGTAGTCTGACATTTTCAATTAAATTAATTTATTTAGTCTGCTAAGTTATAATATTTGAGCATTTTTTCAATACCAATTTCCATGGAAACTTGAGGTTTGAATGTTAAAATATCGTTAATTCGAGAAATTTCACAATAGCTGTGAAGTATATCACCTGAACGAGGGGGGTCATATTTTGGAGTTACGGTTGTACCGAGCTTCCGTGAGATGATTTTTATCAGGTCGTTCAGGGAGGTTTTTTCGCCGGATCCGAGATTTAGAGGGGACGCAGAGACCGGGAAAGTCACAGAGTCACGAAGTCTCGAAGTCACACCCTTCGGGTTGGTTTCGAAGTCTCTAAGTAAATATTGGGATTCTGT
>Ga0209570_1000827_pt1 | contig 24547 bp, 21 predicted proteins | sample EBPBio172007_DNA_FD_185861 | JGI IMG/M metagenome (GOLD analysis project Ga0209570, IMG submission 185861) | Wastewater treatment Type I Accumulibacter community from EBPR Bioreactor in Madison, WI, USA - Reactor 1_9/17/2007_ DNA (SPAdes)... | ecosystem: Engineered > Bioreactor > EBPR >... | reverse complement strand
CTTACTCCGATTCCCTCCTCTCGCTGCAAATTCCCATTCAGCTTCCGTTGGTAATCTGTATCCGTTCGAATTGAAATCACAAATGATGGTATCCCCGCTTCCCGAATATGCCTTCTGTAATCCCTCTTTTTCACTTAACTTATTGCAGAATTCGAATACCTCATCCTTTCTAACTTGTTCAACAGGTTTGTTTCCATCCTTGAATCCCGAAGGATTACTCCCCATAACACTTTCCCATAATTCCTGAGTTACTTCGTACTTTCCTATCATGTAACTACTTAAGGTCACTTTGTGTGTCGGTTTCTCATTATCTCTTGAATCGCTGTCCTGCTCCTTTGTAGAACCCATTGTAAATGTTCCACCTTCAACTTTAACTAAAGTTGAGGCTACATCATATTTTAACTTTATCTGAAATAATGTCATAGCCGTTGAAACCAAAATATCTTCATCGTAAGTGACAAAGTCTTTTTTCTTGATCTTTAATCTGTGCTTTCCGGTCGATATTATTTCCGTACGGTTATGGGTGAAACTTTTTCCGTCAATTGTTATTTCTACATCTGAGGGTGTCACTTGAATCGTTACTCCTATCTCTGTAACACCCTGTACTCCCTCTTCCTTCTTCGGCAAAACTTCATAATAAAGCACATCCCTAGGTTGAAGATCATTAATCTTGATTATTTCTGATTTATGTCCGGGACATCTTATCTCTAAGGATTGTCTTGCAGGTTCGACGATCACCACATACTTTCCACTTTCCGGGTCGCCCATTACTTTATGAATACCGGAATTTGAGAAGAAGGTCAGGTCGTCATATTGTGTGTAGAAAATAATCCCCGCTTTGTCCGGATAATCACGGAAAATTGGAATCCCTCCACGGTTTTCGGTGGGCTTAACTTCCATCTCTTTAAGTTGGGGGAAGAGAAGAGGCGTTACTAGCATTAAAAACAGGAGTGTTTTTTTAATCATAATCTTGAAAATCCATTAACCTTGAAAATCTTGATTCAGACATTTTACTTTGTCCTCACTAACCGGAAACCAAGGCTGGGGCTCCTAAGGCCCAGGGAGTTGCGGCTACGGTACGCAACACGGCAGCTCTCCGCAACGCCGCGCCAACTGCCACCACGATACACACGAAAGGAACCGTTCAACGGACCTCTCGGATTTGTCCCGGGGGAAGAACTGTAATAATCTTCTCCATACCAGTCCCAACACCACTCCATGATATTTCCGGTCATATCATATATCCCCAGTTCGTTCGGACTCTTTGTGCCAGCATCATGAGTGGTTAATCCTGATGTTTCATATCGATACCATCCAACTGAATCAATATCATTACTTCCACTATATTGGTAACCTTTACTCTGATTCCCTCCTCTCGCAGCATACTCCCATTCTGCTTCAGTGGGAAGGCGGTAACCTTCAGAATTAAAATCACAGGTTATGTTCTCCCCACTTCCTGAATATGCCTTCTGTAAACCTTCCATTTCACTTAACTTGTTGCAAAATTCAACTACATCATTCCAGTTAACTGTTTCTACAGGTCTTTTAGCCCCTTCGAATCCCGATGGATTAATCCCCATAACACTCTCCCACAAACCCTGAGTTACCTCTGTCTTTCCAATATAAAAACCACTAACTGAAGTCAGGTGTATTGGTCTCTCATCCGACCGCCCGTCATCGCTTCCCATACTAAAAGTACCTCCTTCAACCAAAACAAATCCTTCGGGAAGATCATTATCAATGGTCATCTGAATATCTTCAATGGTCGTTTGGTTTTTTTTTATGGTCACTTTTTTGGTGTAGGTCTTATACCTCTTTGCTTTTGCGGTTAGGTCATATGAACCCTCAGGGATGGCATTAAACAGTTTTCTCCCACTCCAAATGTATTTTTCAATATCGTTTTGGGAGAGAACACATTCTGCCTGAGAAGGGTTGATTGAGAACTGTAGTTTACCCGTCTTTTGGGGAGGGATTATTTTTGTAGTTCTCACAACCCGGAATCCAAGATCACTACCTTTGCTCACGGGGGTGCCACCATGTCGGTCAAAAACACGACAATACCCCGCTCCTCCACTCCAACCACCACCACGACCCTCTCGAAGGGAACCGAATGATGGACCTTGCGGGTTTGTCTGGCTAAAAGATGGATAGTCTCCTATCCAATCCCAACACCATTCCCATACATTCCCACTCATGTCGTATAGTCCAAGTTCGTTTTGACTTTTCTCTCCGACATCGTGTGTCTCACCTCCTGAATTACTCTTGTACCAGGCTACTTCGTCAATAATATTGCTACCGCTGTATTTGTACCCTTTACTCTGATTTCCCCCTCTTGCTGCAAATTCCCATTCTGCTCCGGTGGGTAATCTGTAACCGTTCGAATTGAAATCACAAATAATGCTGTCCTTCCTTCCTAAATATGCATTTTGTAGCCCTTCCGTTTCACTTAAATTGTTGCAGAATTGTACCACATCATACCAAGAAACTTTCTCGACTGGTCTTTTGCTTCCTTTGAAGTTCGAAGGGTTAATACCCATTATACTCTGCCAAAGTTCCTGTGTCACTTCTGTTTTGCCTATGTAAAAACTGTCAACTGTAACTTCATGTACAGGATTTTCATCTGTATCCCCTTCCTTACTTCCCATTGAGAAGGTCCCACCTTCTATTAATACCATTCCTTCAGAGACATCGCTCTCAAGAGTCATCTGAATGTCTTCAACTCTAGTTTGACCTTCTTTAACAGAGACATCACTCTCCGGAGTCATCTGAATGTCTTCAATTGTCGTTTGACCTTCTTTAACTGTGACCTTGTTTGTGTACGACTTATACTCTGGTGCTTTTGCGATCAAATCATATTCACCTTCGAGAATACTTTCTATGATATTTATTCCTTCCCATGAGTATTTCTCAATTCCGTTTTGGTTCAGAACTACTTTTGCATTTAAGGGCTTTATTGTAAATTGAAGAGTTCCTGTTTTCTGTTTTAGTGTAACCGACCTCTCTGTTGTTTTTCCCTTTTCAATAGTAACTGTAAATATCTCAGGGTAAAAAGTCTCTGCTGCAATTTCAATTTCATAAACTCCAGGAATGAGTTCAAATCTGTTCCCTGATTTCTTCTCCTTGTTAATGCTTACCGCTGCGATTGCAGGTTGAACTTTCAAGTCCAAGACACCTGTGTTTTTAGTTAAATTAACGACCTTCTTGAGGGTCTCTCCCCTTTTTATCTCAATCTGTTCTTTATATGTATCGTACTGATTGGCTCTTACCTCAAGATTATACAGCCCCGGATTCAGTTCAAATCTGTTCCCTGATTTCTGTTCCTGATTGATGGTTACCACAGCAAATGAAGGTTCGACTGTCAATTCCATAACTCCGGTGTTTTTAGTTAAATTTACCACCTTTTTTAAGGTATCTCCCCTTTTTATTTCTATCTGTTCTCTATATGTATCGTACTGATTGGCTCTTACCTCGAGATTGTACAACCCCGGATTCAGTTCCAACGAACCCGATATATTCCTTTGTTCGTTGTTGAGGTTCACAATGGCATTAGTGGGTGTTACTGAGAGTTCCAGCGTTCCTTTGTTTTTTAATAAATTGTAAGAGAATGCATTCTTTGATTTATCCGTGGTTGGTGATATCAGGATTGTATCAATTACTGGGGCATAGTCGATTAATTCAATCCGTAATTCATAACTACCTGAATACAGAAAAAATCCTACTTCCGTTACTCCCTTTTGTTCATTGTTGATGTAAACCGTACCATTTGATGGATTCGACTTGATTGTAACAGGTGAAAGTGAAACTTTTTCCAAATTAATCTGAAAAAATGTTTTTTCAGGTGTGACAACTATTTCCTGAACGGTGGAGCCATATCCTGCCTTTTCAACTCTGAGGTTATGATTTCCCAAGGTAACTTTTGTTGTTACATTGTTCGGGAATGGGCTCCCATCAAGAGAAATAGAAGCGTCAGAAGGGCTTACCTGAACCGTTATCCCAACTTCCGTAACTCCAGCCATACCTTGATCTTTTGGCAGTACTTCATAATAAAGTACATCCCGCGGTTGAAGTGATTCGATCTTTATCATCTCCGTTTTAAAACCTTTACGCCTAACTTCAATTGTTTGTCTAACTGGTTCAACAATTACAATATACTTTCCTCCAGCCGGGTCTCCTTTTATATCCACTATTCCATAATTCGACCAAAATGAAAGATCATCAAATTGAGTATAGAAAAAGATCGCTGCCTTATCAGGGTTGTCCCTGTTAATGGGGATTCCACCCTTTTGGGTCGTGGGTTTTACCTCCATCTCCTTAAGTTGGGGGAAGAGGAATGAGGTTAAAAGTAGTGTAAATAGTATAAGTTTTTTCATTCTCAAAAAACCTCAAAATCGCTAATTTTGATTGTTTCTGTTGGTTTAATGAACTCTTCGGGTTGCCATGCTCTTACATGAATCTTGGGGCTGTCTTCATCGCGGAAATCGATCATGAGGAAGAGATAACCCACATCTTTATAGTTGCCTTGATTCCATTTTTGGAAGAGGGTTACACCATAGAGGTCTTTCTTAAAACCGTGTTGAGTGATTTCGATTTTTTCAAAATCCACTTTGAGGTATTTGAGGATTTTAAAAGCTTTTCGCAGTTCTGACACATACTCCACCTTGGTCATCTTTACATATTTGATTTTATCGGCGGGTACCTGTTTTAAAATTTCCTCGCTGTCCACCCCTTTCATGTAAACAACCCCTTTTATAATCACAGCCTGATCGCTGAACACCTTTTCAATAAAATCGATGTCGCGTTTATTATAGGCAGTACGATATTCCTCAACAAATCCAAGAATAATCTGCCTTCTACGCTGATCGACAACCCCCTTGCCCGAATTAACCAAGGAATCATATCGTTCAGCTTCAATTCCAATAAGGAAATCTTCAATCACTCCACTCGGTGAGACGGTGACCAGACATTCCTGCTTAACGATGTTTTCATCTTCTCTAAAAAAGAGAGGGATATTCCGTATCTCCATTTTTTTGCCACCGGGAGATTCGAGCAATTTTAGCTTTAATTTATCTTCATTGCAGTAGAAAGGGGTAACCTGCCAAATCTTCAGGATGTTGTTTTTTGCATTATCGGAGATGCCTGAATTTGTAATTGAGGGCATTCCCGATTTAAACGAGAGATTGGCTGAGTTGATTATGTCGCTCAGAGCAGCCTCGATTTTTTTCTGATTACCCGAGCCGCCAAGAAGTTGAATTTTTGTTTTTAACTGTGCATTCATAGCAAAAGCGAGAACACAAAAAACAAGTAGTATCTTTTTTATCATAGAATTTGAAACCAAATTGATCGTTTACCTTTAAATTTATTAGCCAGGTCTTCAACAAACTCACCGGAGAGGAGGTTTTTCCTTTTGTCCTTGCCCGGAGAGAGTATTGCCTCGGTGATCCCCGTCGATTCGTTATACACAATAATGAAGCAGCTAACAGGGTCTGTAAAATCTTTTCTGTTGCCATAGATCAACAATCCACTCTCCTTTTTGCTGTTTAGAAGAAAGAGAAGTTGTTTAATATCATCTTTAACTGCCTGTATTTCCATCAGGATGTTCTCCGTCTTTTTATCAAGAAGAATCACAGGGTCGGGTTTGTTCTCTTTATGAGTGTTGTTCATGTCGGGTTTATCCACCTTTGGCTCCGGTGGGGGGTCTTTTTTTACTTCTTCAATTTTTTCCTTTTTTGGGGGCTGAATGAAGTCGGGGTTATCAAGAGTTTTCACAACAACAAGATCCTCAGAATTGTTGACCTTCATTTTAACCGTGATCGAACTTCTGTTCCCGGCATCGGTTTTGAGGAAAGTCCCGTTGTATTTTAAACCATCGGCATAATACCAGTCCACATCAACCACATTCAAATACTCGGCTACAGTTTCACATGAAAGGACACCGTTTTTGATTCTCCCGATGAAGTTAATTTTAATAAGATCATTAAAATCGACATCCACTTTTTTCATGAATTTAAGGGGGTAGCGGGCATCAATCTCGACGAGATAATCTTCACCTCGAAATACAGGTTTGATCTCAAAGTTTACCTGCTCATAACGAAGTTTAGGAAGGTCCATTGTTATTCGCAGCGATCCGTCAACCACTTCATTCCAATTCTGCTCAGCTTCAGAATAGATGTCAAGGTTATTTGCAGGTCCGCCTCCGGCTGTCTTTACCTGGAGTGAGAGAATTGTCATCATATCATCGCCGGGATTTGGCAAGGGTTTGCCGGCAGTCAAAGAAATCCCCTGAATAATTTTTTGAAGTGCCGATTCTGCGTATGCCCTCAGGCTGTGGTTCTTTCCCTTGAAGTATAGTTCTTTTGGTGAAGTATATGAAAGGAGATAAGCTTTATAAAAGAGAGAAACAGCATGGTTAGGATTCCCCGACTCAAATTCACTCTCTCCGGCATTAATAAGAGTTTCGACCCTTTCAGCGAGTTCTGAAAGGCTTTTCTCCCAGTTCTCTTTTGATATGTAAACCCAGCAAGCGTAACCATAGTCCGTAGAAACCACCTTTTTCTCAAGCCCTGTGAGGATGAGAGCACTAAATATTTTGGTGTATGAATTTATGTAGTCAGTTTGAGTTACCTCTCCACCTGATTCGGTCGAGATGGTCTGCACCTGCTTGCTCGAATAGAGGAAAAGGACAATTTTTTCAGAGAGGTCGGCTCTGGCAAGTTCAATCGCTTTGCTTTCTTGAGTACTTCTCCCCTTTCCACAATAGTAGTTTGGAGAGTTTTCCACTTCATTTGAGTCAAAATCCCCAAAATCCTGGGAGTAGCAGAGAACTGAAAGAAGCATTAACATTGTAAAGAAACTATTTCTGACCAATTGGCACCTTCCATTTTGGTTTTGCATTGTCATCAAATTCCTTGTCAATCTCCTTCAGGTTGTCAAGCCGCAAATAAGGATAAAGCCAGCCTTTTAATTCCTTGTTCTGAAGAGCTGCCAAGGAGAAATTATCCACTTCAAAATAGAGGAGATGGAAAAAATTGAGTTCCTTGTCGGGGAAGAAAAGATCAACAAGTTTTCTTCCGTTATGTTCCTCAAAAGCAAGATAAACACTCCCCCGGTTTTGAAGAAGTGTTAAAATTTCACTTATGCCGGTTGAAATTTCATCAAACAATGCACCATACTTTTTAATCTTCAATCTAAGTTTTATATTCTTCAAAAGGGCAGTATCAGAAATAATTAAAACATTATTTAGATGCTCCACAGGTTCGGTATCCGCGGTTACGAGTGAATAACCAGAACTGTCCATCGAATAATAGAGTTTTGAATCCCCCGATGAAAAAGCTGTATCAATAACATCCTCCCATAATCCTTCACGATGAGCGGGTTGTTTTGAGATGATCGGGGTCTCCTTTTGGTTTTGGTAAGGAGGGTTAAGTTCGAAGGAGGGGGAAGCATTTTTTAGGGTTGAGATCAGCTCGTTTGACAGATTTTCCCATGAAGCACCAAGGACAAGATCAACCCTTGCAGGAAAAGACATTTCAAATTTTTCTTTACCAAAGGAGAGTTCTGCTGTAAAAAGTTTCCTGTTTTCCCTCACATCCGTTTTCATTTGCATTGAGGTAAGATTTATGAAACTTCCCTTATTTATCTTTTCGAAAACTTTTTGCGGATCAGCAGATTTTCCATTAATTTTATATGAGACATATTCATACGGAATTACCCTCCCTTTCTTGAGATAAATGAGCAGCATCTCCCTCTCGATAAAGCGAAGAATCCTTGAGTCATAATAGGCACTCATTTTTTCGGGAAATAGATGAAGACCGGCATCAATGGCTTTATCCGATGCAAAAATGAGGTTTATTGAGATGTTTTTTGAGGAGTCAATCAGGATTATTTGTGGATTATCAATAGTTCTATTGATTATGATTGAGGGGTGAGTTATTCGTAGAAGAGAAAAAATTTCTTCTCTCATGTTCTCGGGGTTTTGTGCGTTTAATCCTGTGATACCGAATACCCAGAGATAAAACCATCTGACCGTAAAAATGTATAATTTATGTCGCTTCTTCACTATATGCTTTCTCCCATGGCTCCCTGGGTTTTATGCACATTATCGAATTTTAACGATTCAATATATGAAATTGATCATTTAATAACAACAAGTATTTCTGAAGGGAATTTCGGGTTTTATACCACCGTCTCATCTTTCATATCGAGAGTATCTCCAAAAGGATTGCTTTCGGTAATGCAAATCCTGATCAGAGAATCTACTTTGTCCTTGTTAACCGAAAACCAAGAGCGTTGTACTTACTATCAGGGGAGTAGAAGTGACGGCTCGTAACATAGTAGAACACCGCATCAAAGCGCCAACTACTACCTCGTCGCACACGAATGGAACCGACATTTGGGCCCTTTGGGTTAGTCTGACTTCCTGAATTATATTCGCCATACCAATCCCAACACCATTCCCATACATTCCCACTCATGTCGTACAGTCCAAGTTCATTTGGCAGTTTTGTCCCGACTTTATGGGTTTCACTACCGGAATTATCAATGTACCACCCAACATTTACAATTGAATTGCTCCCGCTGTATTTATAACTCTCGCTCTTGTTTCCTCCTCTCGCTGCATATTCCCATTCTGCTTCAGTAGGCAATCGGTATCCATTAGAATTAAAATCACAGATAATCTTACTTCCAACTCCAAAATATGCTTGCCGCAAGCCTTCTTTTATACTCAATTTATTGCAAAACTCCACGGCATCATACCAAGATACTTTTTCTACAGGTCTTTTATCACCTTTGAAATTCGATGGATTCTTCCCCATTACACTCTCCCACAGTTCCTGTGTTACCTCGATCTTGCCTATATAAAAACTGCTAATAGTAACCTGATGAGTTGGTTTTTCATCCGACCCCCCGTCATTGCTTCCCATTGCAAAAGTACCCCCCTCTACATAAACCATCCAATCAGGTATATCACTTCCTGCAATCATCTGAATGTCTTCAATTAAGGTTTGATTTTCCGAGATTGTTAATTTACCGGAGTACGATTTAAAGCCGTTAGCTTTTGCGGTTAGATCATAGGTACCCTCCGCAATCGTACTGAATATTTTCAGTCCTGTCCAGCGGTATTTCTCAACGCCATTTTGTAGGAGAGCACATTCTGCTTCGGGGGGATTGATTGCAAATTGGAGTTTTCCGACTTTTTGAGTAAGAGTAATCTTCTCCGTTTTTATGTCTCCAAGAGTTATCTCAATTGTCCCTTTATAAGGGTAGTATGTTTCAGCTTCTGCTTCTATCTGATACGTGCCGGGGGTCAGTTCCTGAATTTCGTTGGCGTTTGCAACCTCTTTGTTGATTCTGACCGTTGCAATGGAAGGGGTTACTTCAATTTTAAGTTTGCCTGCGTTCTTTACAAGATTATAGGTGAAATTGTTTAGCTTTTCGTCGGTATTAATCGTGATCTGCTCTGATATCATTAAGTAACTCGACAAACTCAATCGCAATTCATAAGTCCCCGGATACATGAAAAGAGCTTTGCGGGTTTTTCCCTTACTCATTCCATCGATAAATATCTCTGCGTCAGGAGGATTACTGTTTATTGTTACTGCTATAGGATCATTTGTTGTGAGATTTACCTGAAAAAAAGTCTTTTCCGGTGAAACCATTATCTCTTGATCAATTATGGAATAACCCGCTTTCTCCACCCGTAACCTGTGTTTTCCGATAGTTACTTTTGTACTCAAATTATTTGGAAACGGTGCCCCATCCAGAGTTACAATTGCATCAATCGGCGTTGTCTGAACTGTAATTGCGAGTTCACTAACACCTTGAATACCCTCATCTTTCTTGGGGAGAACTTCATAATATTTTACATCTCTCGGTTGAAGATCGGTAAGTTTTATCATCTCGGTCTTAAATCCGGGGGCTCTGACTTCAATCGTTTGTTTTACAGGCTCAACAATTACGATAAATTTTCCACCGCTCTCATCCATCACTTTTACAATGCCATAACTCGAATAAAAACTCAGATCATTAAATTGCGCATAAAAAATAATTCCGGCCTTATCAGGATAATCTCTGAAAATGGGAATACCCCCGCGGTTTTCAGTAGGTTTTACCTCCATCTCCTTCAGTTGGGGGAAAAGACACGAGGTCAAAAATACCGTAAATAGTATAAATTCTTTCATATCAATGTATTTCTATCGATGTAACAATTATTTTTGTCTGAATCAGTATTGAGTGTATGCATTTCAACCCTGACCCAATTGTTCCGATAACTCATAATTATTAACGATTTTTCCCATATTCTGCTCGTAAAAGAAATGATTAATGATTTGGTTAAAATAAAAAATGTTTGTGGATATAAAAAATTTCTGACCTTTCAAGATCGAGTAAACTGTATATTAAGTTTTTTGGAATCTAACGATCTGACCTGATAAACAAAAATAATAAAGTTCCGGCATGAAGTCGTTTACTAACAATAATGACTGATCTATCAGTACGAATTCTTAAAAGGGCTGCGTGGCTCGTGTTATGGCGTAGTCAGCGCCTGGTCCGCATTTAATCCGACTCCATTCGGTACCCTTTTATAAATATATTTTACAGATTGAACAACTTACTCACTTGCATCTGGTAGCCTCCTCTCAACCTCTTGTCGATAAGGTGAGAGATGTAATAGGTGAGGTAGTTGTAAAGTACCCACTGATTCTCAGGCTTTGGCTGTTCTTCGACAAACTTCGAGATAGTTTTCCCGAGCTTTGCATCGATTGATTCACTCAGTGTCTTCGTCACCTCGATATTTTGCAGAATCTGAATCCTGTTTTGAATCACCGGAATTTGCTCATAGGTTAATTCAACCTGTTCTTTGATGTTCTCGATTGATATCCCGGAAGTGTGTCTGCCATAGAACTTTGCGAGTAACTTACCGAACACCATACCGTTACTGCAAATCCCTCTGATGGCACCCCAGAAGAGCCTCACACCTTCGCTTGCGTCATAGCTATTATGCAGGAAGAGACTCAAAGCAATGTCACTTCTACCATCGTGAAAGGTCAGATCTGGGAAAGTAACTTGAAGTCGCATTCTCGAATCTGTCACAAAAGAATGGGTATCATCGATATACCATTTGTTATCCAGATTGTTAAGTTGATCCATAATAGGAAGAATTACCTTTGAGTTTTCAACAAGTTTGTAGGTATCAGACATTACCGATATCAGTGAATCAGAGTCAGTACGGATAATCGACTGATAATCCGGAGAGAGAACGGGGGATCCGTCCTCTCCTTCATAATACACCTGTCTCTTTTCGACCGGGAATAGAAACGGGTACAGTTTATTTACAACATTAGTGTTCACAAGCTTTATCCTTTCTATTTAGATCTCGCTATAAATAATGTGACTGCCAAAGACTTTGCATCCATCATCCCTCCAAGCTCCGATTGGATTCTCATCGCATCCCTGCATGAATTGAGCATTATTGCGAAGTATTTATCTTCAGCAACCGGTGCATCCTTCACAGGCTGGATTATGGTATCTTCCTTTGTCTCTTCTTGTTGTGGAGCCGGTTCGGGTGATGCAGATTGTAAAGGGACAACATCATATTTTGTTATGATCTTGCTCCCCTTCTGCTCAGCAAGTTTTGTTATTGTAAACCTTGCTCCCTTTTTATTCTCTTTGAGTGTTGCGTGTACATCATCAGGTGCAAAGAATGAATATTCGGTGCTTCCGTCGCCGTTTTTGACGGCATACAGATAATATTCACCATATTGTGATTGTCCAACCATTGGGGCATCAAACAACAATTCAATCTTGACAGGCTCGTTCAGATTCAGTTCCAATTTCCGTCTCTGTTCTGACATCCTCGTTATCCTTTCTTAATTTGTAAGTAAATGCAGGTTGCCCTTTAGTGACTTTAACCCCTTTTGGAGGTGTCATGTGGCCGGCAACATACTGTTTGATTTTAGCCATATCCGGTTTGTAGCTCTCCGGTACTTTTGTCAACATTTCTGTTTTTGCATGTTGAAGGAATAGCTCCAGATTTTCTATCTCAACCTTATCAGGCTTTTTGTGCATTTTAAGTATTCCGTTTGGTAGATCGATTGTTTTCTCTTTTGATTCTCTGATGAACCTTTCAAGAACCCTTTCAATCCTTTCCACCCTGTCGTGCAATTTGGAGTTTCTGCTCAAGGCCCAATCTTTAATTAACTGAACCTCTTTATCCGCCTGCTCAAAGTTCTTGGCGATTTCGTCTTCAAGATTTTTTATCTCTATGAGAAGGAGATCGAAGTGCGCATTAGTTTGCTCTACCTCTTTCTCCTCAATCTCATTAAGCAGGTCTTCCATAAATTGATGACCTTCGTTTACCATAGTTAGTCCTCATCTTTTGAGATAAACTGTCTGATTGCTTCTTCTGCAACAATGACACAAATTGTTGTAATCAATCTTTCCCAACCCATTTTAACCTCCTTGATTTGATTTAATTGATCTGTTATTTGAATTTGTTCTTTTCTTTTGGGGTCCCAGTACCATTCTTTTATTGGTAACATCTGACCCTCCATTCTTTTGTAAGTAGTCCTGTATTGCCTCATTAACAAACCATGTCATCGGTTTGCTTTCAGGGTAGTTTTGTTTGTGACGGTATAGCTTAACCACGAGTTCTTCTTTAACCTTCGGACTATACATACTCATTCTCCTCCATGACTATTGCTATTCCGCAATGTTCACATTTGTTTGATAGATATCCCGGATCATAACTCGTGAACTCAAGACAATAAGGACATTGTAATACTACTGAGTCCTCAAACTGTTCTTTTTTTTTACCGTAACCACCAAAGAAGGAATCATAGTATTCATCATCATCCATACGTTGGCTTCGTAATGAGGATTCATAGTCCTGATAACTCTCTACTCCATACCGATTGATAATAATGCATCTGTTATTCTTCATTTGGAAGAAATGGAAGCCCATCTCTCCAAGTGAAAAACCACGCTTTTTACTAGTGGAAATCATAAGAGCCTCTTGCATAATCTCTCGCTCACTGCAAAAGTAGAGGATGTCCTCATATTCGGAATAGTATAGATCAATCGGGTTATCCTTTTTTACGAGAATCAGGCTGTCTGGAGTTGTTGTATCGATCGCAGCAAAGGCAAAAGAACCATGCAACTTCTCAAAGACTCGCTTTATCCTGTCACCGTCTTTTTTCCTTGAAAGGACTTCAAGAATAGCCAGACTGTCGACTTCTGCATCTCTTTTTGTTTTAGCAAAGATTTCCCTGTCATTCCATATCATACCATTGTGCACAATGCAGAGTCCTGATGAATTGAAGAGAGGGTGGTTGTTTTTGTTGTTCTTTTCCGTGCCTTGTGTTTTAGCTCTTGTGTGAGCAATTAAAATCCCTGGCAATTCCAGATTCTTCCATGCAGGTTTATTCACTAAAATAGAAGCTCTTACAGCCTCTTTGTTAACTATCAGTTTTCCGTTGCGAATGAACGCATACCCAGAGGCATCTCTCCCCCGTGACTCAAGCAATGCAAACATTGTTGTTATCTTAGTTTTACTTGGTCTTTTATCGCCAAAGCAATAATATCCCATGATACCACACATAAATGTGTATCCTTTCTTGTTATGAAGTGTTTTGTCGTGAGGGTTAGGCGATGATTTTTTTGCGGGCTTTACAGATGTACTTCAGGAGTTTAACTACATTATCGGACTCTCCATACCTCAACCTCTTGCAGAAGCCGAGTCGCCGGAAGCCTTCAATCTCGAAGAACTTCCACTCGAGCCCATTAAGCAAAAGGAATTCGTTGACCTCATCTCGAAGATCGGGTGAGATACAGAAATCGTATTCAGTTCTGTCCAACAATCCGTAAACATAAACCTGTCTTGATATCCTTCCAACTCTCTCTCTGATTTTATCAAGTTCGGAATGATTATGATTAATTCTTATTGGATGTCGTTTCTTCATCTTCCCACACAGCCAATCCCTGCACAGATTGACTATTTCCTCCCGGTCCATTGGTAGTATAACCGGATTATCGGGCGCATCATCATCGCTACAGAAATCTTTATCATAACATTCATCACAGTAGCAAGTATCCTGCATGTAGTTACCATCTGCGGCATGAATTAATGTGTCGCATCTTTCGCAATATGAGAACTGGGTACCAAAGCAGTCATCGCAGTATGGCTCTTCAAAAGCCCATCTTTCTTCATCTTCACTTATCCTGCATTCACATCTTGAACAGTGGGTCTCGCGTCCCATTTGAATTTCCTTTCTCAATTTAAGAGGCAATGCCCCAGTTTGGTAAAATGTCTTGGTTCCAGTTCAGATTCTTCCTTATCAGAATCTCAAGTTCATTCAATCCCTCGACACAATCGTCCGGAATTGTTTTGAAGAATGTTCTAAGCTTACGGAGAAAACAGCTTGAGTGCATGGTTGACTTTAATTCTTTTAAATTGATGTCATCCTCAATCACTGCAAGTGCAGTGAGCTTTGTTAGTGTGAGAGTGACTAGAGTAACCGATGGACTAAGGCACCACGAACCCGGGGTTCTATATTCCATTCCGTGATCTTTAGTCCGATAAGCCATTCTTTTACCATAACCAGTGTTTTCTCTTGCAGTTCTTTGTTCTTTATCATCAATAACATTGGACAAAGAATAGAGCACGGTATCAAGAGAATCGATCAGTTTTGGCTTTGGTTGGCAGGAAAGGTGGAGATGACCACCAATTGGATATGAATCCTGAAAGTGGCCTGCAAACATCTCGAGCTCCGGGTGTTTCTCATGTCCATATTCGAGGATAATTTTGATTTTTGCTGTAAGATCTATAGGTGACTCAGAGTAACCCGGTCTAAGTTCGGCGATTGATTTACAGCCGTCGAGTCCAAAGGAAGCATTTTTCTTGTAGTAATTCGATGCAGAAACAAACGTGCCATTTTTCCTTAAAACGAGCTCAGGATCGCATCCGATAGTGAAAGACATATTAACTCCATTGTTGTTATATATCTTTCTTATACCAAAAAATGAATCAAAGACCGATTTGAGAAGTATCGGAGATAGGTTAAGGATACATTGCGAGATACTTTGAAGAGGAAGTAATGATAAGTTTGTGACTCGCCAAAATTGCAGTTGCTAAGTCATTGAATTTTAAATGGTTAGAGACTTCAAGCTGAAAAACTCGTTACTTTTGCAGTGATAAACCTTTACAGAGCTTAAAATTCCGATAAAATAAGTTTTAAAAGGATTATGAATTTAAATAAAGAGAATTAGTCGGATAATAATTTATCCATCATCTAATGAAATTACCCTCATCATCTAAGGTCTATCCTTTTTTCGTAAAATATTCTCGAAGATACGGATACATTTTTGCATTTGAGGCAAGAGGAGAATCCATCCTTTCAGCGTTCATTCCAATAGCTTTAAAAACATCCTTCCGGCTATAATTTTTATCATGTTTTTCAACAAAAAGGTGGGCAAGGATTGGTTTTATGAATCCGTCAAGGTAATTGAGAGTCTTTTCATCCTCAATCAATTTTCCATTTGATTTAAGAAACCAGATAAACTTTTCTTTTTCTTGTTCCCACTGCAAGAAAAAATCCTCCAGAATCTTCTCTAATATCGCGAGATTATTATGCAGCTTAATATCTTCATAATTCTTAAGGACTAGATCGGATGTAATAGTAGTCAAACCTTCTTCCATGCAATAAATCACGATTCGTTCAAGAGTCTTGACTAGCTGCCTCCAATTCCCTGACCATTTTAACTCTTTGACTGTCTTCAATGTGTCAGGAGCCACAACCAGGCCTCTAAAATTTAATCTTTGAACAACTTCCTGAAGGCAAGAATTAAAAATGTTCACAATATCATCCTGCCGGTCTCTCAAAGGTGGGATGGTGACGGAAATGGTTGAGATTCGCTGATAGAAGTCTTCCCTAAAACCGGGATCAGATACAATTTGAGCGAGCTTCCTGTTTGTGGCAAAGATTATTCTTACATCGGCCTCCTCTTTTGTGTACCCACCAACTTTCATATAGGATTGATCATCCAGGAAAGTGAGTAATTTAGCCTGAATTGATGGGTGTGCTTCGAATATTTCATCTAAAAACAATGTCCCACCATTTGCAGCTTCGATCTTACCTTTTTTACCATCTTTTGTAATTCCTGTATAAGCACCGGGTACGGCACCAAACAGCTCACTGTCCAGTAAACTTTCAGAAAGTGTTGCACAATTAACTTGAACAAAAGGTTTCTTTTTGCGATTACTCAGTTGATGCAGTGTTTTTGCGGTAAGAGATTTCCCAACACCGGTTTCACCAAATAACAAGATGTATAAATGATTATTTAAACCCCTCAAAGCCCTTTTCACCCCTTTAAGGTAAGAATCATCTGAGATCATCAATTTCTGTTTAATCATATTTTCAACAGATACACCAATTAGGTCCTCAACAACTTCTGTAATATTACCGAACGGGTTGATAGCGACACCCAATATACCTGAATCCCTGTAAACCCGAGTTAATATTTTTGCAATCGATTCAATTACATTGGGGTTCTCGGAAATCATCGGATTTTCAACCGAAATTTCTTTACCTTTCGAAGTAAAAGGGAAGAAATCCTTGTACGAATAATCACCAATACCATATCTATCTTCAAAGGACTTAATCATTTCACTTGGAAGCATCAATTTCTCGATGCCAGCTCGATAGTTAAGATTAACAATCTCAATTCTTCGTTTTATCGCGGACAACTCAAGTGCATAAATGACATCGAGAACGAAGTCAGGTTCACTTAATATAATAACCCTGTTGAATCCATGGATTTCGTCTTCAAGAGTTAAGATCAGATTCTGAACGATTTTAATGCTAAGCAAACCCGAAGCAAATTTGATGTTTCGCTTCTCGTGTATAAAAAAGGGTTCGGTACGATATTGCATAATTGACTTTACTTCATCCAAATATCCACCGATTATTGGGTCATTATCATATAATGAGAAACTTTCGGGGTCGATAACTATAAAAGAGTTGTCCAAATTCAAACCGGCATTAAACCAATCCAGATTTACTGAGATGGATCCTCCGTCGTAGTTACTCTTTGCCAATTCTTCATTAATCAGTCCGTCTAACCAGGATTGATTTTTAACGATTTGGTGATATGCAATTAATTGATTTGTAAATGGATATTCAAATGTCAAACTTGCAAACTCCACTCTGAACTTGCTCTCGTACCAGGATAAAAGTATCCTAACTCTTCCCAAATCTTGTTCGTACAGCGCCTTATTTGTTTCGCTTGTTATCCATCTTTCAAAGTTGTTTCTGTTCATATCATTTCATGTAAAATTAATTAAAGACATCGATTAAAATACAATAGGATCGATTTAAATCGATGGAGTTTTTTATCTAATATTGAAAAACCTTCAAAACAGGCAAAAAACAAACTTTTATTTTTGGCACGATACCTGCTATATACTAATTGAACAAATAACAAACGGAGTAAGAGTGATCAACACATTCAAAACAGGCAGCCAAGCAAGAGGTTGTAATCAGATCTTGCAATTAAGAATAAATACTCACATAATCAAAGGAATCCTTGATGGAAACTTCTAATAATCTCAACAACAAAAAACAAGAGGCAAAAATGGACGAAAACAGTGATTTTCGTGATTCGGTCAGTCCGGTTAACAGCGAGACGACCAACAATTCTCAAAACAAAAGCACTGGTGATAGTGCTTATCCTGAATCCACCGACTCAGGGAGTTCTACAATTACACAAACTGATGGAATTTCTTCATCTGATAAAAATCAACAGAGCTATCCAGTAGTAGCTTATGAAGGATCCTCAACAGCGGAGGACAATTCATCACTGGGTGAGACTGAACCACAATTAAAAAAACTCCGACCGCGACATATCGATGCCAGTAAGATCGCGCAGACACAGGTAAATCGTTTAAGAAAGGAGACCAAATTAAAGCGATTGAAGAAAGAACTGAAAGAGATGAAGGCAGTCATAAAAAGAGGCTACAAAATAAAAAAGAATGTTGAAAAATTTGTTAAAAGTGATGGGACAATAGCGGTTAGGGTGATCCAAAAAAACCAATCTATTGACTCCGCATCCAAAGTGCTAATTCAGAATAAATGTGTTCAGAAAGAATCAGAAATCTATGAACTTCAGGAAATCCTAAAGAATCTAAAGAGAGAAGTGAAACATAAGGCTAGCACCAATTTACATGCAACTCGGTATTCTTTTGCGAGACGCAAGAAAGAAGTTAACAGGTCTAAACTCATCAACCGGTATAAATCCTGGCTAACGGAAGCAAGTAATACTGGAGGCAGAAGCCTCATTTCTCAAGCATTGATGCTATCTAAACAAGGTGAGATGGATATGGCTCGTGAAAAAATAATAACTCTACTAACTTCCACACGAATAAAAAATCACCCTCGGACAAAGTCGGTTATTGAATTTGACGAGGAAATAGGAAAAGAGCTGCTTAACTACTTAAATAAAATCATACTCTAATTAACCGGCAGCAGAAAATTTATTTTACCTGCCGCGTTGTGGGCGGGTATCAACAAAAGAACTACTAAAGGAAACATTTGAGAACGGACAACATGCATATAATTCAATGAGAAGCTGTTGAAAGTTCTCAAAAAGAAAATTACAATTTTCTATTAAATCAAAATAAGGTATAACAATGAAATCTAAAGATATCGTTGAAATCATAGAAACAATCTTAATGATCTATTCTACTGCTAAAAGCAGAAAAAAGGATAAGAAAAAGAAAAAGTAAGCGTTTCTAAAACTCACTGACTGCTTAAACATTAAGAGTCATTGAGCTGATTTAAAAAAGGAGGCTGTCTCAAAAGGATGGCCTCATTTTTTTGTCGGATTGGATTTAGTTGCCGAAACAATATGGGAAATTATCGAAAAATAAAGTATTAGACTATTATTTAAATAAAGTAATTTCAACAATTGGTAGCTTGCCAAGGTGAGTAATTTACAACCAAGGACTCCACGCAGGTATTCAAAAAATTAGTTGTATAAGTAAAAGGATGAATAACTGTCTTTCAATAGCAAGGAGTTCGGCGGAAAAGAAGGTAATTAAAAACTGGTGCGAGAAAATGTCAGGGTTTGACTAATTCCACTCCATTAAGTTATTGAATCTTAATCCACACTATTTAAAATAGATCTACGGTTTTTTCTTTGCCTCTTTTATGCTAATCCAATGGATTCGTGCATAATTGGGGCACTTATTTTCAAATTCGACTAATTAATAGTCATCGAACATAGATTTTTGGTCAACACTAAATGAAGAACTCTAAGAATGTGAAAGACCAGAATAATTTACTTACGAATGTTGTAGGGACGATACTCTATTGACTTGACTAATATAATCTTGAAGTGTCTTCCTCTTAGCAGATTTTCGTTCTGTTATCGAAATTTTCGCCGCGCTTAATGTAGTGATACGATTAGTGTAATTGTGATTAAATGGTTCACCAGGATTGGGCATATAATAAACTACTAAGCTGTTATCGGTACTTAAAGAAGCCAATCCAACTTTGTATTTTCGGAAAAGTTCGATATTATTTATCGCACGATGAATATAAAATGCATCAATAATCACGAATGATGAGTTTGCAAATGTACGATATCTAAAAGCCTGTATTAGAGCCCGTTTCCAATTGTGAAGTTTCAGTTCCACAGCAACAGTATTCAGCACACCTCCATCTTTATCAACTTCAATTAAAACGTAATCGGGAACCCCAAAAAAACCTTTTAATTCTGGAATGTAAAAGATGCTATCTTTTTGTAACTCATTTAACAATTTGCTAAATGAAGTCGACATTTTCGATTCATTCTCAAAGCTATCCATAAGCCTTCATCCAATTATTAAATTTAATTAAAGCTGTTTTCCATGCATACAGATGTTCCTCATTTTGATTAGGATCTAAAAAAACACCTTCAGTCTCAAATTGTTTAAATAAAGTAATCGCGTTTTCAATTGCAAGTATATATTTATCATATCTCGTTGAGTTCTCGCCAGCCAGTTCCTTAACTAGCGATGAATATGAGAGAAAAAAATGCTTATAACTTCCCGGTTGATTTAAATGCCAATTCTTAGCAGAAGAATAATCCCAACTAAAATGTATATTGTCGTCAAATATTCCAACAAAATTATCATCATCCTTTATGATGGTCAAATAATCAAGATTAATCCATTGCAACATTTTTCTAACAAATACTTTTAACTTGGGCTGTGAAGTCATTGATTGCTCTCTCACCTCAAATTTAGCATGGGCGAATTTTCGGGTATTTTCATATGATCCCATTGTGATAGCATCTGCACCAGCAAAGGCATAGAGCAATCCCTCTAGATTAGAATATGCAACAATTATTTTAAGACCGCTTAGTCTCAGGATATGTATGAACTTCATTGCTTCAAGAAGTAGTTTTGGGTCTTTTATTTGCTTCGAACTGTACTGGAAATCAAATATTAAATAGATTCCATCGATTTGAGGAATTGAGGTAAAATGATTAAGTATTTTTTCACATCGTTCCTGATCAAGAACATCTGAACTATTCAAGATGACGGTGAGATACAATGGTTTCATACCAAATTCACCAATTAAACTCTTTATAAATGGGTTACGGAAATTAACTACATTTGAACGAAAGTATTGGTTGGTCACCTCAGCCATATGCTGAGCTGGAATAATTATTGCACTAAACTCATTATCATATTGAAACCTTGTGCATTTTACGGCCAGTTTGTCTTTATTTCCGTCTAATTCACTTTCAGTAATGCTTGCACTGTTGAAAAATTTAACATATGGATATGTCCGTATTTTAGGTTTCAGCTTCTTAAGCATGTAAAGCTGAGGATCAAAATAGCTATTTCGAAGCACATCAGGCGCAAACCTATGTTTTAATTCATCAAGTGAAATGTCAACAGGCGAAATTATTAATCCATCTCCGGCTTTATCTTTCAAATAGCTATCAAGGTTCCAAATGTAGTTATGGCCTAACTGATGTAAAATTTTCATGGCTTAAATATCTTTAATATCTGTGATTAATTGTTCGACTGTACGATATCGTGAAAATGGTTTGTTCTCAGTCATTTTATTGAACACCTTTATCAACTTTGGGGACAAATCTAATTGTTCTAAACTAATTCTGTTTCCTTTGAAGATATTCGCCACAATATCATTTAAACTCTCTCGCTGATCGTGCTGAAATGGATGTTTCTCTGTGTAAGCAAATATCAGGTAAATGCCTAATGAGAAAAAATCAGATTTATATGTAATTTCAGATCTATCGTTTGAAATAAATTCTGGCGCAGCGAATAGTGCAGTCATTGGACCCCTACCAAAACCTGATTGAGTGATATTCGCAAGTTTATTGAATCGTGCAATCCCCAAATCAATAATTACAGGCCTGAAACTCGGTCGTATGAGTATATTATCGGGCTTCAGGTCTCGATGAACTATATCTTCCTTCCATATATAATCTAAAGCCTCAATTAGTAGAAGAAAAAATTGAACCAATTTCCCCTCAGAATCAAGATAAATCCTGAGTTGTTTGAATCCAATATTTTCGATAAACTCTTCTATGATTAAAAACTCTTTAGTAGATTCTTCGATGAAAAAACCGTGATTTTTTGGATAGAACTCGTTATTAAGGTTTGATAATTCGTCGACTTCTCTCTGCATTCTTTCAAGAGTATCAGCGTCATAGTTACCTTTTTTTAGCACATACATAATATCATCGAGTTCCCCTGAAAACACTTCTTTTTGTCCACCTTTATGTAATTGTGTTTTGTTTGAGTATTTATTTAGCTCATCTAGAATTTTCGACATTTCTGAATCATACTTATTTAGTAAATTGTTCACCAAAATACGACTTTCGTAAATTATTTCAAAGTGATTTCTACCTTTCGAACTAAAAAACCTCTACCCTAACCGTACACCGGCAATTAATATCCTCTTCGATAATCGCCATCTCAACCACTTTATTATCCTTATGACGGCAATCGGGACGATTACCACTCCTTCCTAATACAAAATAAACCCAAGTTTTTTGAATTTCTCATAAACAATTCCTATATTGCTCTTCGAAATTAGCTGTGTCTGAAAGAAAGGCGAATTTTGAAATTCCCTTCCAGTATTCATCTCTCTTTAGCTCCACAGTTGTCTTTCTTTAATTGCTTTTCAAACTGAAAACTATTTTTTAAATCTTATGTGAGACATTTATGCCGAGTGGGATTACTCATATATTTTTGGTCAGAGCGTTCCTTAACGAACCGACCAATTTTGAAGATATTACAATCAAAATGATGTTGGATTCGGGGCGGTATTTCGTGCAGACTGGGGCAGTGGGTCCCGACCTTCCTTATTCCAGTGATCTGGATTATAATGTCTTTTCTTCTGATACCGATACAGCGGATCTTCTCCACTATAATCAAACCAATCAAATCCCCCTCAAAGCTTTTTTAACTCTAAAGCAAAAACAACATTCACTTTCCGACCGGGAGTTGCGATATGCCTTTTCTTTTTTCCTTGGTTATGCATCTCATGTAATTGCCGATGGAATCATGCACCCTTTTATTCGGGATAAAGTTGGTGATTATGCTCTGAACAAAACCGCACACCGCGTTCTTGAAATGAACCTCGATGTTGTTATCGTTCGTGATCATTTTAACAATGTTTATCCCCCAATTGAGCTGAATTTTACTAATGTTCACGACGAATTGTTGAATATTGCGGATCTCGACAATAACGAAACTCGTTTTGTTTTCTCCCTCTTTAAGGATTTGATCAATTCCACATATCAAAAATCTTATAAAGAATCTGATGTTACAAGATGGATTAAGTCTTTGCACCGAATGTTAGGTGTCGCCGAAGGGGATCATCCGGCTTTTTATAGACAGTATTGCGGTAAAAAAGGAATTGCCTTCAAAAATTATGATGATTTGATGAAGGAATTTAAGAACGACCCCAGCCCTATCCTGAGACTTACTAAACCCGTTGACAGAGACAAAAATTTCCTTGGAAAATCTTCAATTCACTTCATAGATGATTGTATTCCGCAGTTTAACAAAGTATTTGCCGCGTTCTCCAAAAAAGCTTATAATTATATTTTTAATGACGGCGATCCTTTAACAGTGGCTGATCTTCCCGAGATTGACCTCGATACCGGTCGCCTTGTTTCCAATAATCGATTAGAGGAGGTCCCCGCTTTATGGTCTTAATGAAACGAACATTCCTTTTTGTTCTGTTATTTGTATCTCTCAGCTTTGCCGATACAATAGATGTAAGTAAACGAATTACTCAGGATTTCCTCCTTGACCTTGCAAGTGTAAATAATTTTGTAGCTGCAGAACTTTATCTCGATCAATTTAATGAGGACCTTTCTTCATTGGATTTTAGTGATTACATCGCAAATATTAAAAAATTTAAACCGGAATCAGCAAAAAATCTTCATGAGGTTATTTCACAGGCAGATGAACATATATTCCATTCTTCAAAAGAATATTTTGTGATCCTTTTATATTTTAAAAAAGAAGGATATGTGATAATTGACAATTCGTTAACTTCTTTCCCCGAATTTGCTGACTACGCTAAAAACCCCGACCTGAAATTGCTCCTCAAATCCCATCTTTCAGACGTTAAATCAACTAAAACCAAATAATCCTTTAATCATGGTGTAATTATGCTGAAAATATCAAACTATCAAAATCTTCGCTCCTCGATGAGCCCGGGAGATGTAATAGCGTTTGGTGGTAAAGGTACATTCTCTGAGATCATTAAATGGGCTACCCGTGCACCCGTCTCGCATCTGGGTGTGATTCTCCAATCCAAACTCTATTATGATGATAAAAGCCAGCCGGGCTTTTTTAATCAAATTATCGAGTCAACTTCTTTGAACGGGCAGTCAGGTGTAACCATCACGAGACTAAGTGATCGAATCGACTCATACGACGGTGAAATATGGTTGTTACCTCTACGATCTGATCTTAAACTAAAAATGGATAAAAAGAAATATTATGACTTTCTAATCCACCAGGAACGCAAACCTTATGATATGTCCCAGGCAATTAAATCTGCTTTAGACCTTATTGATGATGCGGTTTCCCCCGGCGTTCTTTCTCACAACCTGGAAGACTTCTCCCGTTTCTTTTGCTCTGAACTCGTTGCCGCAGCTCTTGAGAACGCAGGAGTAATCGACCACCTCAATGCAAGTGAAGTTACGCCAATTGATCTCTGTTCATTTAATATATACGAAGACTACTATTACCAAATGAAAGGTCATAAAATCGATGGTGCTGCAGATATCAAGCGTGTCGAAATCAAAGGTTTCAACTCATTAAATCCGACTGGGTGGGGGGAGTAATTGCTAATTAATCAATTTTTATCATTGAATATTGCTCCTGAATGAATAACGGTTTTCTTTACCCAGTTTTCTCTTTTACCATAGGTATTCTCAAATTATTGAACATTGTTGAAGGGCTCAAATGGATTTTTAAATATTTCTCAAAAAAAATGAATTTGAAGTTGCCAGTATA
>Ga0209570_1000826_pt1 | contig 24577 bp, 27 predicted proteins | sample EBPBio172007_DNA_FD_185861 | JGI IMG/M metagenome (GOLD analysis project Ga0209570, IMG submission 185861) | Wastewater treatment Type I Accumulibacter community from EBPR Bioreactor in Madison, WI, USA - Reactor 1_9/17/2007_ DNA (SPAdes)... | ecosystem: Engineered > Bioreactor > EBPR >... | reverse complement strand
TACTCCATCAACGTGCTCGTTTGGGCGGAAGAGCACGGCGTCACGAAGGCCAACGTCGACGAGCGTCTGGCGAACGGTCCAAAAGACGTCAAGCGCGTGTTGGGCGCAGAGCCCGGTTGGGGCAAGATCATCGGGCTCGATGACAAATGGGCCTACAACATCATCAAACAGCTCGGCAGTTATCGCGATATCTATGAGGTGAACCTCGGCGACAAGAGCCCACTCAAAGCCGCAAGAAAGCACAACAGCCTTGCGCGCGACGGCGGGCTGTTCTCTGCGATACCGATGAACTGACGAATCTCCCAAACCGGGGCGTTGCCTTCGCGGCAGCGCCCTTCTTTGTGCAGTGGAAACAAAGCTTCAATGTTGAACAATGCCCGCCATAGAGCCGTCGCCTTCCAGGCTCTGCTAATCGCAGCGGTGGTGGGCGCAGCCTATATACTAGTTACGGCGACCGCGGCCAATCTGAAGGCGCGTGGTATCCCGCTCGGCTTCGATTTCCTGTTCAGGCCGTCAAACTTCACGATCTCTGAGACCCTACTGCCCTTCAGTCCGCGCGATCCCAACTGGTGGGCGATCGTCGTCGGCATCGTCAACACGCTGTTCGTCTCAGCGGTCGTTATCATGCTCTCGTCAGCTATGGGACTGCTGGTCGGTATCGGGCGGCTGAGCGGCAACCCGCTGCTCAGCGGTGCGACCCGCGTCTGGGTAGAGGTTGCGCGGAACACTCCGGTCATCATTCTGCTCATCTTCATTTATTCGATGTGGTGGAAGATCCTGCCGCCCTTCCGCGACGCGGCCAACCCGCTCCCTGGCGTCTACATTTCGCTGCGTGGCCTGGTCATGCCGAAAGTGAGCGTCGATATGTCGCTTGCCGCATGGCTGATGCCGCTGGCGGCGTTGGTTTTCACCGTCGCCGCGCATGGGCTTGCAACGCGGTATCAGAACAAAACTGGCAACCGTCGTCCCTACGCCCTGCTCACGGCGCTGGTATCGTTTGTGATCATGATGACGATGGCCATCGCGTCAGGTCTATCGCCCGAGATCGAGTGGGCGGTGCGAGGCCGCGCGAATTTCGAAGGCGGATTCCAGCTCACGCCGGAACTGACCACGATCCTTGTCGGGCTGTCGATCTACACGACCGGCTTCATCGCCGAGATCGTTCGTGGCGGAATTCTTGCTGTCGGCAAAGGCCAGTGGGAAGCGGGACGCGCGATCGGTCTCACCGAGGCCAAGATACTTCGCCTTGTGATCGTGCCGCAGACCTTGCGCGTGATCCTACCGCCATTGACGAGTCAGTACGTCAACGTCGTGAAGAACTCCACGCTGGCCATCGCGGTCGGCTACCAGGATTTCATGACCATCGTTGGCACGATCATCAACAAAACGAGCCACGCCATCGAAGGCATCGCCATCATTCTCGGCGTGTTCCTTTTTCTCAACCTGCTCCTGTCGGGCGTTCTAAACGTTGTGAACCGGCGCATGGCCATCGTGGAGCGCTGATATGGCGATTGTCGCAACCCACAACGAAACGCTGCCAATCGCGAAATCTACCGTCGAGCGTCCTCCGATGCGGACGCCGGGGCTGATCGCCAAGATGTTCAACACCCCGCTGAACGCCGCCCTAACATTGGTTCTGCTCGCCGTTATTGCCTGGATCGCGCCAGGACTTATCCGCTGGCTTGTTCTCGACGCCGCCTTCCTGCCGGCAGAGCCCCAGACCTGCCAGGCTGCGAATGGCGCCTGCTGGAGCTTCGTGATTGCCAAGTCGAGCCAGATACTGTTCGGCATTTATCCACCGGACGAGCGTTGGCGCCCGGCGATAGTCTGTATGCTGATCCTTGGGCTGCTAGGCTGGTCAGTCCAGCCGAAGAGCTGGAACGCGCGGCTCGGGCTGGTTTGGCTGATCTCGCTTGCCGCTGTCGTCTGGTTGATGGGTGGCGGCGTTGGTCTCACGCCAGTGCCGACATCCTCGTGGGGCGGCCTGCCGGTGACCCTCATCCTGACCGTTATCGCGATCGGGATCGCATTCCCGGCAGCGATCTTCCTCGCACTGGGCCGTCGCTCGGATATGCCGGTCGTCAGCGTGATGTGCGTGCTGTTCATCGAGACGATCCGTGGCTTGCCGCTGCTGTCGATCCTGTTCGTCGCCTCGATCATGCTGCCGCTGTTCGTTCCGGAGGCTTTGCTCCCCGACAAGTTCGTGAGAGCGCTGGTCGCACTGACTCTGTTCGCATCAGCTTATCTGGCAGAGGTCATCCGCGGAGGCCTTCAGGCGATCCCTAACGGCCAGCACGATGGCGCGAAGTCGCTCGGCCTCAGCTACTGGAGTATGCAGCGCCTTGTCGTGCTACCGCAGGCGATCCGCATCGTCATTCCAGCGCTCGCCAACACGATCATCGTGATGGTGAAGAACACCAGTCTCGTTCTCGTGGTGGGTATTTTCGACCTGATCAGTTCGGGTAAGGCAGCGCTCGCCGATCCGCTATGGCCATCGCCATCCGCGGAGACCTACCTCTTCATAGGGGCGATCTACTTCGCGCTCGCCTTCGCTTTCGCCCGCTTCGCAGATTTTCTTGAGCATCGCGGTCCGGTCAATCGTTGAGGTATCAAAAATGAATGTTCCCCTGAGCCTGAAGCCCACCATGCTGAAGACCGAAACGGCCGTGAAAATGGTCGATGTCCACAAATGGTATGGCGAATTCCACGTGTTGAAAGACGTTAACCTCACGGTGAAGCGCGGCGAGCGCCTCGTGATCTGCGGACCCTCGGGCTCCGGCAAATCAACGATGATCCGCTGCATCAACCGGCTGGAAGAACATCAGCGCGGCCAGATCATCGTGGATGGCGTGGAACTCACGAACGACGTCAAGAAGATCGACGAGATCCGCCGCGATGTCGGCATGGTGTTCCAGCATTTCAACCTGTTCCCGCATCTCACCATTCTCGAGAACTGCACGCTCGCCCCGATCTGGGTGAAGAAAATGGCGAAGAAGGATGCGGAGGAGGTGGCCATGCACTACCTCACCCGCGTGAAAATTCCCGAGCAGGCGAACAAGTTCCCCGGCCAGCTCTCGGGCGGCCAGCAGCAGCGCGTGGCGATCGCCCGCTCGCTCTGCATGAGCCCGAAGATCATGCTGTTCGACGAGCCGACCTCAGCGCTCGACCCTGAAATGGTCAAGGAAGTGCTCGACACCATGGTGAGCCTCGCGGAAGAGGGCATGACCATGCTCTGCGTGACGCATGAAATGGGCTTCGCCCGGCAGGTTGCCGACCGCGTGATCTTCATGGACAAGGGGCAGGTTGTGGAAATCAACACGCCAAACGAGTTCTTCAAGAACCCCCAGCATGAGCGCACCAAGGAATTCCTCAGCCAGATCCTGCATTGAACTCCGCCTGAAGCGGTGGAGTTACGTTCGATATGTAACAGAGAACTCTGTCGTCTTCTCAATTTTCATGGGGTACGAATTCGAAATTAGCAACACTGAGTTCTCTCGTCGCATTTTCACAAGCGCTTCAGGTCGCATCAGCGGCACGCCGATCTTTGTGACAGACACTCTCGCTGATTGAGTGATCCCGGTGCCGAGGATTTTCGTGCGATTGTCGGCCGTGTAGTTCCCGAGTGCCTCAGAGACATATTGCGCTGTTGCGTTGTCGTTGATCGCAACAAACAGCTTCGCGGCGCATCCCGCGATCAGTGTCTCGCGCGTCGCTTTCCCGTAGAGCTCATCCAGCTGCGAGAGGTTCTGGAGAATGATCGCCATCCGGAACCCATACCCTGCCGAGACCGCGATTTTTGAGGCCAGCGACGCCATCCGTCCCAAGGCAAAGAACTCGTCGAGCATCAGGAGCACCTGATGCGGCTCGTTGGCTTTCGGCAGGTTCCGCATCAGGACGTCATGGATCTGCTGGAAGAGGATGCGGATCAAGGGACGATAGCTCTCGAGATCCGCCAGGGGCGTGCCGATAAAGATGGTCATCCGCGCGCGCCGGAGTTCCCGGATGTCGAAATCGCTCGCGGATGTCGCCTCGGCGATCAACTCGGATGACCAGGGCGCAAACGCATTGGCGACGTTGAATAACACTGATCCGCGCGTGCGTTCGGGGATCGCGATGAACTGGTTGAAATCATCGACGACCCATTGCGGGAGGAACTGTCTTTCGGTCGTCACCAGCACCTTGAGGACGTCAGCGATATCATTGCCTGTCGAGATGACAGTGACGGCGGTGCGGATGGTGCGTGCTTCCTTGTAGAGAGGGCTTGTCAGAACATAGCCAAGAAGCGCTGCAACGAGTTTTCTGGCGGCGAGCGACCATTCGTTCTCGTTCTGAACGGCAGTCAGGAAGCCAGCGATGTTCTGGCAATCCGTGGCCATCTCTGATCCCGAGCGCACGAAATCCAGCGGGTTGTAGCGGTGAGTTTTCACCGACCCCGGCGCGAAGACGAAGATCGCATTCCCGGCTTCCTTCCGCGCTTTGGCAAAGGCGTCATGGTTCTCCATCTTGATGTCGAGGACGACCATGGATCCTTGCCAGGCGTGACCATTGGGGATCACGAAAGAGATACCCTTGCCGGAGCGGGTCGGGCCGACGACGAGGATATGCCCGGGATCGTTTGAGCGGAGAATATGCCCGCCAAGCTTGCCGAGGATTAAGCCCTCTTTGCCAAGAAGCCGGGCGTCCCGGGCATCGCGGATCGTCCCGAACCGCGCATCGCCGTGAAGGGTTGAAGGGCGATTGGCGAGGAACAGGATGGCAATTCCGCCGCCGAGGAGCACAAGAACGCCGAACGCCAGCCCGGCATTCTCGAGGATGCGCTGGCGGTATCGAAGGTCTTGGCCGTATGTCCACGCATGCCAGTAGGCGAGCGGAAACCCGTGGCGCATGGAGATGGGCGGGGTTTTGGTAAAGTCCCATTTCGGGTTCTCGGTCGAAACCCGAACCAGCAGCTCCCATTTTTTGGCGCGATCGGTATGACCCGAGCGCAGGCCGGTAATCGCCGCATAGGGAATGACCCAGGCCAGGGCGACCGAGACAATCACGAACACGGCGATGGAGATCGAACCGGCGACGCGGGTCATGATCGATCAGGCTCTCGGGTATCGAGGTCTGGCTCGCTTTACCGATCCTTTTGTTGTCGCGCCCCTGCCCTTCTCCTTGTGATTTTTCTCTTGGCGCCACTCCGCCATCTTGGAAAAGTAGATCTCGGCCGTGCCGCGCCATCCGCCGATCTTTTTCTGCTGGATGACAATCGGGAGGACAGCGCGGATATAGGCGATGATCTCGTCCTTCCGTAGGCCCAGACCGGATTGCATGACCATGAGGGCGAGCTGCTCGAAGGCCCCGGCAGGGCTATCGGCGTGAACCGTTGTGATCGATCCCGGGTGTCCGGTGTTGATCGCGCGGAGGAAGGAATAGGCCTCGGCGCCGCGGATTTCTCCGAGGAAAATGCGATCCGGCCGAAGGCGGAGCGAAGCCTGCAGGAGGCTGTCGACCGTGACACGCGCCTGACCCTGATCACCTTTGGAGGCAACAAGCGGGAGGTAGTTCGGCTGGTGGGGTTTCAATTCCCGTGTGTCCTCGATCGAGAGGATGCGCTCCTCAATCGGCACTTCCTTGAGGACGGCATTGAGGAAGGTTGTCTTGCCCGAGGACGTGCCGCCCGAGACAAGCATCGAGATCCGCCTTTGCGCGGCGAGCCGGATGAAAGCCTCGATCTGGTTCGCCTCGAGAAGTGCGCAGAGCTCACGGTCGAGATCGGTGAGTTCCCCTGCCCCGCTTGGCTTGACGCGGTCAAAGGAACCCATGCGCCGGTAATCAGCAAGGCGCATTTCCTTGATCACCTGCTTCCGGATCGCGAAGGCGCCACCTTCGGTTGTCGCCGGTGGAAGTACCCCCTGAAACCGCTCTCCCGAGGGAAGGGCAGCCGAGAGGAGTGGGTGTTCTTCATTGATCGATTGCCCGGTGTGACCGGCGATACGCTCCGCGATATGACGAAGGGCACCAGATGAGAGGGCTGGCAACTCATGCCGGACCATGGCCGGCGCGCCGATGACTTCGACCCAGATTTCGCCGGGTCGATTGGCGCAAATCTCGACCACATCGGGATTGTCGAGCCAGGGACGAAGCGGTTGCAACGCGGTCTCGATAAAAACCGTCTCGTGCGAAGCCCCGGCTTTGGCGAGCGCGCGAAAGCTCATTTGACGATCCGACCGTGGGAAACAGACGCTGGCGCTGGTGCTGACAGTGGAGGGCGAGGCCCCTGTTTCAGCTCGGCCTTGATCTCGGAGAGCGCTTCGCGGATCGGGTCCGGATAGAACAACGAAAAATCGAGATCACGCCGGACGAAGACCGTGATGGGCGTACCCTGGTTGATGTGGATCGTCGGCGGGATCTGCAGCGAATTCTTCAGAGCTTCGTTCGCAAGGTTCGTGAGCGTCTGCGAGACCTGTTGTGCGCCGATCTGACGGGCGTTGCCGAGCATGCCGTCGGGCTGCACGGTGGTGGTCGTCGTTTGCCCGGTAACCGGATCGGTCACGGTGATGGTGCGACCCTGATGGCTCTGGTTCGATTGACCGAGACCGGCGATGAACTGTGACACACCACCGACGAGGCTGAGGAGCACGGCCGAGCCATAGCGTTCGAGATAGTGGTTATCGACAATTCCCGAACTGCCCGCGCGCCCGAGGCTGTCGGTGCCAATCGAAGCGAGCTGGACCGAAACGCCGTCGCTCCGAAGGAGCCTGGTCCAGACAATGAAGACACGGGTCTGTCCCTGGGCGATGCCGGATTTGTATTCGCCGACGAGGCGGGAGCCGGAGGGAATGAGGATACGTCGCCCGTCGAAGGACCAGACGTTCTCCGTCGTGATCGCCCGGACCATGCCGGGTAGGTCCGACTGGATCGCGGTTTCCAGAATGCCGCGGATGAAAGTGCCTTGCGCGATCAGGGCATCGATGCGGTTGTTCTTCGTGGCGGTCGAGACCTCAACGCCGGCACTTCCCGCGCTCGCCAGGAACCGGCGGTTGGGATCGTCTTCACGATCAGCGGGACCTCGGGCTGGGTTCGGATTGTCTCCCCCTGCCCTGCCGGGCATGGAGGCATCCGCATTATCGGCGACGACCTGCGGCGCGCGCAGGCGTTCCCATTTCCGGCGATCCTCTTCCTCTCGCCGCTGGCGTTCGAGTTCCGCAAGTCGGCGCGCTTCCCCATCATCAGGCGCGGCAACGGGTGGCGCGAGCGTCATGACAGGCGGCGCGATCGGGGGTGGTGGTGGCGGAGGGGGAGCGGGTTCGGGCGGCGGCACGGTGAAGCGCCCGGTGTCGACCTGCGCGCGAGGGGCTTCGAGGTTCGGCGCCGGAAATTGCGTTGTCCGGAACTCCTCGCGGTCCGCGTTCGTTGTCGGCCCCTTCGCACCATAAAGGCTCTGGTAGATCATGAAGCCGGCAAGTCCGAGGGTGCCGAGCGGGATACCGATCCGGATCAGGGAACCGAAGGTGGTTGTCCCGCGCGTCACAGCCGTTGCCGCGGCGGCGTCGAGTTCGAGATTGCGATAATCCTGCGGGCTCGGCATCAGCGCGCCCCCTCAGGTCTGTTGGTCTCGAACCCGATGCGATGAAGAGCGGGCGCGGCTGTCGGTTGATTGTCGGCATCAAGACGCAGGTTGAAGAGGCAGGTGACCTCCTCACCATGCCGGAGCGTCCACTGGAAATTGACCTTGTCGATGACGAGGAAGTTCCCCTCGCGGCGGAAGTTGACGAGGCTTTCGTTTCGATCCTTGTCGACGAGGAAGATCGCCGGCGTTTCGGTTTCGGGGCGGAACTCGATCCAGGTTTTCACGCCATCATCGAAGGCGAGGACTGGCTTGATGCGGGTCGAGCCCTTGAAGCCATACTCGGTATTGCCATTTGCCCGGTTGAAATCCTTCATGTTGGGCATCGCCGCGCGTTCCTTCGCCTTGGCAAGGAGCTTCTGGTCGAGATCATCGTCGGGATAGCGAAAGCGGATCTTGAAGATCTGACGCTTCGGGTCGCGAAAGGCCGAGCGCAGGATGAAGGAATAGAGCCGCTTGTTGGTGACGACATTCAGATTCGAATGCGCGTCCTTGTCGACCGGCTTGATGAAGATGATGTTCCCGCGCCGATTGGGCTCGACCTTCCAGGCAATCGAATCCCCGAGTGCGAGGGTCTCGATCTTCTCGTCCTCGCCGAGAATGATCATGGTCGAGACACCGTAGCTCGCATCGACGCCGACGACATTGTCCTTGTTGTAGACGACATCGCGCACCCGCGGATCGAGTTGCCCGGCGCGCGGCGCGGATTCGGCATGAGACAGGGATATCGAGGCGAACATCGCCCCGGCCGTAAGAAGGGCGACGATCATGATCTTGGGTGTCAAGGATAGGTGGATCATGGTTTGGCCCCCGGCGTGGTTCCCGGTGACGGCGCGGTCTCCTGATCGCGGCGATATTCCGTCACCTGGAACCCCAGGGGATTCTCGAAGCGGTATTCGTTGCGGATCGGGGTCGAGGTGTAGCGGAAGCGCACCAGCGAGACCCAATGGCGGGTCACGATGTTGGTCTGGCTCTTCTCCTCGGTCGAGAAGCGCACGAGAGCGGTGCGGCTGTTCGGGAAGGTCACGGATTTAATCGTCGTTGCGACGACGGTGTTGAGACCGAGGACCTTGATCGGGTTCCTGGGGTTTGCCGGCGAATAGATCTCGGTGAGTTCGCGCGCGGCGTCCCCGGTCGCAAGGAGCTGGGCGATCTCGAAATTCTCCTTCAGCGCCTTGGGGTCATAGGTCTCGCGCATCCGGATGTAGCGGACGACATTGAAGGTTGTGACGGCCTCATCCTGATTGAGGACACCCTCGGCCATCGGGCGCTTGACCTCGACGAAGCCCGTCGCCTTGTCGACGACGACCATATAGGGCTCGTAGGATTTGAGCGGCACCAGCAGGACGAGGGCGAAAAGCGCGAGGATCGCAAGGATCGTCATGATGCTGGCGATGATCCAGGCGATCGCGCGCGAGGTGCGGTTGCGCCTGGCGATATCATGCTCCCAGGTCCGGGCTTCATCATAGTAGCGGGAAGCTGACGGTGGTGGTGGCTCGCTGCGTTGTGCAGGCGGCGACTTTTTTTGCTTTGTTGGCGACGCTTGGGCCGCATCAAGGCTGGTCATGGCTGGATCTCGAAAAGGAAAGCGGGGTTACGCGGGGCCGATCAGATCGGCTGGCGCAATTGATTGGCGAGGCGATTGAGATCGGGGTTTTCGCGCCGGGGGGATGGCAGGGCGGGCATGCCGCTGTCGCGATAGCCGGCGACGGCATTCTGCATCCGTGCCATCCGCCGCGCAGCGATCCGCTCATTGAGCGAGAGCATCCTGGTGAAGGGAATCCGGGCATTGCCGGTCGCCTCTAGGAAGCGCCCGAGGCGGGTGTAGCCCATGGGGATGCCGCCCGCGATCGAGGCGGCGACGGCGTTCAACTGATGGAGGAGCAGGATACCGATGATCGCAACGAGGATGATCGGGGCGATATCGGCAAAGGTCGTTGTAAACCCGTTATTGGCGATGTTGAGCCGGTCAAAAAACTGCTGGGTCAGCCCGACATAGAAGGCGATGAAGGCATAGACCATGACCTGCACGATGAAATACTGCGCCAGCGTCGCGAACCAACCGGAGAAGAACCGGGAGGTCACCCCGAAGAGGAGAAGCACGATAAAGACAGGGGCAAGGCCAAGGAGCAACCACATGAAGACCTTGGAGAGGATGATGAGGAACAGCCCGAAGCCGATCAGGATCGCCATGGCGATCAGGAGGATCGCGGCGATCACGTAAGGGCCGGGATTGGTGATACCGGCGTTTTTCACGAATGCCGCGACGGCATTCCCCGTGGTGTCCCAAAGGTTCTGAAGCGCGGTCTGGACGGCATTGACCGAGGTGAGATTGATCGAGAGCCCGGTATTGTTCATCGACCCGACGGTTGCGAGCAGCGAATTGCCGATTGCGGCAGGCCCCTCGTTCATGGCGGTGTAAACGAGGCTTTGGAAACTCCCCCACTCGGTTGCGAGCGCATAGATGAGGAAAGCGCGGAACAAGCGGAACGCGTGGTCGGAGGGGCCACCCGTCGCGGTTCCCTGCCAGATGCCAATTCCCCAGAAGATGACGTAGAGCGTCAGCATCAATCCGCCGACCGAGATGATTCCGCCATCCGTCAACGCCTGGGCCATCGCGCCATAGGCATTGGCGACATAGGTCGTGCCGGCGCGGTCGACATTGGCGAGAAGATCGGTGACGAGCGACATCGGGTAGGCTTTCCGAGGGAATGGCCGGGTGATCGATCAAAGCGAGCGCGGCATCAAAGGGGGCGGAGGGGACCGCACTCCGAAGCAACGGGGATGAGCGCAGAGAACACTTCCGGCATGAGGAATGCGATCAGCGCGGCAAGCGGCTGCGCATCTCCCGGCTCGCACGGGGCCTTCAGCGGTTTATGGGCACAGCCGCCGAGGAGAACAGCAAAGCCGAGGGCGAGAACGTGAGAGCGTTTCATCGCGCCGCTCCCTCAGGGGTGTTCGAGGCGCTGAAGGGCCGATAGACCATTGCGTTGGCGGCAGCCGAGGCAGCGGCGAGCCGATCGAGGTTCGCCTGATTGGTTGCTGTGACGGCCGTGTTGACCACACCGGTGAGTTCGTTGACCGTTTGTCCGGTCTGGATCTGGACTTGTGTGTTCTGATCGATGGAGCCCTTGAGATCCGGCGCCGAGCCGATCCGCGAGCCCCCTTGCATGAAAGCGGAACCGCGTTGTGCGATTGCGCCTTGGGTGGAGGAGACGAGCCCGGTGATGGTGGCCGCAACATTGACCGAGTTCTGATAGGCCTGATCGGTCGGGCGCGATGTGCCGTTGATGAGGCCGGTCAGGGAGCGGACAAGTTGAAGCCCATTGATCAGGTTCGAGACGATCCCCTGTGCCTCTGACCCCATACCGCCGAAGGCGAGCGTGCCCCCGGAGATGACCGAGCCGAGCGACGGTGCGTTCGCCATCGAGAAGCCGCCGCCAAGCGCCATCTGTGCGAGCGAGCCTTGCGCGACCGAGGAGCGATCGCCGGTCACGGCCTCGAGCGTTTTTTTGGTGTTGGTCAGGATGTCCTTGTCGGTATTGAGGATATCGCGGGTCGCCGAGGCGATCTCCTGCGCTTTGGAGAGATTGGCGGCATCATTGACCGGAACTTGTGCCGCCGCGATTCCGGATCCGAGAGCGAAGAGCATCAGAAGGGGGATAGTGCGTCGAATTCGCTGGAGCATGATCAGGGTCTCCTCTCGGGGATTGCGGTCGGGTTCTGGGCACCGGCGCGGGAATGGGCGCGACTTGCTGCGAGAGCCTGCAGGAGCTCGTCTTCCGTGATGGGTTGACGCGCCCCGGCCGCAGACGTGGCGGCGCCGGGGTCGATCAGGCGACGTGCGGCAAGGTCGAGATAGACCCGGATGTTCCCGTCGCTATCGACATAGCGCTGCGTGACGCAGGCGGGATCGGGAGGTGTGCCGGCGGGTGTCGTCGAACATCGCTCGGGTCGGCACGGATCGGCGCTCGTTCCCGATCCGGCATAGCCCACCGGGCACAGGCGCCCGGGCGGGATCGGTGGTTGCGGGCGCCTCAAGCCGGTGATGACGATTGCGCCTTGGCTGGCATCGCTCTGGTGGGCGAGATTGAGCGCATTGAGAGCTTGAACGAGGAGATTGGCGGCAGCGATCGTCTGGTTCCATGTCATGCCGTTCTGGAGGCGGATCGACGTATTCTGGTCAAAGGATTCCATGACGGTCTTGGCCGAACCCACCTCGCCCGAGCGGGCGCGATAGGCATCCGTCGTGGTCCTGACCGTCCCTTCGGTGGCCTCCACTCCGGAGATGACCTTGCCGGTTTCCGCGCCGAGGTTCTGCTCATTGAGCGTGCCCCCGATCGCGCCCTGCTGCGGCGTTGTCGGCATGCCCGGTGCATAGCCTTGAACCGCGTTTGAGCCGGTCGTGGGATTGGGCTGCTGTCCCGGGTTCTGGACATTGCCCTTTCCGCCCTTGGTCACGGCACAGTTGATGCCCTCGCGCTTGGATTTGTGGTCACGAAGGATCGTCTTGAGTTCGGTCTTGAAGCCGCTCTCCTGCGATTTTCGCTCGAGGATCGCGGCGTCGCGCGTCGGGACCGCGGCGAACGCCGGCAGAGGCACAGCGCCGAAGATGAGCCCGGCAAGCATGAGAAGGGCGGATGAAGTGCTGCGCCCGGTCATGCGGAGGGGCCTCCCGGCGGAGAGGTTTCGCGCGAGGGTGATGCTCTGCCCATGAAGATCGGCAGCCAGACCGAAGGATCTGGGCCGACCGCCTCGATCAGCAATTCAAGTTCGGCAACAGTTTCGGTGCGCCCCGAGAGCACCTTGATGAGATCGCTCATGCCAGCAAGATTGAGCCTAGCGATGACACTGTCCTGCCCGTGCTTGATCAGGAAGGAGCGCTGTTCGGGAACGGATGTGCGGATCCATTCAACCTCGCGCGCCGAGAGCCGGAAGGCTTTCCGGTAGCTCTCGTCATCCGCTTTGGGGTTCGGAAAAAAGAGATTGGTCGCGGTCTGCTCGATCAATGTGTTCGCCGATTTCGAACGGACAATATCGGCGGCAGACTGGGTGCCGAAGCCGATGATCCCGTTCTGCTTGCGGATCGTCTTGAGCTTGTCCTTGATGAAGGACGCGAAGACCTCATCATCGAGAAGCCGCCAGCCCTCATCAAGGAAGATCATGACGGGATCGCCGGCGAGGAGCTCGTTGGTCCGGTGAAAGATATACATCAGCGCAGCCGTGCGTATGACGGGGTCATCGAGGACGCGGGTCATGTCGAACCCGTAGACCGACGTCAGCGAGAACTTGTCGACTGCGTTATTGAAGAGCCATCCCCGCTGATCCGGTCGGAGCCAGGATTCGAGACGGCCGAGAAGATCGCCCTCCCCGGCGCGGATGCGGCCGCGCAGGAGCGTTGCAAAGGCGGGAAGGGTTTTGCCCTCCACCGGACCGGTCAGGACAGCTGAAATCGCGTTGCGGATCACCTGCTCTTCGGATGCCGACATCTGCCGGTCGTCGACGGGCTTGAGCATATAGGCAAAGAGTTGGAAGAGGAACGCGCGGTTCTCGCCGTTGTCGGGGAGCGCGAGCGGGTTGAAGCCCGTGGGCTCTCCAGGTGAGAGCACTTCGTATTGCCCGCCCATGGCGCGAATGAAGATCTCGGCACCGCGATCCTTGTCGACGAAGAGCAGCTTGGGCCTGGGCATGATCCGCTGCGCCTGCGCCGAAAGGAACGAGAGAAAGACCGTCTTGCCCGAACCCGAGGGGCCGACAACGGTGAAGTTTCCGAGGTCGCGAATATGGGCATTGAAATAGTAGGCGGTCTGCGAACTCGTCTCGAAGACCGAGAGTGCGGGCCCCCAATGGTTCCCCTTGGCCTGCCCCGAGGGGTAATTGTGAAGTGAAGCAAAGCCGGAGAAATTTTTCGAGGAGAGCGTGGCTTTTCGCGCGATATAGGCGAAGTTGCCGGGAAGCTGCGCCCAGAAGGCGGGCTCGCTATTGAGATCCTCGCGCACCCAGATGACGGAGCGATCGGTGAGCGCTGCGCCAAGCGCGGTGATCGCGGCGTTGACCTCGTGGAGACTGCGCCCGAGCGGCATCACCGAGAAATGATGCTCACCATAGATCGCTTCGGATGCCAGCAACTCGTCCCTTGCGATCGCGAGATGGTCGGCAACGATGGAATCGGCCTCATCCGACATATCGACCTGCCGAGTGACTCGGTCGATCTGCTTCGCGGCCTCAGGGCGATCGATGATCGCAAAACTCTGGGTGAGGATAAATTCGTGCGGGACCTTGAGGAGCAGGTCGAGGGAACCGGGACCGGAGAAGGAAGGGTATTCCCGGATCGAGAGCATCGCTCCGAAGCGGGTTTCGGTGTCAGACGCACCCCGGATTTCGATCGCGTTGCGCCCGAAAAAGATGCGCTTTTGCGAAAGCGCCTCGTCGAGCGGCATGCGCGGCAAGGGCATCGGGCGGGGCATTCCGCCATTGACGAGCTGGAGCAGGAACTCGAGCGGTTCGGAATGCCAGAGACCATCGCGCGGGATCACCGCCAGAGACCGCGCGCCATAAGCGCCGAGGCTCTCGCGAATGGCGGTTGCCACATCTGTGAGTTCGCGCAAGGCCTCGGCCTCGACGGCGGATTGACCATGGGCGGTGCGCTTGCCGAGGATCCCTGCGAGCATCCCTTCGAAATTCCCGGCTTGTCCCTGGAGAGGCCGACGGAGAATGGTGAGATAAATGTCGTTGACGAACATCCGGCGTTTACCGAGCGTCTCGTGGTAGCGACGGTCGAGCTCGGCGCAAAATGCGTTGTCGAAGGTTGACGGGATGCCGGGTTCGACTGCGCGGCGGATGATGTGCTGGTAAAGCGCGAAACGGGAATTCCCGAGCATGCGCACGAGATCGTTGCGCGCCATCATCCGCGCGTTGATCTCGCTCATGTCGGCGGTTTCAAAGCAATAGCCGTCGAGCTTGAGGGTCGTGAGGAGAAGACCGGTTTTCGTGCGGATCGTCCGGTCGTCGATATGGCGCGCGTAAGGAATGTGCGCCGAGAGCGGTCGCTCACGACTCGCGATCGCCCCGAAGCGCATCTCGGAAAGAAGGGCCCGCGCGACCATAGATTTTACGCCGGATAGCTATCCGCGCCCCAGAAGGCGCGGGTGCGGGGCGGGCATTTGGCGGAACGGACGAAGAGGATTTCGAAGATCCGCTCATCCCGCAAGGTCATCACGAACCCGAAAAGATGGAGCGGGATCGCGACCAGCAGCATGGCAAGGTTGTGGCTCGCCAGAAACACAACCGCGGTCACGACGCCGTTGAACATGAAATACATGTAGGGAACGCCCATCAGCGTCGGCGCGCGCGTGAGAGCCCGCACGAGCGGCACGATCAAGGGCTTTTCGAGATCGTTCTCGCTCATCGTCCCACGGCCGACTGGAAGAACTGGACGATCTGGGCGGAGCCGAAAACCAGCACGATCCCGAAGATGACCGAACCGGCGATGCCCCAGGTGAGGCGGCCGCTCCAAGCGAGGAACCCGCAGGCAATCACCGCGAGGATCGCGAGTGAGGTTGCGATCGGGCCGGTCAGGGCCTGAACCAGGGTCTGGAGGGTCGACTGCACCGGCTGGAGCGTGCCTTGTGCGAAAGCGTCTCCGGCAAAGAAGAGAAGTGCGGTCCCGACGGAAACAAACCGCGAGAAGAAGGTACTGGTGCGGGGAACCCCGCGCGGGAACTCAGGCTGCATGGCTATTACTCGAGGTTGAGAACAAAACCCGAGGCCCAGCGCGGGTCCGGGGATGAAGGTGGCGCAGCGCGCGGTAAGGGTTCGCGTCGGGAAGCGCTGGATTGCGTTGCCGGGGCATGGACCTGAGCGACAGGACGGTTGATTGCCCCGAGTTCGGAGGGCGAGCCTGCCATTTCGTTGAGGACGGTGACGATGAAGCGCAGGGTATCGGCACGATCGGAAACGCCACCGCTCGCAAGGAATGCTTCCTCGCCGTCCCGGAACGCCGCGAGATAATGAACCGGCGCGGTATAGAGCTGCCGCAAGCGGGCGAGTTCAGCGACGGCCTTCCGGATGGACGCGCTTGCCACGCTGCACTTTACGCCGGCCAGACCTCCGGAGAGCCGACCCGAATGTGTATCGAGATCCGGAGATTTGAGGCGAGGTGTGGCAAGGTATTCCGCGCGCAGGACCGCCTTCAGAATTTCGTTCGGGAGCCCGATCGCCTCGGCTTCGGTCTCTGCAATTTGTGAAATTTCAGCGGGTCGGAGACGTTCGCCCTCCCGACAGGGCTTCGCCGTTTCTTCGCGATTCATGCGGGCAGCCGGCATCGGAACGACGCGGCCGTCCCGATCCAACATCGCGTTTGCCGGCGGGGGCGAGGTCTCGCGCGACGCGACCCGCATGGTCGCGAGGCGGGTTTCCACCTTCGCTGCCGGTACGGCCTGTCGCCCGTCAGGGTTCGTCGCGTTCTGCGCCATCACCACTCCTGATCCGACCAGCGTGAGGGCGAGGCCCAGGGCTGCGCTGCGGATATCGAATTTCCGAATCATGGGATCACCGTTCCGGGGTTGCGGTGATCTCTTTCAAGCGATATGCAATAAACAATGTATTAAAGTCAACGCAACAGATGCTCCTTTTTGGTGCACCCGGAAATCCCCATGCTCCTGCTTCGACTGATCCAGCTTCGGACATCGCGCCGCCATACGCTCGTGTCCGTGGTCTTCGCCGGTATCGCAGGAGGGGCGCCCGCGGCAGGCTTGGCGCAGGACGCTTCCTTTGGGTGCAAGGTTCTTCTCTGTGCGGCGGCTTCAAACCCCTCGTGGTCAGGGATTCCCTATTGCGTGCCGGTGATGACCCAGCTCTTCCGGATGCTCGCGCGTGGGCGGCCCTGGCCCATCTGTTCGGAAGGCAATGCCAGTGGCCTTGGCTATGATCCCTATCTTCCCTGCCCCGCCCCGATGATCGCTTATTCCGGCGGACGTTCGGGGACGGGCGACAGTGGCTACGAGCCGTTACGACCCGATCCCAGCGGGGATCAATGCGCGGATCCCGCCCGGATCAACCGTTCCTGCCCGGGCGGCGGCGACAATGGTCCTGTGTGCGATCCGGCCGATCTGCCCGTTCCCCGCCCGCAGCGCACGGAACCGCACTTTGTCGATATCACCACGGGCGGATCAACGATGCGGTTCTACTTCTCGCTACGGGGCTATTGAGCGATGACCTCGGTGTGGAGCTGCCAGGATCGGTGGAAATCCGCGCGTTCCTCATGGGGACGGTCCCCATGGAGACAGTCCCTCGCCGCCTTGTTGCTTGGCCTCGCTTCAGCGCCCTGCCTCGGCCAGACCTCGCCTTGGTTTGCCATCTCCGATCGCGTGATTTTTGAGACCGGCGACAGCTGGCAGGCCGATGGGCAGCGCTTCCGGCTCTATGGCGTGCAGGCATGCTTGCGGGGAACACTCCTCACCAATGCCAGAGGTCTGAAGCGGGACTGCGGCGAAGCGAGCCTTGCGATGCTCGCAAGCCTTGTGCGGGACTTGACTCCCCTCTGCGCCCCGGTGCTCGGCGGCGCCGTGAAGGGCATCCGCTATGTCACCTGCCTGGCATCCCCGAGGTCCGGAAAGGCCGCGGGATCGCGGATCGATCTTGGCACCGCGCTGATCGCCTCGGGGTATGCCTTCGCCGCGCTCCAACGCGACGGCAAACCCGTGCACATGCCGTATTTTGTCGCGGAAATGGACGCCAAACGCGCCAAAGCCGGTCTCTGGGCGTTTGCCGACCTTCCGGAACCCGGACCGATCATCCTCAAGGCATTGCGTGATCAGGCAGCATCTTCGAACCGTACCGAGGCGAGGCCATGACCAGCATTCTTCGAGGGGTCGTCGTGTCCGGAGCCGTGAGCCTTCTTTGCGCACTGATAATCTCCGCTCGGGCGGGGGAAGATCCCAAGGCTTGGCGTCCGATGGTGATCAGTGACCTGACCTTGCCTGGCCCGCAACAGGCAACCCTCGTTGGCATCTGGGCCGACCAGATCGCAGCAAACAATCAACGGGCGGGACGCCTGCAAATGTCCACTCAAGCGCCGAAGGCGACCGTCCTGCCGGCGAACGTCCATGCTCGGGCAGCAAGCGTTGTCGTGCGCAGCCCCGATGTTGTCCTGCAACTGAGCCTCTTCGAAGCGCATGGCGCCTGCGAATCGGTCGGGTCCAGCAGCGGGGTTCTCCGTTGCCCGCTGCGCCTTGTCCGTTTTGAGAAGGGTGCCACCACGATCCGCGAGGGCCGAGGCTGCTTTGCCGCAGGAAAAGCGGGATCCGTCGATCCCGTTGCCTATGCTTCCTATGACCCGGCGACCCACATGATCCGCCTCGGCGTTATCGCCAGGGGAGAGGCTGTGGAGGGGTGTTCGCAATCCGTGCCTGTGAAAGAGAGCCAGTGATGAGCGTTTTCCGTCGCGTCCTCCTGTCGGTTTGTTTGCTGGTTCTGCCGGGTGCCGCTGCGCTCGCAAAGAGCACTGAGTGGAAGACAATGATTCATGTCGATCTCTCGCGCCCCGGGCCGATGTCGTGGCTCGCGCCCGAAATATGGCCGGATGTTTCAGCCGAGGAGAATGCCTACCTGCGGGATGTTCTGAAACGCTATCTGCCGGAAGGTGGCAACTCCCTGCGGGTAGAGTTCGCCACTTTCGACGTCGATGGCCGAAGCTATCTTGTTTCGACTGTGCTCTCGCTCGGATGCGAGACCGGTGCGAACAATGCGGCATCAAGCGCAGAGCCCTCACTATGCCCTCTCAGGATCTCGATGAAGGAACCATCTGGCTGGAAAACCTTGGTTTCAGGGAAAGGGTGCTTCGTCGAACCTCAGGATGGAACAGCGCCTCCAGCGCATCGCCTCGACAATGCACAGGCTCAATTCGATCCCGTGCGAAGAGTGTTCCGGTTGCGCGCCAACATCGGCGGCAACTGGATAGCAGCGTGCACCCGCATGTTTCCGATTCCCTGAGTGCGAGTGCAGACTATGACCCGACTTCTCCTGTCTGGAGCCGCGTGCCTCTTGATCATGTCGCTTTGGTCTGTGTCGGCCGTGGCGCAACGTCAGCAGTACTGCGAGCGCACGAACTATACCGCGCAGCAGATCACTGATGCTGTGAACGCCTCACCGCTGCGCGACGAGCTGAAAGCGACATCCTGCTCTTTGGGCGGTCTTGGGCGGTTCGAGTCGGGCGGCAACAAAGGTGTCTACAACGGCAGCTGCTGCACCGGCATCTTCCAGCTCAACAATGCCAACGTCTGGCGTTACGCCCGCACGGATCGTGAGGGGTTTGGGTGCATGAGCTTGCAGGAACAGGTCGATGCTTGGGCGCGCCTGACAAATGACGGCTACAATACCGGCGTGGTGCGTCGTCTCATGGAAATGGGCGTTTTCGATGGCCGCCGCGTCGATGCGAGTTTCATCGCGGCTTGTATCCAGCTAGGCACCGGCAATTGCCAGACCATGCTCAGTTCAGGGCGCTGCTCAGGCTTTGCCGACTCCAACGGGACCACCATCTGTGACATGGCACGTGCTGCGCAATCGAATGCTGATCCGAACTGCCAGAACAATCCCAACACTCCGGCTTGCGAGCAGGGGCCGGGAGATTTTCAGCCGGGACGCCCTGTTGCTGCACTGCCGCCCGCGCCGGTGTCGACCGATATCGTCGTCCGAGCGGGGGAGGTGTAGGTCGACGCAATCCGATGTTCAACAAACTTGAAAATCGTTGAACATCTGCTATGTTCAACAAACTTTATAAATGTTGAACATCAGTGATGCGCCGTCTTCTCACCCCGATTGCCCACGCAGCCTATCAGGATCTCCTGCGTTCCTTGAAGGACGATGTGGTTTCAGAAATCCGTGGCTCGCCGACCCGCGTCGAGCGGAGCGGCAGATCCTACTGGTATGACAGCTATCGGGTCGGCACCGATGTTCGCAAGACCTACATCGGGGAAGATTCCCCGGAACTTCAGCATCGTCTCCAGCGGAGTGCCGAGATTGCTGCTGAGCAAGAGCAGAGCCGCCGACATCGATCGCGTTTGATCCGAATCCTCCGCGCTGAAGGCTTCAGCAGTGTCGATGCGGCAACGGGCTCCCTCCTGAATGCCATGAGCAAGGCAGGCGTGTTCCGGCTCGGCGGCACGATCGTCGGGACGCAGGCGTTCCGCCTATATGAAGGTGAACTGGGTGTGCAGTATGCGTTTGATCAGGCCGCCCAGACCAATGACATCGATATCGCGAGTTTCGAGCGGTTGTCGCTCGCCCTCGATGACATTGTCTCGGAGCCGCTTACCGAGGTTCTGGCCGAGTTCCAGTTTGACGCGGTTCCTTCCCTGGAGCGCGACAAGGTCTGGCGCTGGAAGCAAAGCCGAAGCGAATTGCTGCTGGAATTCCTGACGCCGTCCTTCGAGGCGGCAGAGGATATCAGGCCTTTGGCGGCGCTGGGCGTCCATGCCCAGTCGCTCCACTATCTGAACTACCTGATCGCAGATCCGATCAAGGTTGCTGTCGTTTACCGATCCGGCGTGCTGGTACAGGTTCCTCGCCCCGAACGGTTTGCAATCCACAAGCTGATTGTCGCGGATCGTCGCCGGGAGGGATCGGAGAGCCTGAAAGCGATGAAGGATCGAGCGCAAGCTCACTATCTGATCGATATTCTGGCCGAGTTGCGACCGGATGATTTGCTCGAAGCCATTGAGGATGCGTCATCGCGCGGCGCGAGCTGGCAGAAACGTATGCTGGCGACTTTGCAGCGTATGCCGGCAACAAAAAAACGTTTGGGTGACGCCGGGGCAAAGTTTGACTGACCGGCAAGGCTCGCCCCAATCCTTTATCAGGTTTGGCAACAATAAGTGCATCTTAGCGATGGTGAACACTCTTCCGCGCGCCGAAAATGGGAAAGAATGGCTGCAATTGCCAACGGGATTCGTGTCCGCCTTCTGAAATGTATTCGCTTGCACGAACAGCATCGGAAGGTTATTTTAAGCTAGGTAAGCTGGTTTGGAGATCAATATGCGCGAGATCGGCGCCTTTGAAGCAAAGAACACGCTCGGCACGTTGCTGGATCGCGTTCAGAGAGGCGAGGAAGTCGTGATCACACGTCATGGCAAGCCCATTGCGCGTCTTATTCCCGAGATCGAGGTGCGCGAACGGAGCGCTGCCCGTGAAGCTGTTGCCCGCATCAGGGCGCGACGATCCGATCGAGCCAAGTCCATGCCGACCGCAGAAGAATGGGTTGCTTTCAAATCCGAAGGTCGTCGATGAGTTTTGTGCTCGACAGTTCGGCAACGTTGGCTTGGGTTTTCGGTGACGAAATAACGCCTGCTATCGAGAGCATTTTCGATCATGTCGCCGAGCAGGGTGCCATCGTTCCTGGCCTGTGGCTGCTCGAAGTCGCCAATATCCTGAGTGTGGCGGTGCGCCGGGAGAGGATAACGATCAAGCAGCGGGATGACGCGCTTGCCGACCTTGGCCTTCTCGGTATCGCTATCGACCCAGAAACGGAGCAGCACGCTTGGAAGGCGACCTTGCAGCTTGCTGATCGCCATGGGCTCACGGTGTATGATGCTGCCTATCTGGAATTGGCACAGCGCAAGAGACTGCCCCTGGTGACACTGGATAGAGCGCTGATCATGGCCGGCGAAGCCGCGAGCGTCGAAGTCTTGCCGAGAGCATGAACAGTGCGGTGCACCGCATGCTCAACAAAATAAAATTTTGTTGAGCATGGCTACCTTAGCTCTTCTGCGAAGATTTTACCGACTTCTCTGCCGACTTTTTCCGAAACTCCACCCGCTGGCTTTCAAGCTGCGTCAGGGCCTCGACACGGGCGCGGCTCGCAGCCCGGATGGCCTCGAGATCGATGTCGCGAGCGTCGAGCGCCTTCTTGACGTCGCCATCGTTGAGCCCGAGGAGTTCCCAGACCGAGAGGCCGAGACCCTTGGCGATCAGTTCGAGTGTATCAAGGGTCGGGTTCGCGTCACCCTTGACGAGAAGGTAGTAGGTCCCCGGTGAGATCCCGACCCGGGCGAGGAACGCAGACAAGTCATCATGCTCGGCAGCGATCTGCTCGAGCCGGATTCCGAGAACGGATGCGAGTGTCTTTTCTGCCGTCCTGCCGCGCCCGGCTTTGGGAGCCATTGCCCTGCCTGAAGTTGATCGATTGAGAGACGATCAAGGGTCGCATGCAAATTGCACAATCCGCAACTGAATAGTGTATAACGGATTGCAGATTGTGGATTGCATGCAGGCGGCGATGCCACCTGAAGCGGGGCGACCCTCTTCAAGCATTGTTGGCAGCAGGATCACAAAGGCAGGCCAGAACTTCCTGTCTGAGGTTGTTTTCGAGCGCCTTTCCCCGATACGCGTGGTGAACGGCCGCCCAGTAGACCACTTCATCCGTATCGCCGCGGAAGACGCCTGTTGCAATCCGTCGACCGATAAGGTCCTTCACGTTCTCGTTGGGTCGAGTCTTCAGGTAGGCGACGATAAATCCGATCGACGCCCGCTCCGGGACGGCGTCCTCCAGCGATTGGTCCGGCATTCTTCTCCCCCGATTCGCATGCCCTGCTGTGGAAGCCGCGAGGGATGGCAGAGCCGCAAGAATAATACAATCTGCAATATATTAGATTGCGTGTGAACCTTTTCACATGGGCGTGCGTCACCTGACGCATGGCCGGAGGGAGAGAGTGGGCGGGGTTCCGTGACGGTTTGGAAGGGGAAGAGAGAGGTTTTCCCCGGCCGTCGTGGAGATGACGGTGATGACTGAAACGACCCCGTGTACCCCTGAAACACCTTCTGCGATCAGCGCGCTGGCCTCGCCTCTGGAAATCCCGCTGTGTCAGCTTTTAGCCTCTGGCGCCAATGTCCGGAGGATTGGATGGGGCGCGAGTATCAGCGAATTGGCCGAGGATATCGCGCGGCGTGGCCTTCTCCAGTCGCTCTCTGTCCGTCCTGTGACCGATGAGATCGGTCAGGAGACCGGCCAATTCGCGGTTCAGGCTGGCGGGCGGCGTCTGGCGGCGCTCCAGAAACTCAGCGTCGAAGGCCGGATTGCGCCGGATCATCCCATCCCCTGCCTGGTCAAAGCGTCGGGCATCGAGGTCGAGGATTCGCTCGCGGAGAACATGATGCGCGCGGGGCTGCATCCGCTCGACCAGTTTCGTGCGTTCAAGGCACTGGCGGATGATGAGGGTCTGTCCGTCGAGGACATCGCGGCGCGGTTCTTTGTTTCCCCTCAGATTGTGCGCCAGCGCCTCAAGCTCGCCTCGGCAAGCCTCGTGCTGCTCGCAGCCTATGCCGAGGACGAGATGACGCTCGATCAGCTTATGGCCTTCTGTGTCACCTGCGATCACGCGCGTCAGGAGGCGATCTGGGAGCAGATCCGGCATGGCTATTCCAGGGAGCCCTACACGATCCGCCGTCTTCTCACGGAAGGCGCGGTCAAGGGCAATGACCGCCGCGTCCTCTTCGTCGGTGCCGAGGCCTATGAAGCCGCCGGCGGCATCATCCTGCGCGATCTCTTCTCGGAGGATGGCGGCGGTTGGTATCAGGATGTCATCCTTCTTGAGCGACTGGCCAACGAGAAGCTCGCGGGAGCCGCAATGGAAATCCGCGCCGAGGGCTGGAAGTGGGTCGAGACCGCACTGCAGTTCCCTTATGGGCATCTCAACGGATTGACGCGGCTCTCCTCCACCCCGGCTGAGGTCACGGACGAGGAGCAGGCGCGCTACGACGCGGCGCTTGCGGAGTACAATACCCTCTCCGAAGAATACGAGGGCGTTGAAGAACTCCCCGACGAGATCGACGAGCGGATGGCGGATCTCGAAGCGATCATGGCCAGCATCGAAGAACGCCCGGAAACCTATCTCACGGACGAGATCGGGCATGCAGGCGTGTTCCTGAGCATCGAGCATGACGGGCGCCTGCGGATCGAGCGGGGTTTCGTCCGGCCGGAAGATCGGACGTCCCTGACACCGAATTCTGCTGACGGCGCGGCGAAGCATGGCGAGAGTGCGATGTCGAGCGCTGACACGGGCACTCAACTTGGGTCCGAATCAGAGGAGGATGCCGAGGGCGTGGAATCCCATGCGCGGTTGTCTGACCGTCTCATTGCAGAACTCACGGCCTATCGGACCATCGCCTTGCGCGAGGCACTGGCCGACGACCCGGATACAGCACTTCTTGCTCTCGCCCATGCGCTGGCGCTCAAGACCTTCTATCGCTTTGCTGGCACCGACACCTGTCTCGAGATCGATCTTCGTCCGACGACACTCGACACGCAGGCGCCCGATCTCGGCCAAAGCGAGATCGCCGCACGGATGGAGGCGCGACAAGCGCGCTGGGCCGGCATGCTGCCGAAGGACCCTGGAGATCTCTGGGCTACGCTCGTCGGCTTTGACCCGGATTCTCTGGCGGCGCTCTTTGCCTGGTGTGTCTCGACGGGTCTCAACGCGCTCCGTCTTCCGCATGTGCGCCGGACGCGGGAACTCGCGCATGCCGATCGCCTCGCCGATCACCTCGGGCTCGACATGCGCCGGCATTGGTCCGCGACCGCGAAGAGCTATTTCGGGAAGGTGACGAAGGCGCAGATCCTCTCGACGGTTCGAGAGGTGAAGGGTGACGCGCATGCTCAGATGATCGATCGTCTCAAGAAGTCCGATATGGCGATCGAGGCCGAACGGCTCGTCGCCGGCGCAAATTGGCTGCCCGAGCCCTTGCGATCCTCACTGGATACGGTGCCTCCGCAGATGACGTTGGCGACAGACGTGCTGCCGACCATAACGAGCGATCGGGCAGTCGCGGAAGAGGATGATCATCCCGTCGAACTCCCGGCCTTCCTGCGCGAGACACTGCCCCAATCCGCTGCGCACGCTGTCGCCGCGGAATAACCACCAGCCCCATCCCCTTCCCTGCCCGGCCGAGACAAGCTCGCGCCGGGCTATTCCC
>Ga0209570_1000823_pt1 | contig 24694 bp, 27 predicted proteins | sample EBPBio172007_DNA_FD_185861 | JGI IMG/M metagenome (GOLD analysis project Ga0209570, IMG submission 185861) | Wastewater treatment Type I Accumulibacter community from EBPR Bioreactor in Madison, WI, USA - Reactor 1_9/17/2007_ DNA (SPAdes)... | ecosystem: Engineered > Bioreactor > EBPR >... | reverse complement strand
CGATCGAGTGGGAGTGATCCGCAAGGTTGAATGAGGCCGGATAAGCCATTTCTCTTCAATCAAATCTCAATCCCTCTCTGGGATAAGGCCTCCTGAACCGGAAACCGGCTTTGAGGGTGGCGATGAACGAAGTCTTGGGCGTGTTGCTGCTCGGCTACCGGGACTTCTTCGCCAATCCCAAGACCTGGGCGGTACTTGGATTCATCGCCGGTTTCACCGCCCTCGCCTGTGTTCTCGGCCTGCGCGCCCGTGTTCTCTCCGCAGCGGCGCTGCGCAACACCGGCGCCACTCTCGCCGTGCTGGCGGTCAACCTCTTGATGGCGCCGGTCGTCTATGTGATCGCCGGCAAGATGCTGTCGTTCTACGCCAGCCTCGGCATCCCGCGCGTGCCGGAGAGCTTCTGGGTCGGCGTGCCGTGGATCGTGGTCGCGCTTGCCGGGCTCGCGGCGAAGGACTTCGCCGATTACTGGAGCCATCGCCTGCTGCACACGCCGCTGTTCTGGCCGATCCACGCCGTCCACCATTCCGATACGCATGTGAACGGGTTCACGACCTTCCGTGTGCATGTGCTCGAACTGGTGGTGATGAATGTCTCCTACATCGCCCTGCTCTCGTGGCTCGGCATTCCCTCGGCGATGATCGCGGCGGCCTATATCTTCGCCTCGCTCCACAACGCCTATATCCATTTCGAGATCGATATAGACCACGGGTCGCTCAACTGGCTGATCGCCTCGCCGCGTTTCCACCGCTGGCACCACGCGGACTATCCGCCGGCCTACGGCAAGAACCTCGCCAACATGATCCCGCTCTACGACGTGTTGTTCGGCACCTATTACCGGGCCGGGCCGTGCCTTGAGAAAATGGGAGCCGAGCGCGAGGGCATTTCCGGCACCGATGCCGCAAGGCTTGTGCTGCTGCCGTTCACGCTCTGGGGGCGCAAGATCACACAAAGCTTGCGCGCACTCGCCGGCAAGAGGCATACCGAACTCTCCTGAGGAGGGTTCCATGAGCTACAAGGACAGAACGCCTGCGGTCGAGCGCCGTCTCAAGCGTTATGCGATCCGCTATGGCCTCCACATCATGAAATGCCAGAAGCCCGACAAGCGCGTGCTCGCGCATGGCGGCTACATGCTGCGCGACGAGAAGACGATGAAGGTGGTCTATGGCGATGCCGATTACCTGTTCTCGGCGAGCCTTGAGGATATCGAGCGCTGGCTCGAGGAGAATACCGAGAAGTAGCCGCGGCGGGGGGTGCCGCGACTACCCCTGAGGCGACGCTGGTTCAGCGCGCCGCATCGAGAACGGCGCACAGGCCAGAACGGACCGCATCCGCCGACGCCACCTGCCCGGCCTGGATGATAAAAGTTCCGGTCACGCGCGTGCCCTTGCCCGACTTGCGGACCGAGATGCGCAGCAACTGCTCGCGGCCTGAGCCGCTGGTTTCCTGCACGGCGGAGATGGTCCCGAGGCCGGGGTTCGGCTGCACATCCTCGTAGCCTTCGGCCACGACGGCGCGATGGATGTTCTTGAAAGCCACCTTGCTGTCGAGGCCGGAATAGAGCGCCCAGCTCTTGTAGGTGATGGCGGTGACAAGCGGCACGCCTTCCTGCGTGAAGTTGTCGGCGCAGCCGGCATAGGCCGCAGAGGTTCCCATCGCCAGCGCGCAAACCGCGCCGATCGCCTTGCTCGTAATCATAGTGTCTCCCGAAGAATCTGTGCCGGGGATACGGCACTAAAGATGCAGTGTTAATGCATGTTACGGGAGCGTCAACCGGGAGCGCCGATGATTAGCCGGTTATTGAAATGGATTTTCGGCGATGATCCGCCGGTCGACCGTGCGGATATCGGTTTCCCCGCACAGGCCCATCGTCAGGTCGAGTTCCTTGCGGATGATCTCGATCGCCCGTGCGACTCCCGCCTCCCCGCCGGCGCCGAGACCATAAAGGAATGCCCGGCCGATGTAGGTTCCGGTCGCACCGAGCGCGATCGCGCGCAGCACGTCCTGCCCGGAGCGAATGCCGCCGTCGAGGTGGATTTCGGTCTTCCCGCCGACGGCAGCGACGATTCCCGGCAGCGCCGAGATGGTCGAGCGCGTGCCATCGAGCTGACGCCCGCCGTGGTTGGAGACGACGATGGCATCCGCGCCGGCTTTCACCGCCAGAAGTGCATCCTCAGGGTCGAGAATGCCCTTGAGGACGAGCTTGCCGCCCCAGCGTTCGGCGATCCAGGCAATATCATCCCAGTTGAACGAGGGATCGTGCTGGGACGACACCCAGTCCGAAGCATCCCGCAGCGTGTTCACACCGGCCGCATGTCCCATGACGTTGCCGAAGCCGTGGCGCTTCGTGCCCAACATGCCAAGGCACCAACGTGGCTTGGTCATCATGTTGGCGAGGTTGCGGAGCGTGAGCCGCGGCGGGGCGGAAAGGCCGTTGCGGATGTCGTTGTGGCGCTGGCCGAGCACCTGAAGATCGAGCGTCACCACCAGTGCCGAGCAGCGGGCCGCCTTCGCCCGGTCGATCAGCTTGCGGGCGAATTCGCGGTCCTTGCGGACGTAAAGCTGGAACCAGAACGGCGCTCCGGTGTGACGGGCGATATCCTCGATCGAGCAGATGCTCATAGTCGAGAGCGTGAAGGGCACACCTGCCTTCTTCGCGGCCATCGCGGCGTGCATTTCGCCGTCGGCGTGCTGCATTCCGGTGAAGCCGGTCGGTGCGAGCGCGACCGGCATCGTCACCGCCTCCCCGAGCATACTCGTCGCGAGATTGCGCTCGGACATGTCCACCGCGACCCGCTGGCGGAACAGGATGCGCTGGAAATCGCTCTCGTTGGCGCGGTAGGTGCTTTCGGTCCAGGAACCGGAATCCGCGTATTGGTAGAACATGCGCGGCACGCGCTTTTCCGCGAGGCGGCGCAGGTCCTCGATGCAGGTGGTCTTGGCGGGGTCCATGAGAGTATCCGGCGAATGCGTATACTGTATTTCGCGCGCACCGGTGGCGGGCGTCAAGAGTTCACCGCGCGAGATCGCCGATCCAGTGCGCAAGCCTGTCCGGGCTCTCGCAGAGCCGGTCTGCGCCGGCCTCGGTCAATTCCCTGGAGCCGCCATAGCCCCACAGCACGCCGATGTTGGCGATGCCGTGCCGCCGGGCGGCGAGAATATCGAACTTGCGGTCGCCGATCATGATGGCGCGGGTGGGGTCGACGCCCTCCTCGGCCATGATATGGGCGAGCAGATCGCCCTTGTCGTCGTTGCGGCCGTCGAGTTCGGCGCCGTGAATGGCATGAAAATGAGTGTCGAGGCCGAAATGTTCGAGGATTGGCCGCGCCATCACATGCGGCTTCGAGGTGGCGACGATCAGCGTCAGACCCGAATCGCGCAAGGCGGCCAGCGCTTCGGGAATGCCGGCATAGACCGGTGCGTTATACATCGCGCCGGCGCGGTAATGACGACGATAGGCCTCGATCGCCGTTTCGACATCGCCAGCCGGAACGCCGGCCATCGGAAAGGTCTGCCGCAGCGGCGGGCCGATGATCCACAGCAGATCCTCGACATCAGGGACTTCGCGACCGACTTCCCGCAGCGCGTGCTGGAACGACGAGACGATGCCCGGCTTCGGATCCGTCAAGGTTCCGTCGAGGTCGACAAGGAGATGGGTATGGCTCACGCTTCGTTCTCCGTTGGGGCGCGCGAACCGCGGAAGCCGGTCGCGAGCACGTAAAGTTCGGACGAATCCGCCCGGCTTGCCTGCGGCTTCACATGGCGGACGAGCGCAAAATCGCGCTTCAGCTGCGTCACGAGCTGCGCTGTATCGCCGCCCTGAAACAGCTTGCAGAGGAAGAAGCCGCCGGGCCTGAGAACATCCCGCGCGAACTCGACCGCCATTTCCGCAAGGCCGATGATGCGCAGGTGATCGGTTTTCTTGTGGCCGGTGGTGTTGGCAGCCATGTCCGAGATGACACCATCGGCCTCGCCGCCGAGCTTCTCCTTGAGGATCGCATCTGCCTCCGGCAGTGTGAAATCCATCTGGATGAAATCGACACCCGGTAGCGGGTCGATCGCCAGAAGATCGATCCCGACAATCCGGCAGTCGGCATCGGTCGAACCGATCCGCTCGGCCGCAACCTGGCACCAGCCGCCGGGGGCGGCGCCGAGATCGACGATGCGCTGGCCGGGCTTCAACAGATGGTAGCGGTCGTCGATCTCGACGAGCTTGAACGCGGCGCGGCTCTTGTAACCTGCTGATTTCGCTTTCGCGACATAGGGGTCGTTGAGCTGGCGCTGGAGCCATTTCTGCTGGCTGGTGGTGCGCTTGCGGGCGGACTTCAGCCGCACCGCCATCTCGCGCGTCGCACCGGACGGGGGATTGCCCTTGCTCGGAGACTTGTCCTTGGTCATGCAGTCCGTGTAGCCGATTTTGCTGGCGGGGCGACAGGAAATTGCGGCGCGAGATGAAATTGCGTCAGGCGCGGCGCAGAACGCCGTCCTCGCGCATCATTTCCATCAGCATGCCCTCGCGGAGGCCTCGATCGCCGATGCGGACGCGCGGCGCCGGGAAGGCCCGGCGGATCGCCTCGAAGATCGCGCAGCCGGCCAGCACGAGATCGGCGCGCTCGCGGCCGATGCAGCCGTTCTCCGCGCGTTCGCGGTAGCTCATGGCGAGAAGTTCCTGCAGCACATCGTCGATTTCGCCGGCCTGCATCCAGAGCCCGTCCACGCGACGCCGATCGTAGCGCTCGAGTCCGAGGAAGATGCCACCGAGGGTGGTGACCGTGCCCGAGGTGCCGAGCAGGTGGAAACCGGGTTCGGCGCAGGCCGCGCGCGCTTCCTCGGCGAAAGGCGCGAGCGTGGCGGCCGTCTCCTGTACCATGGCCTCGAACGTGCGGCCGCAGACGTGGACACCGCCGTGCCGTTCGGCCAGCGTCACGACGCCGAGCGGCATCGAGGTCCAGGCGCGGACCCGCGAGCGGATGTCGGCCTCACCGCAATTGCGGACCGAGAGCCAGACCAGTTCGGTCGAACCGCCGCCGATATCGAACAGCATGATGCTCGCGGCCTGATGGTCGGCCAGCGCGGCGCAACCGGCGGCGGCAAGCAGAGCCTCCCCTTGCCGGTCGAGCAATTCGAGCTTGAGGCCGGTCTCCTGCTCGATCCGCTTGAGGAAATCCGGGCCGTTGCGCGCGGCGCGGCACGCCTCGGTGGAGACGAGACGCGCGCGCGAGACGTTCCGGTCGTCCATCTTGCGGCGGCAGACGTGCAGCGCCTCGATCGTCCGCTCCATCGCCGCGCCGCAGAGTTCGCCGCTTTTCGAGACGCCCTCGCCGAGCCGGACGATCCGGGAGAAGGCATCGACGACGCGGAAGGCCGCGCCATCCGGGCGGGCGATCAGCAGGCGGCAATTGTTGGTGCCGAGGTCGAGCGCGGCGTAACGCGGCGCGGGGCGATGCCATTGGCGCGGGATATCGCGGGCCGGGATGTCGCGGGCGCATGGCGTGGCGGGAGACGGAGACCGGAATGCACCAGCGGTCGGAGTGCCAGCCTTTTCATTCGGCTGTCCTGAACGCGCGGATACAACGTGCCGATCCTCTTCGGCCATAACCCTGAATTCCTCCCCAAGGGTCACTCTAATCGGCAGTTGCAGGTTTTGGGAAGCGCTGTTTAGTCCAAGTGCAGCCATTTGCCGCCCGATTCCGGTCGAACTTGACGCCGATCAAGGCTCGGGCCTCAATGCGGGCCGCATGATACCGCCATCCCCAACGGAGATGTCACGATGACTTTGCAGCGCATTACCCTCCATCTCGCCCGCACCAAGGAATTTCCCGGCGGTTCGGCGGCGCATGGATACGAGTTTGTGGCCCCGCTCGATTCCTCGGGGCATCTCGATTCGGAGGGCTGGAAGGAAAGCCGGAATGCCTGCAGGGTCCGCCGTTTCTGGGGCGACGAGGAATATGATCTCGGCCATCTCGTCCACCGTGGCGGCGCGGCCAAGGGCGGGAGCTGGGCCTTCACCTACGACATCGCCGGCGACGAGGATGACGAGGCGGGCTATCGATTCGGCGCCCACAGCTTCAATCCGGGCGATTACGTCTCGATCAAGGACGACGACGACGAGATGCACACCTTCGTCGTCGCGATGGTCGTGCCGGCCTGAGATCAGGCGGCGGCCCTGAGGCCGCCCCGTTCCACGATGAAGCGGATGACCGCGTCGACACCTTCGCCGGTCTTGAGATTGGTGAAGCCGAAGGGGCGTGCGCCCCGTTGCGCCTTGGCGTCGCGCGCCATCACGTCGAGGTCGGCCCCGACATGGGGGGCAAGATCGGTCTTGTTGATGACGAGAAAATCCGAGCGTGTGATGCCCGGACCGCCCTTGCGCGGGATTTTCTCCCCTTGCGCGACATCGATGACGTAGATCGTGAGGTCGGCGAGATCGGGCGAGAAGGTCGCGGCGAGATTGTCGCCGCCGCTCTCGATCAGGATCAGTTCCAGCGCCGGGAATTTCTTCCGCATCTCGGCGATGGCATGGAGGTTGATCGAGCAATCCTCGCGGATCGCGGTATGCGGGCAGCCCCCGGTCTCGACACCCATGATCCGCTCCTGCGGCAGCGCCTGAAGCCGGGCGAGGATTTCCGCATCCTCGCGAGTGTAGATGTCGTTGGTGATCACCGCGAGGTCGTAAGTGTGGCGCAGGCGCTGGCACAGCGCGGCGGTGAGCGTCGTCTTGCCGGAGCCGACCGGCCCTCCGATGCCGACACGAAGCGGACCATGGCTCATGTTTGTCTTTCCTTCCTACGACCGGAACAGCCGGACGGCTTGCGTTTCATGGCGGAGGCTCATCAGGTCGGCGCGGAACGCCATGCCGCCGAGATCGTCGAGCGAGGCCGTCGCGGAGCGTTCCGACAAATCCGCGGTCAGCGGCATCAGGCCCGCCAGCTTCACCTGCGCGCCCTGCTGGCCGATGACCGAGAGACGGATGCCGGCAGCGAGGAGGTTGCCGACGAAGGCTTGCAGATAGGCCGCGACCAGGGGAACAAGCGGCTGGCCGTGTAGCCGGCCGGCGACGCCGACCGCGACCGGATAGGGCAGATCGAGATCACCGAAATCCGGCAAATCGGGATGCGGCCAGGCGGAATGCACCAGCCGGTGGAACGCTGCGCCTTGCTGGACCGTCTCAAGTCGACGCTCGCGCGAGAGCGAGAGCGCGGTGGCAAGTTCGGCGAGTTCTGCAAGCCCTCTTTCCCGCGCGGCGCGATCCGCTCCGCCACTTCGCCGCCACGCTTCACCGAGCAGCACCGCATCGTTCCAGCCCGCGCCGAGGCGCAGGATCGCCGAAATCCAGCCCGCGAGGCTTTCGGCGTCGGTCACGTCGCCGGTCTCGACCGCCTTCTCGATCCCGTGCGAATAGGCGAAACCGCCGACCGGGAAGGCCGGCGAAAACCATGCGAGCCGCTGGAGTTCGGCGGCATCAGCCATGCTTGTGATCGTGATGGCCGCAGCAGCCCGGTCCGTGGTGATGCTCGTGTTTGTGGTCATGGTGACCGCCGCAACACCCGCCCTCGCCATGATCGTGCGCTTTCGCGGCATGGTCATGGTGGTGATCGTGATCGCGGTGATGCCCGCAGCCGCACTCTTCGCCGTGGCCGTGGCCGTGCTGATGCCCATGCTCATGGGCATGGTGATGATCGTGGCCGTGATCATGACCATGATGATGATCGTGGTGATCGTGATGCTGTGCCTGGAGATAGGCGCCGCCCTCGGGGTCGAAGGCCGCCTCGATCGGGCGGACCTTGCCGCCGAGGCCCGTTACCATCTCCTCGATCACGTGGTCGCGGCGGATGCGCAGGCGCGAACGCACGATCTGCACCGGCAGGTGGCGGTTGCCGAGGTGCCAGGCGAGCTGAAGCAGGTGATCCGCACCCTCGGCGCTGATCTCGCTGAGCGGTTCGGGCGCGCCGATCACTTCGACGAGGCGCCCGTCTTCCAGCTTCACCGCATCGCCGGTGCGCAGGGCCACGGCCTCCTTGAGGTCGAGCAGGAATTCAAGGCCACCTACGGTGTTAAGCGTGATCCGCCGCCGGTGACGATCGTCGAATTCCAACACGACGCTGTCCGTCGCCTCGCCCTTCCAGTCGCCCTTCGCGACCACTTCACCGGCCCGGATCATCTCGGCTCCTTCAACTCGATTGCATCGCGCGGCGCCCGGCCGCACTGCGGTTCACCCCGCCGGAAACGAGGGAGAGAACCGGCAGGCTCATGACGATCATTCCTACAACAAGCGCGGGCCTCGGTTGAAGGGCCAGCATGAAGTTCGCGTCGAAAATCCGCCGGGCCGGGATCCCGGTCGCCAGCGCATACCACAGCACCTCGACGAGAGCGGTCGCGGCGAGAGCGAGAATCGCCAGCCCGAGCAACGTCAACGCGTTGACCGGCACCCTGCCCCGCATGGCGCGGACCGCCATCAGCGCGAGGAACAGCCCGGTCATGATGATGTGTTCCGAGGCGTCGATCTTGGATTGCAGCGCGCCGTGCCAGAGCGCGAGCAGCGCGATCGGATAGACAAGCCGATGCAGCCGGTTCCAGCGCAGAGCGCCGAGCCGGCGGATCATCGCGTCGGTCGAGGTCGCGGCCAGCGCCGCGAGCCCGATGAGGCCGGCAAATCCGATCAGCAGGTAGAAGCGCAGCACGATCTCGCTCGCGACCCGCAGCAGATTGAAATTCTGGTCGACGATATAGAGCGCGAGGTGGATGATCCCATAGGCGAAGCTGGCGACGCCGAGCATCCGCCGCACGAGGATCAGCCGGTTCTGACCGGTGATCAGCCGCAGCGGGGTGATCGCCAGCGTCAGCAGGAGCAGGCGCACCGACCACAGGCCGATCTCGTGGAGAGCCGCGTTGATCGGCTTCGGGCCGAGCATCCCGGCGTAGAGCTTCCAGCCGATCCAGAGGCCGGGCGCCAGCACGCCGAGAAGAACGGCAAGCTTGAGCCATGATAGTTGGCCCTTGCGGTCGAGCCAGGGCAGAAACTTCTGGATGTTCATCTTGATGCCGCTCATGCCGGGCTCATGGCCCGCTTTGCCGCAACATGCCAGTCACGGCTTCGTCAGAACAGGAAATAGCGCTGCGCCATGGGAAGCACCGATGCCGGCTCGCAGACCAGCAATTCGCCGTCGGCCTTCACGTGATAGGTTTCGGGGTCGATGTCGATCCTGGGTGTCGCGTCGTTGTGGATCATCGAGGCCTTGCCGATGTTTCGCGTATCCTCGACGGCAACGAGGCGTTTGGCCACGCCCAGACGCCCTGCAAGCCCCGCATCCAGCGAGGCCTTGCTGACGAAGGTCAGCGAGGAATTCGTGCGCGATTTGCCATAGGCGCCGAACATGTAGCGATAATGCATCGGTTGCGGGGTGGGAATCGATGCGTTGGGATCGCCCATCGGCGCCATGGCGATGACGCCGCCCTTGATGACCATCTCGGGCTTCACACCGAAAAACGCCGGGGACCAGATCACGAGATCGGCGAGCTTGCCCTTCTCCACCGAGCCGATATGGCGCGAAACGCCATGCGCGATCGCCGGGTTGATCGTGTATTTCGCGACATAGCGCTTGGCGCGATTGTTGTCCGCCGCGCCGTCGCCCTTGAGCGCGCCGCGCTGCTTCTTCATCTTGTCGGCGGTCTGCCAGGTGCGGATGATGACCTCGCCGATGCGGCCCATGGCCTGACTGTCGGACGACATCATCGAGAGCGCCCCGAGATCGTGGAGGATGTCCTCCGCCGCGATGGTCTCCTTGCGGATGCGGCTCTCGGCGAAGGCGAGGTCTTCGGCGATCGAGGGGTCGAGGTGGTGGCACACCATCAGCATATCGAGATGCTCGTCGATGGTGTTCACGGTGAAGGGCCGCGTCGGGTTGGTGGATGAGGGCAGCACGTTCGGCAGGCCCGCGACCTTCATGATATCCGGCGCGTGGCCGCCGCCCGCACCCTCGGTGTGGAAAGCGTGGATCGTCCGGCCCTTGAAGGCCGCAATGGTATCCTCGACGAAACCGCTCTCGTTGAGCGTATCGGTGTGGATCATCACCTGCACGTCGAGCGCTTCCGCAACCGAGAGGCAGTTGTCGATAGCGGCGGGCGTGGTGCCCCAATCCTCGTGCAGCTTGAGCGCGCAAGCACCGCCCAGCACCTGCTCCTCCAGCGCAGCCGGCAACGAGGCATTGCCCTTGCCGGCAAAGCCAAGGTTCATCGGGAAGGCATCGGCCGCCTCGATCATCCGCGCGATATGCCATGGACCGGGTGTACAGGTGGTCGCCAAGGTGCCATGCGCGGGGCCTGTGCCGCCGCCCAGCATCGAGGTGATGCCTGCCGCCAGTGCCTCCTCGATCTGCTGCGGGCAGATGAAGTGGATATGGGTGTCGAAGGCGCCGGCGGTGACGATCTTGCCCTCGCCGGCGATGATCTCGGTGCCCGGCCCGATGATGATATCGACATTCGGCTGGATATCCGGGTTGCCGGCCTTGCCGATGGCGCAGATCAACCCGTCCTTGAGGCCGATATCCGCCTTGACGATGCCCCAGTGGTCCAGGATCACGGCGTTGGTGATGACGGTATCGACCGCCCCGGCCGCGCGCGAAAGCTGGCTCTGGCCCATGCCATCGCGGATCACCTTGCCGCCGCCGAACTTCACCTCCTCGCCGTAGACGGTGAAATCGCGCTCGACCTCGATGATGAGATCGGTATCCGCAAGGCGGATGCGGTCGCCGGTCGTGGGGCCGAACATGTCGGCGTAGATGGTGCGCGGGAGCTTGGCCATGGGATCCGCTTTCTTACTTGCAGCGCTCGATTAACTTATAGATCATAGCCGAAAACAAAATCATATTTCCGACACCAAATATGCTCCACCAAAATGCAATTCTTGCTTTCTTCAAATATCCACCTTCGCCCTTATCGTTATTCAAAATTTCTTCGTATTTTGTCTTGTTTTCATTGTAATGCTTCATCATTCCTGGAGCCAATGATTTAATCAAAGGTTCAATGTTTTGCTCTATATACATTTCGTGAATTCGTATATTTAATCTGTGTGCATTATATCTTATTCTTCCGTACCAAAAAATAAAGCAAATCAGAAGCATTCCTCCAAAGTGGTAAGCAATTGTATTTGCCTTTTCCAAAATAAAAAATAACATCGCTCCAATTGCAATAAATGACCCGATTTCAATCTGATTTATAATATCAATTTCTTTTGAAATGCGCTCACGGCAGGCCTTAAATTCTTCAACAAGTAAAGCCTCAGGTATTGGAGGGTAAGATTGAGATTCCATCACACCTTCCCCATCACCTTTTGCTGGAAGCCATAGACCTCCCGCTTGCCGGCGATCGCGACGAGCTTTACCTCGCGGCTCTGCCCCGGCTCGAAGCGCACGGCGGTGCCGGCGGGAATATCGAGCCGGAAGCCCTTCGCCTTGTCGCGCTCGAACTTCAGACCTGCGTTGGTCTCGTAGAAATGGTAGTGAGAACCGACCTGAATGGGCCGGTCGCCGGTGTTGGCGACGGTGAGCGTGAGCGTTTCGCGCCCAGCGTTCATCTCGATCTCGCCGGGGGCAGTGATGATCTCGCCGGGGATCATTTCACATCATCCCGGCGGGCGTGAGCCTTGGCCTCGGCGCGACGCCCCGCGCGATAGGCCAGAATGCCGGTCAGCACGGCGATGGCGGCGAAGATCACGTGATCCGGCTCCAGAACATGGAGAACGAGGCTGGTGAAATCGAAACCGCTGTGGTCGCCCTGATGCGCCAGCGCCGGGGACGTCATCAGCACGAAAGCGGCAAGAGCTTTGTATTTCATAATATTGCCTCCGGTCTTTAACGTATCGGATTATGGACGGTCACGAGCTTGGTGCCGTCCGGAAAGGTCGCTTCCACCTGCACGTCGTGGATCATCTCGGCGATGCCGGGCATCACCTGCGCGCGGGTGAGGATCGTCGCGGCGGCGCCCATCAGATCGGCGACAGAGCGCCCGTCGCGCGCGCCTTCCACCACGTAGTCCGTAATGAGCGCGATGGCCTCCGGGTGGTTGAGCTTGACGCCACGTTCCAAACGGCGGCGCGCTACCATCGCGGCCATCGAGATCAGCAGCTTGTCCTTTTCACGGGGCGTGAGGTTCATCGTCTCTTCCTAGTTGAGAAGGGCGCGCGGCATCGGCATGCCGATGCGGGCGGCGAGCAAGGCGGCGAGTTCGAGGACGAGACCGCGCAGCCGCGCGGCATCGGGCGAGAGAAGTCGCACCAGCACCAGCGGGCCGAGGTCGGTCGCACCGGATTCGAGCGTTTCCTCTGCGTCGAGGACGGCTCGGACCGGTTCCAGAGCCTCCCCGGCATCGGGATGCGCGAACAGCAGGGTCGCCATCGCGACATGATGGCCGAGCGCGGCCTTGTTTGCACCTTGGGCCAGTGCGAGACCGTCCATGCGGGTTTCGTCGGCCAGCGCCAGCCGGCCGGCATGGCGGACGCGCCAGCTCTCGCGCATCATGCCGGCGTCATAACCTTCGCCTGAGGCGCGTCGACCGAAATAGAGCATTTCGCCGAAGAGCAGCCGGGCATCGGCCGCAATGTCGATCTCGAACCGGCGTTCAACCCGCGCGCCGTTATGCAAAATCGTCTCCTGCGGCAGCCAGAGCGCGCGGGCGTCCGCCTCAAGCGCGAGGCGCGAGGATAGCCGCGTCGTATCGCCGGCCGAGCGATAGATGCGCTCCGCGGCGGCGCTGGTAAAGGCGAGCGAGGCCCCCTCCCCGACACGAAGCTCGGCCGAGACCCGATCGCCGCCGGCGAGCCCGCCAGCGATGTTGACCGTCACCGCCTCCGGCGGGCGACCGTGCGCGCGTGGAAAGCGGAAGCGGAAGGCGCCGGATTCATGCCGCTGCGCCAGCCGGGTTTCCGCGCCGAACCTCTCGACGCCCAGCTTCAGGCGCGCATCGACCCGCACCGAGGCCGGCAGATCGGCCGAAAAATGGCCGGCGGTTGCGCTTGCGCCTTCTTTCATCGACGCAAAATCTTGACGCAAACCGGAAGCCACTTCGCTCGATTTTGCTTTGTCAGAGCGCAAGGCGCTGGTGAACATCGTCCTTACCCATCCGTTCGCGGTCGCCGGCCATGACGACCTCGCCACGTTCCATGAGAATGAAGCTGTCCGCAAGCTCGCGGGCGAAATCGAAATACTGCTCCACAAGCACGATCGCCATCGTGCCCAAGCCGGCAAGGTGCTGGATCGCCCGGCCGATGTCCTTGATGATCGACGGCTGGATGCCTTCGGTCGGCTCGTCGAGGATCAGCAGGCGCGGACGCATCACCAGCGCGCGGCCGATGGCGAGCTGCTGCTGCTGCCCGCCGGAGAGATCGCCACCGCGCCGGCCAAGCATGGATTTCAAGACCGGAAACAGATCGTAGATCTCGCCGGGGATGAAGCGGTCCTTCACGGCGAGCGGCGCGAAGCCGGTCTTGAGGTTTTCTTCCACCGTCAGCAGCGGAAAGATCTCGCGCCCCTGTGGCACGAAACCGATGCCGGCGCGGGCCCTTTCGGCGGGTGCTAGGGAGCCGATGTCCTTGCCGTCGAGTGTGATCGTGCCGCGCGATCCCTTCTGCTGGCCGGTGATGGCGCGGCACAGCGAGGTCTTGCCGACGCCGTTGCGGCCGATGACGCAGGTGACCTTGCCGATCTCGGCGGCAACGTTCACCGAGCGCAGCGCCTGCGCTGCTCCGTAATGCAGATCGAGGTTCTCGACATTCAGCAACATGGACTAAATTCCCTTTCGCATCCTCAGACCCGAAAACCGGTCCCCACTTTTCGGGAGGATGCTTATCGTCCCAGATACACTTCAATCACCCGCTGGTCCGCGCTCACTGCATCCAGCGGGCCCTCCGCCAGCACCGAGCCTTCGTGCAGTACCGTGACTTTGCAATCGAGCGCGCGGACGAAAGCCATGTCGTGTTCGACGATGATCACCGAATGATCTTTCGCGATCTCCTTCAGGAGATGCGCGGTGGCTTCGGTCTCGGCATCGGTCATGCCGGCGACGGGTTCGTCGACCAGCAGAAGCTTCGGGTCCTGCGCGAGCAGCATACCGATTTCGAGCCATTGCTTCTGGCCGTGGCTGAGGTTTGCCGCCGAGGCCTCGCGCAGGTGGCCGAGACGGATGGTGTCGAGAATGCGGTCGATCTTGGCGCGCTCCTCGGCATCGTCCTTCCAGAACAACGTCGTGAACACACGGCGGTCGGCCTTCAGCGCGAGGCGCAGATTGTCCTCCACCGTATGCATCTCGAACACGGTCGGCTTCTGGAACTTGCGACCGATGCCAAGATTGGCGATCGCGGCCTCGTCGAGCTGGGTGAGATCGACCGTGCCGTCGAACAGCACGTCGCCGACGTCGGGCCGGGTCTTGCCGGTGATGATGTCCATCATCGTCGTCTTGCCGGCGCCGTTCGGGCCGATGATCGCGCGCATCTCGCCCGGCTCGATGGTCAGAGCCAGCGAATTGATGGCCTTGAAGCCGTCGAAGGCGACCGAAACGCCGTCAAGATAAAGGAGATAATCGGTGACTTTCAGATCCATGATTGTCACTCCGCAGGCGTCGAGGCGGCATTGGCCGTCAGCGCGGCCTTCTCCCGCCGGCGCTCGCGCCACTCGGCGTAGGTGCCGATCACCCCTTTCGGCATGTAGAGCGTCGTCAGCACGAACAAGGCGCCAAGCGCGAACAGCCAGTACGGCGCCAGCGCGCCGGTGGTGAAGGTCGTCTTGGCGAAGTTGACGAGGATCGCGCCGATCGCCGCGCCGATCAGCGTGCCCCGCCCGCCGACGGCGACCCAGATCACCACTTCGATCGAGTTTCCGGGCTGGAACTCGCTCGGGTTGATGATGCCGACCTGCGGCACGTAGAGCGCACCGGCGAGCCCCGCCATCATCGCCGAGAGCGTGAAGACGAACAGCTTGTAGCGCTCGACACGGAAACCGAGGAACCGCGTACGGCTTTCGGCGTCGCGCACCGCGACGAGAACCTTGCCGGCCTTCGAGGTGACGATGGCGCGCGCGAGGATGTAGCAGAGCGCCAGCGCCAGCAGGGTCAGCAGGAACAGCACGAGGCGCGTCATGTCACTCTGGACGGGAAAGCCGAGGATATCCTTGAAATCCGTGAGGCCGTTGTTGCCGCCGAAGCCCATGTCATTGCGGAAGAAGGCGAGCAGCAGCGCGTAGGTCAGCGCCTGCGTGATGATCGAGAGATAGACGCCGGTAACGCGGGAGCGGAAGGCGAACCAGCCGAACACGAACGCGAGCAGCCCCGGTGCGAGCAGAACCATCAGAAGCGCGAAGGGGAACATGTCGAACCCGTACCAGAACCACGGCAGTTCCTTCCAGTTCAGGAACACCATGAAATCCGGCAGGATCGGATTGGCGTAGACGCCGCGCGCGCCGATCTGGCGCATGAGGTACATGCCCATCGCATAGCCGCCGAGCGCGAAGAACGCGCCGTGCCCGAGGCTGAGAATGCCGGCGTAGCCCCAAACGAGATCGAGCGCGAGCGCGAGGATCGCGTAGCACAGGTATTTGCCCAACAGGCTCACGAGCCAAGTCGGGACATGGAGCGCCGAGCCTGCCGGCACCACGAGGTTGAGGATCGGCACCAGCACGATGGCCGCGAGGATCACCCCGAGAAAGATCCGGCCGCGGGCGTCGAGCATCGAGAGGAAACGGTTGGTCAGCATCGTCCCCGCCTCACTGCTCGATCGCGCGGCCCTTGAGGGCAAACAGGCCCCGCGGACGCTTCTGGATGAAGAGAATGATGAACACGAGCAGCGCGATCTTGCCCAGCACCGCGCCAGCGAAGGGTTCGAGGAACTTGTTGGCGATGCCGAGCGAGAGCGCGGCCACGAGCGTGCCCCACAGGTTGCCGACACCGCCGAACACCACGACCATGAAGCTGTCGATGATATAGCTCTGGCCGAGATTGGGGCTCACGTTGTCGATCTGCGAAAGCGCGACGCCGGCGAGCCCTGCGATCCCCGAGCCGAGGCCGAAGGTCAGCGCGTCGATCCTGGCGGTGCGGATACCCATCGAGGCCGCCATGCGGCGGTTCTGCGTCACAGCGCGCATCTGCAGGCCCATCGGCGTGAAGCGCAGCAGCGCCAGCACCGCGAGAAACACCAGCAGCGCAAAGACGACGATCCAGACGCGGCCGTAGGTGATGTCGAGCAGGCCAAGCCTGAACGAGCCGGACATAAAGGACGGCGCGCCGACCTCGCGGTTCGTCGGCCCGAAGATCGTGCGGACGGCCTGCTGGAGGATCAGCGAGATGCCCCATGTCGCCAGCAACGTCTCCAGCGGGCGGCCGTAGAGATGGCGGATCACAAGCCGTTCGATGGCGATGCCGATCACGCCCGCGACGATGAAGGACGCCGGGATCGCGATCGCCAGCGAGTAGTCGAACAGGCCGGGCACATGCTGGCGGATCACCTCCTGGATGACGAAGGTAACATAGGCGCCGATCATCACCATCTCGCCATGCGCCATGTTGATGATGCCCATCACGCCGAAAGTGATGGCAAGACCGATGGCGGCCAGCAGCAGCACCGAACCGAGGCTGACGCCATACCAGGCGTTCTGCGCGCCGGACCACAGCGCGAGGCGGTTGTTGATTTCGGCCACAGCCGCCCGGGCGGCGTCCTTGACCCCCTGCCCGGCATCGGCCGGCACGAGGCTCAGCGGCGTCAGCGCTTCGCGGTCGCCCTGATCCTTCAGCACTTCGATGGCCGTCAGACGGTCGATATCCGGCTTGCCGGGCGCCGTCGCCATGATCGCCGCGAGCGCGAGCTGCTGGACGCTTTTGATGCCGGCATCCTTTTCGGCGCGGGAGGCTTTCCGCAAGCCGTCCTCGCTGGCGGCATCGCGCGATTTGTAGACCGCCAGCGCGGCAGCGCGGCGCTTGGCAGGATCGGGCGATTGCAGGGTCATCTGCCCGACCGCGTTGCTGATCGCGGAGCGCAGGCGATTGTTGATGCGAACGGAAGCCAGCCCGGCCGGTTCGGCTTCGAGTTTCTTGCCGGTGAGCGCATCGACGGCCGCCCCGGCCTTGTCCTTGTAGACGAGCTTCTTGTCCGCGCTCACGAACAGGCGGCGGTCCGCCAGCGCTTCGAGGATGGCGTCGGCATGGGCGGCATCGGAGCCGGCGACGAGGTCGATCGCCTTGGCGGTATCGGAGAAGCTGTCAGCGGCGAAAAGGGCGGCCGCATCGTCGAGCGTGCCGGCCTTTGCGGCGAGGCCGAACGGCACCAGCAGCGACAGGACCAGCACGAGGCGGGCGACGACAGCCAGTAGTCCCTGGCCGGACGGAAACCGGAAGGCGGGCATGACGATCTCACGTTCTGGATGACGGCCCCGAACGTTGCCGGCGCCCGACGGACCGGCCGGAACAAGACTTCCGGCCGGACCCGCGTTCTCTTCAGGCGGCACGGCTTGCGCCGGGCCGCCGGCGAGGCTCGATCAGCCGCACTTCTTCAGCTTGGTGTTGTAGTTGCCGCACTTGAGGTTGACCCAGTCGGCCTCGAGATCCTTCGAGCCTTCGAGATAATCGGTCCAGGCGTCGCCCGGGACGAGATCCTTGGTCTGCCAGACCACGTCGAACTGGCCGTCGGCGCGGATCTCGCCGATCAGCACCGGCTTGGTGATGTGGTGGTTCGGAAGCATCTTCGAGATGCCGCCGGTGAGGTTCGGGACCTCGATGCCGACGATGGCGTCGATCACCTTGTCCGGATCGGTCGTCTTGGCCTTCTCGACCGCCTTCACCCACATGTTGAAGCCGATGACATGCGCTTCCATCGGATCGTTGGTCACGCGCTTCGGGTTCTTGGTGAAGGTCTGCCACTGCTTGATGAAGGCCTCGTTGGTCGGATTCTTCACCGACTGGAAGTAGTTCCAGGCCGCCAGATGGCCGACAAGGTTCTTGGTGTCGACGCCGGCCAGCTCTTCCTCGCCGACCGAGAAGGCCACGACCGGGATATCGGTCGCCTTGATGCCGGCGTTCGAGAGTTCCTTGTAGAACGGCACGTTGGCGTCGCCGTTGATGGTCGAGACCACGGCGGTCTTCTTGCCGGCCGAGCCGAACTTCTTGATGTCGGCGACGATGGTCTGCCAGTCGGAGTGACCGAACGGCGTGTAGTTGATCATGATGTCTTCCTTGGCGACGCCCTTGGCGAGAAGGTAGGCCTCAAGGATCTTGTTGGTGGTGCGCGGATAGACATAGTCCGTGCCCGCGAGCACCCAGCGCTTCACTTCACCGCCGTCCTTCGACATCAGGTAGTCGACGGCCGGGATGGCCTGCTGGTTCGGAGCGGCACCGGTGTAGAACACGTTGCGCTCCGATTCCTCACCCTCGTACTGAACGGGGTAGAAAAGGATGTTGTTGAGTTCCTTGAACACCGGCAGCACCGACTTGCGCGACACTGAGGTCCAGCAGCCGAACGTGGCGGCGACCTTGTGCTGGGTGATGAGTTCGCGGGCCTTTTCGGCGAACAGCGGCCAGTTCGAGGCCGGATCGACCACGACGGCCTCGAGCTTCTTGCCGAGCAGGCCGCCCTTCTTGTTCTGCTCTTCGATGAGCATGAGCATGACGTCCTTCAGGGTCGTCTCGGAAATCGCCATCGTGCCCGACAGCGAATGAAGGATGCCGACCTTGATGGTATCGCCCGACTGGGCGAGCGCAGGCACGAACGGCAGGGCCGAAGCCGCGACGGCGAGCGCGGAAGAAGCGAGAAGCGAACGGCGCGTAAGGTTCATTGTGATAGTTCCCCCGGTTGGAAAAGACAGAAGGGAACAGCACACGCCGTGCCAAAACGGCATAGGCCCTGGCCTGCACCGTTTCTCGATAAATGCTGCTCAAAATAGCGGCGACAAAGCCGCGATTTCGGGCAACTGACAGGAAAACGGCGCTGCTTTCATCAACGAAAGCCCGACAACAATGCGTTGTGCGCAATTTTTAGGCTGCGTGAAATTATACGTCGATAACAATTGGGCTGAACATCCGGGCCTTCCCGATCGCCTTCCAGTCCCATTCGATGCCGAGGCCCGGCGCGGTCGGCGGCACCGCGTGCCCGTCGACCACCGCGAGACGGCTCGTCGTGATCGGTTCGAGTTGCGGGATCCACTCGACCCAGCGCGCGTTAGGCACCGCCGCCGTCAGGGAAACGTGAATCTCCATCAGGAAATGCGGGCAGATGTTCACGTTGAAGCTCTCGGCGAGATGCGCGATCTTGAGCCAGGGCGTGATGCCGCCGACGCGCGCGACATCCGCCTGCACGATCGAGCAGGCGCCCTTCTGGAGATATTCCCTGAAGGGACTGGGGTGATACATCGATTCCCCGACCGCGATCGGCAGCGAGGTCGATTGCGACAGGCGGATATGACCGTCCATATCCTCCGCCGGCAGCGGCTCCTCGAACCAGGCGAGGTCGAGCGGCTCGAAATGGCGGGCGCGGCGGATCGCCTCGGAGACGGTGAAGGCCTGATTGGCATCGACCATGATCTCGAATTCCGGTCCGACAGCCTCGCGCACCGCCGTCAACCGCGCGACATCCTCGGCGACATGCGGCCGGCCGACCTTGATCTTAGAGCCCTTGAAGCCCTTTTCCCTGGCCGCCAGCGCATCCTCGACCAGCGCCGGCGTCTCGATATGCAGCCAGCCGCCCTCGGTGGTGTAGAGCGGCACGCGCTTCTGCGCGCCGCCCGCCTCCAGCCAGAGCGGGCGGTTCGCCGCGAGACACTTGAGGTCCCACAGTGCGGTGTCGATCGTCGCCAGCGCGAGCGCGGTGATGGCGCCGACCGCTGTCGAATGCGTCGAGAAGAACAGGTCCTTCCAGATCGCCTCGATCTCCAGGGGATCGCGGCCGATGAGGCGCGGCGCGAGGTGATCGCGGATCAGCGCGACGACGGACGAGCCGCCGGAGCCGACCGTGTAGGAATAGCCGGTGCCGGTCAGCCCGTCGTCGGTCGAGATCCGCACCATCGGCGTTTCCTGCTTGACGAAGGATTGGATGGCGTCCGTGCGCTTCACCAGCGGCACGAGATCGACCTGAAGGATTTCGACGCGGGTGATGCGGGACATGTGGGTTCTCGGTAGCTGAAAGGGCGAGCTTGGTCCTGCATACAGCATATCTTCCGCCATGCTCGCCGCAAGGGTGATGGTGCTCGACACGCGGGACGGGGGTGGATAGAACCCGCCGACAATCATCGACGGCAAAGAACGTGGCGCCTCCCCTCCTCCAGCTCACCGGCATCCGCCTGACCTTCGGCGGCAGGAACCTCCTCGAAAGCGCGGATCTCTCCGTCAGCGAGGGGGAGCGGATCTGCCTTGTCGGCCGCAACGGCTCCGGTAAATCCACGCTGCTGAAGATCGCGGCCGGCCTCGTCGAGGCGGATGGCGGCACGGTGTTCCGCCAGCCCGGCGCGCGCATCGGTGTGCTGGCGCAGGAGCCGGATTTCTCCGCCTTTTCCACTACGCTCGCCTTTGCCGCCGCTGATCTCCGGCCCGAGGAAGGCGAGCATTCGGCGCGGTTCCTGCTCAACGAACTGGGGCTCTCCGGCGAGGAAGACCCGGCACGGCTTTCCGGTGGCGAAGCACGGCGCGCGGCGCTGGCCCGCGCGCTGGCGCCGAACCCGGATATCCTGCTGCTCGACGAGCCGACCAACCACCTCGATCTCCCCGCCATCGAATGGCTCGAAAGCGAGATTGCGGCCCGGCAGTCGGCGCTGGTGCTCATCAGCCATGACCGGCGCTTCATGGAGCGCCTCAGCCGCGCGACCGTCTGGCTCGATCGCGGCGTCACCCGGCGGATCGAGCAGGGATTCGGCGCATTCGAGGGCTGGCGCGATCAGGTGCTTGCCGAAGAGGAAGCCGCGCAGCACAAGCTCGGCCGCAAGATTGCGGATGAAGAACACTGGCTGCGCTACGGCGTAACCGCGCGGCGCAAGCGCAACGTCCGGCGGCTTGAAGGCCTGCACGCGCTGCGCCGCGAGAAACGCGAGCATGTGCGCGTCGCCGGCAAGGCAATGCTCGAAGCCGCTGAACTCGACAAGGGCGGCAAGCTCGTCCTCGAAGCCGAGAAGTTGGCCAAGTCCTATGGCGAGCGCCGCATCGTCCGCGATTTCTCGCTGCGGGTGCTGCGCGGCGACCGGATCGGCATCGTCGGCCCCAACGGTTCGGGCAAGACAACGCTGATCTCGATGCTGACCGGCGATCTCGAACCGGATTCCGGTTCGATCCGCTTCGGCACCGGGCTCGCCTTCGCGACCCTCGAACAGAAACGCGACAGCCTCACGCCCGACACCACCCTCGCCGATGCCCTGACGGGCGGTGGAACCGATACGATCATCATCAATGGCCAGCCGCGCAACGTCATCGGCTACATGAAGGACTTCCTGTTCGCCCCGGAGAAGGCGCGCACACCGCTGAAGGTGCTCTCCGGCGGCGAGCGGGCGCGGCTGATGCTGGCGCGCGCCCTCGCCCGCCCCTCGAATGTGCTGGTGCTGGACGAGCCGACCAACGATCTCGATCTTGAAACGCTCGACGTGCTTCAGGAGATGATCGGCGATTATTCCGGCACGGTGCTGCTCATCAGCCATGATCGCGATTTCCTCGACCGGGTGGTCGACGCCGTGATCGTGCCGGAAGGCGACGGGCGCTGGCAGACCTATGCCGGCGGCTATTCCGACATGCTGGCCCAGCGTGGCGGCGATCTCGCGCGCGGCAAGGCGCAGGCAAAAAAAGCCGAGTCCTCCGAATCGCCTGCGCCGGAACCCTCATCCGGCAAGCCAAGGCGCAAGCTGACCTTCGACCAGCAGAAGCAGCTCGAAACCCTGCCCGGCGCGATGGAGAAAATCCAGGTCGTCATCGGCAAGTTGCAGGCGCGGATCGCCGACCCGACGCTTTACGAGCGCGACCGCAAGGCGTTCGACGATGCCATGGCGCTGCTCGGCAAGGCGCAGGGCGAACTCGAAAAGCTGGAGGAGCGCTGGCTCGAACTCGAAATGCTGCGCGAGGAGATCGAGTCGCAATAGGCGGTTAGCGTTTGCGGTTCAGAAACTGAATCATACCCTTCGCCGCCGCGATGCTGGTGGCGAACGAGGCCTGCAACAGGTAGCCGCCGGTTGGTGCTTCCCAGTCCAGCATTTCGCCGGCAGCGAACACGCCCGGCAGCGCCTTGAGCATGAAGTCTGCGTCGAGCGCCTCGAAGCGGATGCCGCCGGCGGTCGAGATCGCGCGGTCGAGCCCGGCGGTGCCGGTGACGCGCAGCGGCAGTGCCTTGACGAGTCCGGCCAGCGCGGCGGGATCGTCCTTTGGCACCGGTTTGTCCGCGAGCATCATCGCCTCGGTCACAAGCGCGACGGCGGGCGGTTGCAACCCGGCGGCCTTTCTCAGGCGCGAGGAGAAGCTTTCCTTGCGGTTGGTGGCAGCGAAACGGGCGGCAATGAACTCCGGCCTGAAATCCGGGCGAAGGTCGAGCAGGAGGCGGGCCTCCCCGTGCTTTTCGATTGCCTCGCGGATCGGGCGGAACAGGGCGTAGATGACGCCGCCCTCAAGCCCGGTTGTCGTGACGACGGCCTCTCCCAAAGCCTCGTGCTGGCCTATCCGCATATGAACACGTTTGAGCGGCTGCCCGGCCTGCCGGTCGCGAAAATGCGGCGTCCAGTCGATCCGGATGCCGGCGTTGGCGGGACGCAGCGGTGCGATGTCGATGTTGTGGTTCTCCAGCACAGCCTGCCAGCCGCCATCCGCACCGAGGCGCGGCCAGCTTGTCCCGCCGAGCGTGAGCAGGATCGCGTCGGCCTGTACCGTTTTCTCGCCTTCGGGCGTCTTGAAGCGCATTGTCCCGTCGGGCTCGAGCCCTGCGAGCTCATGACGGAGATGGACGACGATCCCCTTTGCCGTCAGCCGTCGGAGCCATGAGCGCAGCAGCGGCGAAGCCTTCATCTCGCGCGGGAACACCCGGCCGGAGGTTCCGGCGAAGGTTTCGTGGCCCAATCCCTCGCACCAATTGCGCAGGGCCTCGGGCGGAAAAGCCCGGATCGCGTCGATGAGGTGTGGTGAAACCGGCTCGTAGCGGCGGAGAAACGCCGCCAGCGGTTCCGCATGCGTGAGGTTGAGCCCGCCGCGTCCGGCCATCAGGAACTTGCGGCCGACGCTCGGCATGCGATCGAAAAGCTCGACCGTGCAGCCGGTTTCCGCCAGCTTTTCGGCGGCAATCAGACCCGCGGGGCCGCCGCCGACGATGGCGACGCGGAAATTGTTCGGAGAAGACGCTTTCATCCGGCCTTGGTGGGCCGGATCGGGCTAAAGTCAAGCGATCAGGGCGCGGCACGCGCATTCGGACCGGCATTTCCCTGCAAATAATCCATTGCGGCCTGAACACCGCCGGGCCGATAGGGGATGCCGCTGACCGCCAGCCCCATCTCGACGCCCGTCAGGGTTCCGGTGACGGACAGATCGGAAAAATCACCGAGATGGCCGATGCGGAACACCTTGTCGGCCAGTTTTCCGAGCCCATTGCCGAGGCTCATGTTGGAGCGCTCCAGCACGGCCTTGCGGAAGGCATCTGCGGAATGGCCATCGGGCAGCACTACGGCCGTGAGCGAGGACGAATAGGCGCCCGGCAGACGACAGACGGTCTCGAAACCCCAATGCCGCACCGCGCGACGGGTGGCCTCGGCGGCGCGGTCATGCCGGGCGAAGACTTGCTCCAGCCCCTCCTCCTCCAGAAGATCGAGCGCGACCTTCAGGCCCTGCAGCAGGTTGGTGGAGGGCGTATAGGGGAAGAAGCCCTTCTCGTTGGCGGCCAGCATCTCGCCCCAGTCCCAGAACGAGCGCGGAAAGCGGTTCGCTTTCGAGGCCGCCAGCGCCTTGTCCGAGATCGCGTTGAACGAAAGGCCCGGCGGCAGCATCAGTCCCTTCTGCGAGCCGGCGACCGTGACATCGACACCCCAGTCGTCGTGCCGGTAATCGATGGAGGCGAGCGAGGAAATCGTATCGACCATCAGCAACGCGGGGTGCCCTGCCCGGTCGAGCGCCTTGCGCACGGCGGCAATGTCGCTGACGCAGCCGGTCGAGGTCTCGTTATGGACGACGCAGACCGCCTTGAATTCGTGGCGCGCGTCCACCGCGAGCCGCGCTTCCAGCGCAGCAAGATCGGCGCCCTGCCGCCAGTCGGTGGGGATGAATTCGGTGACGATGCCCAACCGCGCCGCCATCCGCTGCCAGAGGGTCGCGAACCAGCCGGTTTCGACCATCAGCACCCTGTCACCGGGCGAGAGCGTGTTCACCAGCGCCGCTTCCCAGGCGCCCGTGCCGGAAGCCGGATAGATCACGACAGGCTGTCGCGTGCGGAACACCAACCGGAGACGCTGGAGAACATCCTTCGCGAGCTTCTGGAATTCCGGTCCACGGTGATCGATCACCGGACGCGCGATCGCGGCCAGAACCGCCAGCGGCGTATTTGTCGGACCGGGGATTTGGAGGAAATGGCGGCCCGTCTGCATGATGGCTCCCGGTGGTGATCAGGTTCGGTGTGGCGCAGATCGCATCTTGCACCGAATGTATTATGCATACAATATCCAGCTTGGTTGCCCCTGCCCCCCGGAGATGAGACATCGATGCCAGCTCCAGCGGCCACGCGCG
>Ga0209570_1000818_pt1 | contig 24976 bp, 18 predicted proteins | sample EBPBio172007_DNA_FD_185861 | JGI IMG/M metagenome (GOLD analysis project Ga0209570, IMG submission 185861) | Wastewater treatment Type I Accumulibacter community from EBPR Bioreactor in Madison, WI, USA - Reactor 1_9/17/2007_ DNA (SPAdes)... | ecosystem: Engineered > Bioreactor > EBPR >... | reverse complement strand
GAAGTATTGCCGTAGCAGCCCGTTCGTGTTTTCGTTGGTCCCGCGCTGCCAGGGCGAGTGCGGGTCGCAGAAGTACACGTCGATGTTCGCGGCTAAAGTGAACTCTTCGTGGCACGCCATTTCTTTGCCTTGATCCCAGGTGAGGGATTGCTTCATGAAGTCCGGGAGGGTGGACATCTTCTCGGCTAGGAGGATGGCTACGCGTTCGGCGGTCCGGTCGTAGGGGATGCGGACGAGCAGTAGGAAACGGGTTTGTCGTTCGACTAGGGTCGCGATTTGGGACTTGCCTTGCTTCCCGATGATCAGATCCCCTTCCCAAAATCCCGGGACGGCGCGGTCTTCGGCTTCGGGTGGGCGCTCGCTGATGTTGACCATGTTCGGGATCTTTCCCCTGGTCTGGCGGATCTGAGCGGCCCGGGAGCGGTCCACCCGGGCTGCGCGCCCGGTCCGCAGCGCGAGCTTTAGCTGGGTCCGTAGCTCACCCTTTGCTTGAAGGTACAGGCACTGGTAGATCGTTTCGTGGCTCACCCGCATAGTATCGTCCCCTGGGAAATCAACACGCAATCGCTTGCTGATTTCTTGCGGCGACCATTCCTGACTCAATCCGTCAGCGACCGCATCATGGAGCCGCTCGTTAACCTCGAGTTTGCGATGCTTGGGTCTTTTCGCGCGCTCGATGTAACGTTCTTGAGCGGTTACGGCTCGATATCTCTTCGGTCCGCCGTTACGCGCGATCTCCTTGCAGATCGTTTGGAACGGACGGCCGATCAGGCGCGCAATAGCCCGGCCCGAGTCGCCCAGCGCCAGCCGTCGGGAAATGATCTCCCGTTCCATGAATGTGATACTTACGGGGCGTCCCGGAAGATCAGTCACCACAGTCGTCATGCACCGATTATAAGACGCCATGAAGAGAGGTAGTACATTCAGGTGTCTACCTCACCGTTTGAGGCCAAGGAGCTTGTCGTTCGAGACGGGATCATCCCCGCGTGTGCGGGGAATGCGCCGGCGGCGCTGGCCATCACTCGCCCCTCGGCGGATCATCCCCGCGTGTGCGGGGAATGCGAATCCGGTGGGATCACCGCGCGCACGCTGCTCGGATCATCCCCGCGTGTGCGGGGAATGCCTTGTCCCGCTCGGCGCCGATCTGTGGACGGTCGGATCATCCCCGCGTGTGCGGGGAATGCGTCTCATTTCTCCCTATCGAACGGTCTGGCGAGGGATCATCCCCGCGTGTGCGGGGAATGCCGCGCAGCTCGGGTCGTCCGGTGACGGCATCGGGGATCATCCCCGCGTGTGCGGGGAATGCATTCGGATTCACAAGGGGCAAGCTGGGGACAACGGATCATCCCCGCGTGTGCGGGGAATGCGCCGATGTCAACGAACGAATCAAGCTTGGTCCGGGATCATCCCCGCGTGTGCGGGGAATGCATGGCCCTGTTCAGTGTCGCGGCGGCCGCGCTGGGATCATCCCCGCGTGTGCGGGGAATGCGTGTCCACCCTCGTTGACTGCGACTGGAAGTCCGGATCATCCCCGCGTGTGCGGGGAATGCGTTGGCGTCTCCGCGCGCATCGCGCGGGGATACGGATCATCCCCGCGTGTGCGGGGAATGCGAGTGCCCCGTCCCGGTGAAGTAGTGCGTCCCGGGATCATCCCCGCGTGTGCGGGGAATGCCCTCGCGGCCACCTTGCGCGGGGTCGATGGCGGGGATCATCCCCGCGTGTGCGGGGAATGCTCGATCCAGAGGGCGAGGAGTTCACCTGGTCGGGGATCATCCCCGCGTGTGCGGGGAATGCGCCTGGCCGGCGAGCATCGCCCGCACGGACTCCGGATCATCCCCGCGTGTGCGGGGAATGCGCGACGACCTGGACGCGATGTCCGCCATCATCAGGATCATCCCCGCGTGTGCGGGGAATGCACTCCCGTCTTCTCGCGGACCGCGAGCGGCGAGGGATCATCCCCGCGTGTGCGGGGAATGCCTGGCGAGGAAGCCTTGCCGCTGGTCAGTACGCGGGATCATCCCCGCGTGTGCGGGGAATGCGGCGTGCTGAAGCCCGGCGGTGACCGGGACCTGGGATCATCCCCGCGTGTGCGGGGAATGCTGGCTGCTGCGGCCCTGGGGGTCGCGTGGGCTGGGATCATCCCCGCGTGTGCGGGGAATGCGCCGTGGGGTTTTGCGCCGTCCAGCTGAGGCCCGGATCATCCCCGCGTGTGCGGGGAATGCCATGTTCATATCATACGGTCGTTAAGTAGCATGGGATCATCCCCGCGTGTGCGGGGAATGCGCGCGCCGCACATCCGCGTCGATAAACCGGTCAGGATCATCCCCGCGTGTGCGGGGAATGCTTCCGCGTCCAGACGTGGGCCGGGCGGCTCACGGGATCATCCCCGCGTGTGCGGGGAATGCGGATCTCCGACTACGATCCTGATGTTATGATGCGGATCATCCCCGCGTGTGCGGGGAATGCTTTCCGGCTAGCGGGGTGAACCTGCTCCCGCCAGGATCATCCCCGCGTGTGCGGGGAATGCGTTGACTTGGGCAATCCAGGTGCCGTCTGCACGGGATCATCCCCGCGTGTGCGGGGAATGCCCTGACCCTCCGGTGCCGCCCGCGGGCTCCCAGGGATCATCCCCGCGTGTGCGGGGAATGCTGACAACCTATGTCTACCAAAACGGTGTCTTTGGGATCATCCCCGCGTGTGCGGGGAATGCCCGCTCGCTCGTGGCGGGCGTTGGGCGATGGCCGGATCATCCCCGCGTGTGCGGGGAATGCATGTCCGGCCACGGAGACCTCAACGAACCAGCAGGATCATCCCCGCGTGTGCGGGGAATGCGCACATCGACCACGGCGACAACCTCCCCGGATGGGATCATCCCCGCGTGTGCGGGGAATGCGCTGTTTGGGACTACACGCTTCCGAGGACACAGGGATCATCCCCGCGTGTGCGGGGAATGCCCGCCTGACGGCATCCACTGGGCACCAAGATACGGATCATCCCCGCGTGTGCGGGGAATGCAGCACGGCGAGAGCGGTTCGTCGCTGAGGGCCGGGATCATCCCCGCGTGTGCGGGGAATGCATGACGCGTGCGCGCAGCGACTGGCCGGGGAGCGGATCATCCCCGCGTGTGCGGGGAATGCCTGCAGGGACCGCTCAGCGCCGGCCGCCGCGGCGGATCATCCCCGCGTGTGCGGGGAATGCGGAAACCTTGACGTTTCGCGCCTTGGGGCATCAGGATCATCCCCGCGTGTGCGGGGAATGCGCTGAGTCGTACGCCGAGGAGTACGCCCCGGTGGGATCATCCCCGCGTGTGCGGGGAATGCACTTGCTGACCTGCAGCGACGCACGTGACTTTACGTCATTGGCTTCGGTTTTGATCGCTGAGCGCGCCGGTACCGACTGGCCTTGCTCCATCCATGCCGCATCCCACCTGCCCCGTCGGTGGACTCGGTCGGGCGCAGCATCAGTTGAACCCCGTCGAAGTCTGTCGGCACCCAATCGTGACGATGCACGCGGAAGGCCAGGCGTTGCTCGCTACGCGCGCCGTACACCAGCAGCGCCCGGCCGTCCTTGGCGAGGTCGACCACCTCCTGCCACAGCAGGTCGCGCACCCTCGACGTCACGTAGCCGACGAAGACCCCGGGGCTGATCTCCACCAACCACCTGGTGAGGTAGCCACGCAGCCCGGCGGGGCAGGCCGTCAGGACGAGCACTACCACGGCACGTCCCAGTCGTCGTCGCCGTACGACGTCCCGCCGGCCACCTTGCGGTCCCCGCCGTCCCAGAGCTGCACGACGTCCCAGCTCGTCTCGACGTCCTCAGGTTCGTCGGGAAGGAGCAGCACCCGAATATCGCGGGAGCAGCGTTGCAGGATCTTGCCGTCGTAGACCGCATCCCGCACCGCCCGCCGCGTGTCTCCCGCGACGTCCTCCGGCTCACGCGACGCCACCTCGAATGCGACCGGGATGGCCACCTCGGCCTTGTAGAGGTCGGCGATGTCGTAGACGAAGGAACGATCGTGCCCGGTGTGCACGAACCCCAGACCCGGCGAGCAGCCCAACGCCACGATCACGGCGTGCGTGATCCCGTAGAGGCAGGTCGTCGCCGCCGAGAGCGCCTTGTTGACGGTGTCGGAGGCGTCGAAGTCGTCCGGCCGATAGTCGCGCCGGTTCCACTCGACGCCGTACGCCGCCGCCGCCTCCCGATAGGTGCGCCGCACCCGCGCGCCCTCCCGGCCGCGCAACTGCTGCATGGTCAGGCCGGAGACGTCCTCGCCGGGGAAGCGCAGGGCATACATGGCGCGGGCGACCCGCAGGCGGGACGACTGGTTCGTGACGGCGATGGCCTGCGCCTCCAGCAGCCGTGAGGAATGCGCCAGCGAGCGGCCGTGTGCGTAATAACGCACGCCCCGTTCGCCGACCCACACCGACGTCGAGCCGCTCTCCGCCAGCAGCATCATCGCCTGATGCGTCACTCGTGTGCCGGGGCCGAGAAGCAGTGCCCCCAGCGTGGCCGAGGGGATGTGCACCACGCCTCGTTCGTCCGTGGCGGTGATGGCGTTGCCGTCACGGTGGACCGTGCAACGCTCCACATAGATGAAGCTCATCCGATCTTGAGCTCGCACCAGTTGCCCCAACTCGGGCGGAGGCATGCCAGGGATGGGCTTCATCCGCCACCCCGCTCACACGCGCGCCAACGTCAAGAGTCCGCACCCGTAGGCCTTGGCGCGGCCGACCCCTCCGGTCAGCACCGCTCGCAAGGCCGCCGGGTCGGTGACCTCCAGGACTCCGTCGTACGTCGCCATCACCACCGTCACCTCCCGGCCTCGCTCCGCGTGGGAGCGTTGGAAGCGCGCCGTACGGCGTTCCTTCACGACGACCTGCGGACCGCCGTGCGGGCCGTCCGGGATCGTGAAGCCACACCGTTCCGCCCGCCTCATCAGCCAATCCTGCTGCTGCGCGACCGACACGTGAGCCTTCACCTGCCCCCGCTGACCGGGGCCTGCCGGCAGGCTGCGCACAGGGTTGGCCGTCAGCCGAAACGCCCACCGCTGCCCCTGCTCCAACCGGTCCAGCAAGGGTTGGTAGTCCGCAGTGCCCCAGGTCGCAGTCGTCGGCCAGCCGGCTTGCTCCACCAGGTGGGTCAGGTCGGGCCGATCAGGGCTGACGATGAAGAGGTCCGTGCGGGGCGAACCCTGATCAACCCGCCACAGAGTCCGCCCCCGGTCATCGCCCGAGGGGAAGCCGGCCAGGACCGCGGCGTGCATCCGCTGCTGGGAGGCCAGGAGGAAGCGGGCCCCCCGGCGAGTGGTGTTGATCTGAAAGCGCGTCAGAAACATCAGGCACCTCCGAGCGCGGCCAGGAAATCCATCACGTCCGCCCGACCGTCAGGGTTGTCGACTGTCACCGGCGTCGCGCGGACAACGTCGCGCCAGCCGTACTCCCGCCGTACCGGGTTGAAGGACACCGGCGCGTCCCGCACGAGCTCGGCCACCGCGTCCGGTGACGGTGTGGCTGCCGCCGCGTCCAGATAGAGCGGCAGGTCCACCGTGCGGCCCTGTTGCCGCTGATGCCAGGCGGACGCCTCCCACGGCAGTCGCCGCAAGACGTCCTCGAGCTTCCCCTCGTGAAGGCCCAGGCTGAGTTTTCCCGTCACGGGGCAGGACCGGCGCCCGAGATAGAGCGGGAAACGCGGCTCCTTGAGCGAGTCGACGAGGCCCTCGAGCAGCGCCCGATCCCCCTCGACTCCCGCCACGAAAACGGCGTCCGCCAGGTAGTAACGGTAGGACAGCGGCATCGACGGCGACTCACCTGCGCGGTTCTTCTCCTGCCAGCGGATCGCCGTGTGAAAGTCGCGGGTGAGCCGGCCGGGCTGGTCGACCCGGACGCCGAAGCACAGGCCCGCCAGATCCTCGATGGGCTCGGTACGACGCCGGCCCTGGGCCGCCGCGAGCAGGCCCAACACCCCGCTCTTGGTCGGTTCGCTGCGGGTCAGGCGCTGCGTGAAGCGGCTCGCGTCACCCCACGACTGGAGCGGCCCGGCGAGCCGCAGCGCCAGTACCGTCATGAGGCGTCACCGGTCTGCGCCGGGTCCGGGATCGCGGCCACGACGGCGTCGGGCAGCTCGGCCAGGGTGGTCGCGACGCCGAGTCGGTCCAGCGAGGCGGCCTTGGGGGAGACCCGCACGACGTACGACGCCAGCGGCGTATCGGCGTACGTTTCGGCGACATTGTGGGCGTAATCCGCCAGGGCGGATGCGGACTTCTCGACGTATCCGCTGTCGGACGTGACGGCCTCCTCGAACGCACCCACGAGGTTGACCGGCGCCGTGCGGACCTGCACGACCACCGCGTCTACGGGAGTGCGGTTGGCGAACGTGTTCTGCTTGCCGGTGGGCATGCTGCGCACAAACGCGTCGATGAAGGCCTTGGTCGCCGCCAGGGCCGCCTCTCGGGAGCCGAGATTGTCGGTGAGCTGGGCGAATCCGACCGTAGCGTAGCGGTAGAAGGTGGCCGAGGTGTATTCGATCGTGCCGAGCATCCCGGCGCCTGCGTTGTCTGCGGGCGACTTGTCGTCCACCGCTGTGTAGTAGTCCTGCGCAGCAGTGGCCTGGTGGGTCGAGATCGCGTGCGCGACCTGGCAGGCGGCGTCGACGTTGAGCTGCTTGTCGTCGGCGACCATTCGGCCGAAGAGGGCGACTTCGATGCCGTGATGGGCCTGCGCCGCGTCCATGAGGGACTTCTTGTCCAGCGACGCGCCCTCGCCCGCCGCCGCGGCGATCCGCGCGAACTCATCGAGCTGGCTGTTGCTGAAGAAGGTCAGGTACTCGGTCAGGTTGGCCTCCGCAGAGCCCTCCTCGTCCTTCTTGGCGCGCCCCGACTCGAGCTTGAAGCCGAGGGCCTTGAGCGCCGCGACGGCGCGGTCGCTGGCGGCGGCCTTCTCCATGCCGTACGTCGCGACCAGTCGCTCCGCGACCTGGGCCACGGCGCGCTTGGTGCGCACCGCGAGCTGGTCGGCGGTGAGCTGGCGCGCCTCGACCTGCTCGGCGAAGTGACGCCGGGTGGCGCGCTTCCACGCCTGGCTGCTCACCCGGGCCCGCTCCACCCCGCCGTAGAACGCCGTCTTCGGCGTGCCGGTGTCGTCGCGGTTGAGGTTGCTCGGGGGGACGGACTGCAGGACGTGGATGTCGATGTACGTCGAAGCCATGATGGTCTCTCCTGTCGGTCAGTGCTGCAGGTCAAATGTGGTTGAGGTGGAGTGCTGGTCCGCGCCAAGGCCGCCGCTGCCGTTGGTGTTGCCCGTTGCGCCGGCGGTGCTGTCGCTGGGGGCCGCATCGGGTCTCGCGGCCGCTGCCTTCTCCCGCTCCGGGGTGCGGCTGCCGAAATAGTCCCGGCCCCAACGCCGGCGTACGGCAGGGGCCTGCTTAGCGTCCTGAAGCCCGATGAGATCCGCGTAGAGGCTGACATAATCCACCGGGAGGTGTTCGCGGCGCAGCAGGGTCACCAGGCCCCGGAGGTGTTGCATCGTCGACTCGAAGGTCGTGGCGCTGATCAGGGAGGTAAACCGCCGCAGCACCGGGCTCTTGGCCTCCTTGGCATCGGGGAGTCGGCCGAGCGCTCGGCCCAGGGAGATTCCTGGGACATACATGCCCTTGGGCTGCGAGGCCTGATGCACGGCGTAGAGCACCAGCGTGGCGTGCGCTGCACGCTCCTGCGTGCTCACCTCCTCCTGCCCATAGCGATAGCCCTCGGGGAAGGTCCCGTAGAGGACCGGCCACGTCGCGGGGTGCGCGTCGACATGGCCCGGACGGGCCGTGCGGAGGGTGGCCATGGTGGCGGCGGCCCACGGGGTGGGCTGCGACCCTTCGAGCGCATATTCGCGCTGCAGGCGGTGCAAGGTTCGCGCCATGAGGTCCTTCGGCCGGGCCGAAGCCTCGCTCGAGCCGCTGGTGCCGGTGGTGCTGCTGGTTCCGGACGGTTCGGTGGTCTTGGTGCCGCCGCTGATGTCAGGGACGGTGCTCACTGGTCCTCCTGGTGCTGCTCGGGCTGCCGGTCGGGGGTGGCGGATTGGTCGGGATAGGCCCTGGGGAGGGTCTTGCGCAGCGCCACGCGGAACCAGTTCTCCGCGATGGGCGCGTTGAGATAGCGGCCGCCCGCCTCACGGCCCACTTGGGCCGGCAGACCCGCCGCGACGACCAGCTCGGAAGCGAGCTCGGTCAGCTCCTGCCGGAGTGTCTGTTGCCAGGCCACGTCGTGGGCGTCGATCACGCTCGGGTCGGACAGCGTGCGGACCCAGCGTCGGTAGTGCGGGTCCAGCTGGGCGAAGGCCGTCCTGACAGCTTCGTCGCGGGCCCCGTCGTCCATCCCGGGCAGCAGGTGTCGGCCCGCGGCATCGGCGAGCCGTGTGGCCAACCGGCCCACCTCACGCACGGCCGCGTCGGCTCGTTCGACCGCGGCCGTCGCGCACTCCCGCACCTGTGGATCGCTCAGCACCGCCAGGGGCAGCACGATCCGATCGTCGATGACCTCGGTGACGGAGGCGCTTTGCGAGCCGTAGGTCATGCCCACCGCCCGCAGCGGCACTGCCCGCTCAGGAGGCAAAACACCGTCCTCGCGCAGGCTGCTCAGCCATTCCAGGACCTCTGCCATCTCAAAGGCCCTGACCCTGGCCTTGGTCGCCGCCTGGGTGGTGCGCTGCCCGAGTGTCGCCGACAAGCCTCGCCACAGCGAGCGCGATGGCGAGTGCTCCAACGGCATGTACGTCGTTCCGCCGAGCTTCTTCGTCTGCGGCTCGCTGAATCGCCACGACGAGTTGGGCTCGACCGAGCGGCGGTTCTGTGGCCCGATCGGGTCACCGTTGGCCAGGACCGCATCGGTGACGGCGTACCCGTCGTGCATCAGCCGCACCCGCCGTGACTGCCAGGTCGCGGCAGCGGCCGGCCCCCCGGGTTGGGTGTGGTCGGTGCTGACAGCCGCGCCAAGATGGTCGTGTTCCCAGGGGACCCGGTCGGTGGTGGTGTCCATCCCCAGCACCACATTGAGCAGCAGCGTCTCGGCGAGCGTGGCCCCCTCGGCGAGCAGCAGACCGAGCGTGCCGGCGAACCCGGTGCCGATGGGGTAGCCCTTACCGCCCTTCACCCGCCTATCACCCACCGCGCCGGACTTGATGCCGGAGCAGTCATAGGCGTGGGCGTGCACGAGCCAGCGCGCCGCTTCACCGTAGCTCAGTCGCGAGATGTCCTGCGCCGAGCGCGTGGTGAAGAAGGGGTAGCCGTCCGGCATCTCCGCGACCAGCTTGCCGAGCCCGGACGTCTTGCCCGAGTCGGTCCGAAGGTCGCAGACCTGGAAAAACGGATTCTGCGGGTGCAGCAGGTCGAAGCGATCGGCGTACGGCGTCAGGTAGTCCCGGATCCGTTCGATCGGCAGCCGACCCGCCTGCCAGAGCTGGTCCCACGCCGCCACCGCGTCCCCCGGCCCATCGAGTGCCCGATAGAGCACCGCCAGCATCAGCCGCAGGCAGGCGGCCTCCTGGGTGGGGATCTCACCGGCCAAACCGGTGACCTCATGGGCCCGCTCGAACGCTTCCAGCAGCCCGACCTCCCGGACCCCTGAGTCGGCGCCCGGGTCACGGAGCAGCAGCCACGGTTGGGTGAGGAGGTCGTACGACGTCCGCGGCGGTCCCTCGTCCGCGGGGGCGGGGGAGCGACTCGGTGTTCTCGTGATCATGATTCCTCCCGGTGGGTGGTGACGGTGAGCCCGACGTCGGGGTCATAGGACAGGTCGAGGTCGGCGACGCGGGCATGGCCGTCCTCGTCGAGCGCGAGCACGAGCTGGCCCTGCAGCCACGGGCAGTCCTGTTGCCATCCCGCGAAACCAGCGTCGTCTTCGAGGGCTGCGATGACGGCATCCAGGTTGGCCACCGTGGTCCAGGCCGGGAGCCGCACGGTGCAGCCGGCGAGGGCCCGGGCGATTCGCGGCTCGGGCGGGAAATTGGGGTTGAGATCCAGGTCGTCGGGCAGTCCAACGCCGGGCATCGGCCGGATCGCCGTGCCGAGGCGCCGTACGACGATGACCTCCAGGCTGTCTTCGCTGTCGCGGACCTGGCTGCGGCCCCCGTTGCTGTCGTCTGGATCTCCCGGGTCGAAGAAGCCGCAGTCGGCAAGGAGCCCACCCCCCTTGAGGAGTGGTTCACTCGCTCCGAAACCGCTCAGGCGGAAGTCCTTGGCGCGACTCTGCGCACGCAGATCGCGCTGGCTTTGGGCCGCTTCGGCCGCCGCCCAGCGTTGGTCCCATCCCGTCGGAGGGGTGAACTCTGAGTCGTAGGCGGCGTCGACCAGCGGCGCGATGTCCTCCGGCAGCCGGATCGAGAGACCGTGCCTGCGCAGGGTCGCCGCTGCGGCCAGCAGCGCGGCCTCGCCATACACCTTCCGTGAGCCGGACACCGCGACGACCGGTGTAGAGCTCCACTCCGCTCCGGTGAGCAGCAGCCGCGGTGCGCGCAGCCGCGGCGGCCGGTCACTCTCGCCAGCCCCGCGCGGGTGGCGATGCAGCCGGCCCATCCGTTGCAGCAGAAGATCGACCGGGCACAGGTCGCTCACCATGAGGTCCACGTCGATGTCCAGGGACTGCTCCAACACCTGCGTGCCCACGACGATCAGCCGATGAGGACGGGTGCCGATGCTCACGCTGCTCGTTCGCCCGAGACGGGTCCGCAGGTCCGCCTCCCGCCGGGCCCGGTCGACGGCGAGGAACCGGCTGTGGGCCAGCACTACCTCGACCTCGGGCAGCGCCTCCCGCAGCGCTCGCCACGTCTCCTGAGCCCGAGCCACCGTGTTCCGGATGATCGCGACGCACCCCCCGTCCACCAGGTCCTCGCGCAGCCGCGCGGCGAGGTCGTGCAGCTCATCGGGGTGTTCCTCGATGGTCACCTGTCGCGGCCGCTGTGAGGTCTGCTCGGTCGGGATCTCCCGCAGCGTGGAGTCGAGCAGCATCGTGCGCGGGTATCCGCTGGGTTCGATCAGCTCGTACGTCGACAGCGTGGGCCCGGGCGTGGGGCACTGGGCCGCGCCCTGCGCATAAGCGTTCAGCAGCTCAGCGCGCTGGGCGGGCGGAAGGGTTGCCGACATGAGCACGACCGGGGTCCCATAGGCCCCCAACCACGCCAGGATCGAGCGCAGGTACTCGCGCATGTAGGTGTCGGCGGAGTGGACCTCGTCGATGACGACCACCTTGCCCGCGATCGCCAGATGCCGCAGCGGTAGGTGCTTGCTGCGCAAAGCACCGAAGAGGACCTGGTCGATGGTGCCCACCACGAATGGGGCCAACAGCCCGCGACGGCGCCCGCGCGTCCAGCTGTTGACCACCGCGACGGCGTGACGCAGCGCCTTGTCATTGCGGTGACCGGCCGCGTCGTCGTACACCTCGGCGACCTGGTCGTCCTGCGGGAGACCGCGATAGTCGTCGTTCAGTCCCGCTTTGCCGTGCGCGAGGAAGAGGGCGAGGTCCGCGTGCTCGCCGGTGGCCGGTAGCTGGTCGATCCACGAGCGGACCCGGGCAAACATGGCGTCTGAGGTGGCCATCGTGGGTAGCGCTATGAAGACCCCGCCCTGGCCGAAGCGGTGCGCCAAGACCTGCGCGGTGGCCAGACCCGCTTCAGTCTTGCCGCTGCCCATCTCTGCTTCGAGCAGGATCAGCGGTGGACGGTCCGCGGCCCACGCCGCCTCGACCGCCGTACGTTGGATCGGGGTGGGGGCATAACCGGGCAGCCCGGCGAGGGTCGGGAATCGCTCGCGCAGGAGTGCCGCCGCGTCGCGTGGCGGTTGCGAGGCCCGCCAGGGGCGGGGCAGCCCGAGCTGATCCCAGGTGGGTGGCCCGGACGGGCGGTCAACATAGGGGAAACGGGCCGCGTCGCTGGCCAGCCAATCGGCCACGACCACGGCGGCGGCGAGCAAGGACTGCACCGTCGGGGGCAACGGCCGCTCGAGCCAGCTCGGAAGTCGGCTGGCCGCACCGGTGGCCTCGGCCATCCCATCAAGCAGCTCACGGCGGGCGACCTCCCACAGCGGCGAGCGACCCCGATAGGACGTGGCGTTCTCCAGGCGTTGGCGGTCGGTGACGCTCGGCAGGACGCCGTGGTGGGCGCCGACCAGGGCCGCGAGAGCGCGCGCGGCGCGGCGGGGGAGGCGGCCGGAGAGGCCGAAGCGGATGGTGAGCCAGTGCACGAGAAGGACGTGGCTCAGGGCGCCGTGCGGGGCTCGGTGCGCCTCGGATAGCGGCACGTTCAGGTCGAATCCCGCGTCTCGCACGCGATCGGACAGGTGTCTGGAGGTGCGGTCGGCCTTGATTTGGAAGGCGGGGGTAGCTTTGCCGATGTCATGCACTCCGGCGAGCCAGGTGAGCAGGATGCGGCCGTCGTCGTGGCCACCGGGCAGCGCTGCGGCGATGTGGTCCTTCGCCGAGTCGGGCAGCCAATGGTCCCAGAGCAGCCCGGCGACGGCGGCTGCGTCCTCCAAGTGCTGCCACAGCGGCAGCCACGTGTCGCCGTCCCCTGTCTTTCCCCAGAGCACGACAAGCGGTGTCCGCCAGTTGTGCTCCGTCATCCCTGTTCTCCCCTCGAGAGCTTCCGAGCTGTACTGCGTCGTGGGCTCGAGCCATTGACAAGTGGTCCTGGCGGCCTCTTAGACTGGAGAGGCCATCCCCCGTAGGGGATAGGAAGTGAGCCCGAGACCCGGCCGGACGACTGTGGCGCTCGGGCTTTGCGCTGTCCCTGGCCGCAACTCACGGCTCAACACCGATCCGTTGCGCCACCGGGCGAATCCGGTCTCGCCACGACCCACCACGGGCCCAGCACCACGCGACGATGTCCGGCAGCGACAGCAGCGGTTCGTCCGCGGCGCTGGCGTGGGTGTAGATCGGGCGAGTGCTGAGACCCCTCGTCGCCCTGAACAGGACGGTCCGATCGAAGTCGACCAACGACTCGTCGCGTTCGAGGTTGAGTGTGGTGGCCCTCGGATACCGGCCAATGAGCATCTCCAGGCATGCGGCACGCGCTTGGCGCTCGGTGGGGAAGCAGCGGCCAGCGTCGAGGACACAGCACTGCTGCCCCATCGACGTCACTGACTTCGCGATCAGATCGCGGCGCTCCTTTCGCTCGGTCTTCATATGGATTCTCTTCTGACCCGGAAGCAGTAAGGCATCGAGGCGATGCCTGGCAGTTGCGATAGTGCTCGCCTCCACGCATGCCGCGACGAGCAGGTACGCGCCAGCCTTGGACTCGTCCACGAAGAGATGCATGAGCATTCCAATTTGAATTGTCTGGTTGGAACAAGTTACCACATATCATCGAGTGACTCATCCGTCGGACACGAGCGGCTTCATGGTCCATGCCTGAAGGGTGCAACCATGGTCTGACAACGCTCTGCACCTGCGGAGATGACCCGTGTCTCGTTGGCAAGCAGTGCGACCCGGGGACGTCCTCCCCGCGCGAGCGGGGATCTGGGCTGGGCCCTAGCTGACTCCTAGGGCCCAGCGCTGGTGCCGGCCGGCATGGCCCTCGGATGCCTTGTCGGTCGCGCGGCCTAGGATGGTCCGCGCGATGAGCCTCTTCGATCTCGACAACGACGTACCGCTCCCCGGCCTGTCATCGGCGCAGGCCAGCGGGGCGGTGGACGCGCGCGGCGTACCGGCCTGGGCCCTCGGCGACAGCGCCGCCGAGCCGGGCGGCGCCCAGGCCCGGACGCCGGGTTGGGGGGAGGACCGACCTTCGCGACCCCGCGTCGCCAGCGCCGACCCGGACGCCCTGCTCGTCGGGTTGAACCCGCAGCAGCGCCAGGCCGTCGTGCATCAGGGCGGGCCGCTGCTCATCGTGGCCGGCGCCGGCTCGGGCAAGACCCGCGTGCTGACCCACCGCATCGCCTACCTGTTGGCAGCCCGCAATGTGCAGCCCGGCCAGGTGCTCGCCATCACCTTCACCAACAAGGCCGCCGCCGAGATGCGCGAGCGGGTCGAGGCGCTGGTCGGCCCGCGGGCCAAGGCCATGTGGGTGAGCACCTTCCACTCCGCCTGCGTGCGGATCCTGCGCCGCGAGGCCACCCATGTCGGGCTGAAGTCCAGCTTCTCGATCTACGATGCCGCCGATTCTCAGCGACTCATGGGCATGGTCCTGCGGGAGGCGGACCTCGACCCCAAGCGCTACCCGCCACGCAGCTTCTCTGCGCAGGTCTCCAATCTCAAGAACGAACTCGTCGACGAGGAGACCTTTGCGTCCCGGGTCGCCGAGGGAAACCACGCCGAGCGCATGCTGGCCCAGGCCTACACCGCCTATCAGCGTCGCCTGCGCCAGGCCAACGCCCTCGATTTCGACGACCTGATCATGACGACGGTCAACATCCTGCAGGCCTTCCCCGACGTGGCCGAGCACTACCGGCGCCGCTTCCGGCACGTGCTGGTCGACGAATATCAGGACACCAACCACGCCCAATACGTGCTGGTCAAGGAGCTGGTCGGCACCGGGATCGCGAAGCCCGGCGAGCCCGTCGTACCGCCCGCCGAGCTGTGCGTGGTCGGCGACGCCGACCAGTCCATCTACGCCTTCCGGGGCGCCACGATCCGCAACATCGTGGAGTTCGAGGCGGATTACCCGGACGCCACCACGATCCTGCTGGAGCAGAACTACCGGTCCACCCAGACGATCCTGCAGGCGGCCAACGCCGTCATCGCCAAGAACAGCGAACGCCGCCCCAAGAACCTGTGGACCGACTCCGGCGGCGGGGCCAAGATCATCGGGTACGTCGCGGACAGTGAGCACGACGAGGCCGCGTTCGTGGCCCGACAGATCGACGACCTGTCCGACCAGCACGGCGTACGACCCGGCGACGTCGCCATCTTCTATCGCACCAACGCGATGTCCCGAGCCCTCGAAGAGGTGCTGGTCCGGGTCGGCCTGCCCTACAAGGTCGTCGGCGGCACCCGCTTCTACGAGCGTCGCGAGGTCAAGGACGCGCTGGCCTATCTGCGCGTGATCGCCAACCCGGCGGACACCGTCAACCTGCGGCGCATCCTCAACGTTCCCAAGCGTGGCATCGGGGAACGCGCCGAGGCATGCATCGCCCAGCTCGCCGAGCGGGAGCGCATCGGCTTCGTCCAGGCGTTGGCGATGCCCGAGGACGCCCCCGGGATCGCCGCCCGTTCGGTCGCGGCGATACGGCGGTTTACCGAACTCCTGGAGGCCCTGCGGACCGTCCACGAGGCCGGCGGCGGCATCGCCGAACTGCTCGAGGCGGTGGTCGTCCAGACCGGGTACCTCGACGAACTCCGGGCCTCCCACGACCCGCAGGACGAGACGCGGATCGAGAACCTCGCCGAACTCGTGGCCGTCGCCAAGCAGTACGACGACGCCCGCGCCGAGGCGTGGGAGGCCGGCGCCCAGGACCAGTCCGGGGCAGAGGGTCAGTCCGGGGCCGACGGTCCCGGACTGAGCCTCGACCCCGCCGCCGCCCTCAACGATTTCCTGGAGCAGGTCTCCCTGGTCGCCGATGCCGACGAGATCCCCGACGAGGAGGCCGAGGCCCGCGGTGTCGTCACTTTGATGACGCTGCACACGGCCAAGGGCCTGGAGTTCCCCGTGGTGTTCCTGGTCGGGATGGAGGACGGGATGTTCCCGCACCTACGCAGCCTGGGGGATCCCAAGGAACTGGAAGAAGAGCGCCGACTCGCCTATGTCGGCATCACCCGGGCTCGAGAACGGCTGCACATCTCGCGGGCCGCGGTGCGCTCCGCGTGGGGCCAGCCGCAATACAACCCGGCCTCTCGTTTCCTCGGCGAGATTCCGGCGGACCTCATCGACTGGGAGCGGACCCAACCGACGTCGTACGGCGGGGGTGGGGTGAGCACCAGTCGTCGTGAGCCGGCCGTCGCGACCCTGGCCGGCCGTCCCGGGGTGCGCTCACCCGGGACCCGGCCCGTGCCCGCGTTGAAGGAGGGCGACCGCGTCAGCCACGACTCCTTCGGCCTGGGCACGGTGGTGCGGGTCGAAGGTGAGGGGGATCGATCGATGGCGCACGTCGACTTCGGTGGTGCGCAGATCAAGCGCCTACTGTTGCGCTACGCGCCGCTGGAGAAACTCTAACGGGCGGGCGAATCCCGCCCGTCAGCCCGCCAGTCGCTGGCCATTGGCGGTGCGGTGTGCGGTCAGGCAACCACCAGACCGTGGGACTTCAGCCATGGGGCCGGATCGATGTCCGCCCCGCCGCCTGGGTGAATCTCCAGGTGGAGGTGCGGTCCGGTGCTCTGTCCGGTGTTGCCGAGCTGGCCGACCAGCTGGCCCGGCTTGACCGCGTCGCCCTGCTTCACGGCCATCGAGTTCATGTGACCGTAGTAGGAGACCGTGCCGTCCCAATACTTGATCTGCACGATGTTGCCGTAGCCGCTCTGCTGGCCGGCGAAGGTCACCACTCCACCGCTCATGGCCAGCAGCGGTGTGCCGAGCGGGGCCGCGAGGTCGATGCCCCGGTGGATGGTGCCCCACCGAGGTCCGTACGGCGAGCTGAGCTGGGCCTTCGCCACCGGAGCCACCCAGACCTGCATCGGATCGACGGTCGGGGTGGGTGGCGCCGGGGGTGTGCTGGGGCGGGGCCGCGATGCGCGCTCGATCGCGACGCTGAGCGTGTCGCGCACCGTGGTCGAGGACTCCAGAGCCGCGGGCAGTCTGACCACGGACTCGGGGCCACTGCTCCGGTCTGCGGTGGCCGTCGGGGACGACTGGGTGGTCGGCATGACCGCCGGCGGCGCGGCCTGCGCCGCAGTCATGTCGTCGAGGCTGGTTGCCGTCTGGACCACGGCGAAGGTCAGCCCCAAGCTGACCGCCGACACCGACAACGGGCGGAAGACCCTTCGGGCGGTCCGCCCGGCGCCCTGCCGCGAACTGTGGCTGGGTTGACCGGGCGCGGCACGGTGCCGGCCGCTGTAGGGGCGGCCGTGAAGGGGAGTAGGCACGAAAGGTCCTCGACTGCTCGATGGGTCGCCAGGGGTAGCGACTGACGGTTCCTTTATCAAGTTGCGACCAGAACGTTATCTCACTGCGGCCGCGGCGGTCGATGACTTCTCGCGCAATTGGTGATAGTCGGACGAGTGACATAAGCATCCCGTTCAACCAGTTATGACACAAAGGCAGGTCAGTGCACTAGCCCTGGATGTGCTGGTGAGAGCGCGCCAGGTCAGCGCGCGATGGCGGATTCGGGCATGTCGCGGGACTCGGATGTCGTTTCGTGACCTTCGCTGAGCACGGAATCCCCTTGTGGCGACACGTCCGGGGCCGACGAGGGGGTGGCTCGCCGACCGGTGCGTCGCCTCGCCGGGAGGTCAAACCTGTGATCTCGGTCGCATTGCGGGATAGCGGTGCATCCCGGAATCGCGCCCGGGACGGAGTCCGGGACCAAAGTCCACGCTCGCGGACCCGCAATTCGCACCGGACCCTCAGGGGCGGCCCTGCCGATACGCTGACTCCCATGAGTGAATCTCCGTTGCGCATCGTGGTGGCCAAGCCCGGACTCGACGGGCACGACCGCGGCGCCAAGGTCATCGCCCGGGCCCTGCGAGACGCGGGGATGGAGGTCGTCTACACCGGCCTCCACCAGACTCCCGAGCAGATCGTGGAAGCCGCTATTCAGGAGGACGCCGACGGCGTGGGTCTGTCGGTGCTCTCCGGGGCGCACATGACGCTGTTCGCGCGCACGATCGAGCTGCTCAAGGAGCGCGACGCGAGCGACATCGTGGTCTTCGGCGGCGGGATCATCCCCGAGGACGACATCCCACAACTGGAGGCTTTGGGCGTCGCCAAGGTGTTCACTCCCGGCGCCACGACCACCGAGATCGTCGATTGGGTCAAGGGCGCAGTGCCCACCGCCTGACGTCGGACGCCCAACACGCCTCGGGGCGGCACCGTGTGGTGCCGCCCCGAGGCGTCGGGGCCTGCTCCTGGTGAGTCATGGGGACCCGCCCGATGGATCGGACGGGGTCCCCCTTCGTGCGGAGATCAGGTCCGGCGTCGGGACACGCGGATCAGCGTGGTTCCACCGCCGAGCAGCAGCCCGCCGTACAGGACCATCGCCGCCAGTTCTTGCCCGGTCATGGGCAGCCGGCCCGATGCGTGCGAGTACTCCTCCGCTCGGGATGCCGCCTGGCTGGCGGAGGCCTCGACCGGCGCTCCGTCGGGAGCGGTACTCCCGGTTGAGGCATCCCCGGCTGGGATCGGGTCGCCGACAACGGCCGGATCGGGAGCGCGTTCGATCGGGGTGGAGGTGGTTGACGGGCTCGGGTTCTCGGGCTGGGGGATCGGTGTCGCCTCGCTCGGCGGTTCCGTCGCAGGGGGCGGGACCGCAATGGGAGCCTCGAGTTCGGGCTGCGGCGTGAACGGCGCGGTCGTGGTGGTGCGGGACGTCGTCGGCGCCGGGTTCATCGGAGCGGGCGGCGCCGGGTTGATGGGGGCAGGCTGCGCCGTGGGCACCGATACCGTCGTCGGGGCAGGCTGCGCCGTGGGCACCGATACGTTCGTCGGAGCGGGTGCCGGGGCTTGCGGGACGACCGGCCCGAGCGTCGGGCCCGGCCCGGTCGCCGACGGCTCCGGGGAAACCGGAATCGACGCGGACTGAGACGGGGCATCGGTGGACGGGCTCTGGGTCGGAGTCAGCGGCTCGGCGGGCAGCACCTCGGGTGCCGGCTCGGCGCTGAGCGTGACGCTGTCGGGAACCGGGACGAGGGGCGCCTCGGTGGGAGCTGGAGTCAGCGGCTCCGGCGCGGAGGTCGTCGGGGAGTTCGGGTCGGGCGCATCCGTCGCGTCCTCGGCCGGCGGCGTCGCGGCGCTCGTCGGAGTCGCCGGAGCGGCCGGAGCGTCGGGGGCTGCGGGAGCGTCGGGGGCTGCGGGAGCGTCGGGGGCGGCGGGAGCGTCGGGGGCGGTGGTGGGCAGGGGAGCCGGCAGGTCCGCGGGGCTCGGCTCCGCGACCTCCGGTGGCAGCGCGATCGGGGCCTGCTCATCCGACGTCGCGATCTCGGGGGAAATGCTGGTGGGTTCGTTCGGGGGCGCGATCTCTGTCGCGGCACCAGGCGGCGGAAGACTCGGGGTTCCCCAGGCCGACCCGGGTACGTCGCGCGGTGGGGCCGTCGTCGGTTCCGCTGCGGCGGCCATGCCCAGCCCGGACACGGGCAGCATCAGCCCGGCGGCAACGGCCGCGATCCGCCGGGGGCAGTGGCGCAGGAGGGTCATGACGAGGCTTCCTGAGAGAGGGGGGACTCCACGTGTCCGCCTCATCGGCGCGGGGAGGGCCTACCTGAGGACTTCCCGCTCGTCCCGACCAGTCTGCGGGCAGGGCGCTGCGGCACGTGACAGACCTCACGCGAAGCCGTCGTCGGCTCCGTCCAAGGAACGGCTGCTCAGGAGCCTATTCCGACCATGCGGTTGGATAGGATCAGCCCGGATCTGACCATCGAAGACGAGGGAAGCTGCCGTGGATCTTTTTGAGTACCAAGCTCGGGACATCTTCGAAAAGCACGGCGTACCCGTGCTCGCCGGCAGGATCGCCGAAACGCCAGCAGAGGCGAAGGCCGCGGCCGAGGAGATCGGCGCCAAGAGCGGTGGGGTGACGGTCGTCAAGGCCCAGGTCAAGACCGGCGGTCGCGGCAAGGCCGGCGGCGTCAAGGTCGCCAAGTCCGCCGACGAGGCCGAGCAGCACGCGAGCCAGATCCTCGGCATGGACATCAAGGGTCACAAGGTGCGCGTGGTGATGATCGCGCAGGGCGCCCAGATCGAGGAGGAATACTACTTCTCGATCCTGCTTGACCGCGCCAACCGCAACTACCTTGCGATGTGCAGCAAGGAGGGCGGGATGGAGATCGAGCAGCTCGCCGTCGAGCGGCCCGAGGCCCTCGCCCGGATCGCCGTCGACCCCAACGTGGGCATCGACGCGGCCAAGGCCAAGGAGATCGTCGAGGCGGCTCGGTTCGACCCCGAGACGGCCGCCAAGGTCGCCCCGGTCCTGGAGAAGCTGTGGGAGGTCTACCACCAGGAGGACGCGACCCTCGTCGAGGTGAACCCGCTGGTCAAGGTCGCCAGCGGTGAGATCGTCGCCCTGGACGGCAAGGTCACCCTGGATGGCAACGCCGACTTCCGCCACCCCGACCACGCCGACCTGGTCGACGAGGCCGCCGAGGACCCGCTGGAGGCCAAGGCCAAGGCGATGGATCTCAACTACGTCAAGCTCGATGGCAATGTGGGCATCATCGGCAACGGTGCCGGGCTGGTGATGAGCACCCTCGACGTCGTCGCCTACGCCGGCGAGGACCACACCGGCGGGGTCAGCAAGCCCGCCAACTTCCTCGACATCGGCGGTGGCGCGTCGGCCGAGGTGATGGCCAACGGACTCGACGTAATCCTCAACGACCCCCAGGTCAAGGCCGTGTTTGTGAACGTGTTCGGCGGCATCACCGCCTGCGATGCCGTCGCCAACGGCATCGTCGGGGCCCTCAAGACCCTCGGCGACGAGGCCAACAAGCCGCTGGTCGTCCGCCTGGACGGCAACAACGTCGAGGAGGGCCGTCGCATCCTGGCCGAGTTCAACCACCCGCTGGTGACCATCGACGAAACCATGGACGGTGCCGCCAAGGACGTCGCCATCCAGGCCGCGAAGTAAGGGACGGATGAGACCATGGCTATCTTCCTCAACAGCGACAGCAAGATCATCGTCCAGGGCATGACCGGCTCGGAGGGCATGAAGCACACCCAGCGCATGCTCGCCTGCGGCAGCAAGATCGTCGGCGGTGTCAACCCCAAGAAGGCCGGCACCGAGGTCGAGTTCGACGGGGGCGTGAAGGTGCCCGTGTTCGGCACGGTCAAGGAGGCGATGGACGCCACCGGCGCAAACGTCTCCGTGGTTTTCGTGCCGCCGGCCTTCGCCAAGGCCGCGGTCGTCGAGGCCATCGACGCCGAGATCCCGCTGCTCGTCGTCATCACCGAGGGCATCGCGGTGCGTGACACCGCGGAGTTCTTCAACTACGGCAAGGCCAAGGGCACCACGCGCATCATCGGCCCCAACTGCCCCGGCATCATCAGCCCCGGACAGTCCAACGCCGGCATCACCCCGGCCGACGTCTCCGGGCCCGGCAAGCTCGGTCTGGTCTCCAAGTCGGGGACGCTGACCTACCAGATGATGTACGAGTTGCGTGACATCGGCTTCACCACCGGCCTCGGCATCGGCGGCGACCCGATCATCGGCACCACGCACATCGACGCGCTCGAGGCGTTCGAGAACGACCCCGACACGGTCGGCATCGTCATGATCGGTGAAATCGGCGGCGACGCCGAGGAGCGCGCGGCCGACTACATCAAGGCCCACGTCACCAAGCCGGTCGTCGGCTACGTGGCCGGATTCATGGCTCCCGAGGGCAAGACGATGGGGCACGCCGGCGCGATCGTCTCCGGCGGCGCGGGCACCGCGGATGCCAAGAAGATCGCCCTCGAGGCGGCCGGCGTCAAGGTCGGCAAGACTCCGTCGGAGACGGCGAACCTGATGCGAGAGATCATCAAGAACATGTGAGTCGCCGGTCGCGGGCGGCTCGGTCCCGCGACCAGTACGGCGTACGTCGGCGCCGGTCACCTTCCCCCGAAGGTGACCGGCGCCGATGCGTTGCACCGCGGCATCGCCGTATTTTTCCTGGCAGCTTCCGGGTGTTTGCAAAATTTACCGCACGGTAGTTCAACAATATCCGCCCGGCGCGACACGCGACCGTCGGGCGCGCTGGGACCTTTGGTCCAGGCCAGCAGGGGTGACCGGCGGGCCAGTCGGGACGTAAGTTGTCCGCCACATAGACGGAAAACCTCGTGCAAAGGCGCAGGAAGGTAGGTGGTCCGGTGGCCGATCTCTATCAGGATGGCCCACGCATCGTGGAGCCCAAGGAGCCACGTAAGGACAAGACCCACTGGCTCTACATCATGGTCATCATCGCCGTGATCCTCGGTGTCGTCGTCGGCCTGGTGAATCCGACGCTCGCGAAGAGCTTCGGCATCCTCGGGACCTACTTCATCGCCCTGATCCGGATGATGATCAGCCCGGTGATCTTCTGCACGATCGTGCTCGGCATCGGCTCGGTCGCGGCCGCCTCCAGCGTCGGTAAGGCGGGCGGGATCGCGCTGGGCTACTTCCTCACGATGTCGACGTTCGCCCTGGGGATCGGCCTCCTCGTCGGCAACTTCCTGCACCCGGGTGGTGGCCTCAAGGTCGTCGCGCATTCCGCGGATCAATACGCGAAGCAGGCCGAGACGGCGAACAGCAACGACTTCGTCCTGTCGATCATCCCGACCACTCTCTTCTCCTCTGTCACGACGAGTTCGGTGCTGCAGACCCTGTTCGTGGCGTTGCTCGTGGGGTTCGCGATCCAGCGGATGGGCAAGGCCGGCGAGCCACTGCTGCGCGGCATCGGGCACCTGCAAAAGTTGGTCTTCCGGGTGCTGCTCATGGTCCTGTGGACCGCCCCGATCGGCGCCTTCGGCGCGATCGCCAACGTCGTCGGGTCCACGGGTGTCGATGCCCTCAAGCAGCTCGGCATCCTCATGGTGGGTTTCTACGTCACCTGCGTCATCTTCATCCTCGGGGTGCTCGGCACGCTGCTCTTCCTCGTCGCGCGCGTCAGCATCGTCCGGCTGCTGGCCTACCTCGGCCGCGAGTATCTGCTGATCGTCTCCACGTCGTCCTCGGAGTCGGCGCTGCCGAACCTGCTCGCCAAGATGGAGCACGCCGGCGTGCACAAGTCGACCGTCGGCATCGTCGTGCCGACCGGCTACTCGTTCAACCTCGACGGCACCGCGATCTATCTGACAATGGCCTCGATCTTCGTCGCCAACGCGATGGGCAAGCCCATGAACATGGGCGAGCAGCTGGCGCTGCTGCTGTTCATGATCGTGGCGTCCAAGGGCGCGGCGGGCGTGGCCGGCGCCGGCCTGGCCGTCCTCGCCGGCGGCATCCAGAGTCACCGTCCCGAGCTGCTCGACGGGGTCGGCATCGTCGTCGGCGTCGATCGGTTCATGTCCGAGGCTCGGGCACTGACCAACTTCACCGGCAACGCCGTGGCCACCATCCTCGTCGGCCGCTGGACCAACACCGTCGACCTCGATCGGGTGCGCTACGTGCTCTCGGGCAAGGACCCGTTCGACTACTCGACCCTCGGCGACCACGGGCTCGATGAGCCCCAGGATCTCGCCGATATCGGGCACGGGGTCGTCAACCCGGCCGACCGGCTGCAGCCCACGCCGTACCCGGTCGTCCCCTCCGGCGCGCACGGCGGTGACAGCCGCTCCTGACCCGGGCAGGCCGCGACTGTGTTGGTGGGGATCGCTCGCCTCGCGGGGCAATGGTGTCGGTCGCCTTTGGGGGGCGGCCGACACCGTCAGGCGACATCGCTGCTAACCTAAGGCGGGGAATGAGGGGGAATTCGCTGTGCGGAGGTTTTTCCAGTTGGCCCGCAAGGCCGGCTGGGCGATGACGGATCAGGGCCTGTATGCCCTGAGCAACCTCGTCGTGTCGATCGTCTTGGCGCGCACTTTGGACGCGGCCGCCTTCGGCGCGTACTCCGTCGCCTTCCTCATCTTTTCCATCGCGGTGGCGGTCGAACGCTCGATGGTCGGTCAACCCTTGCAGATCAACCATAGCCGCGGCAGCGACGCGGAGTTCCGGAGCGCCATCGGCAGCGCGATGGGGTCTTCCTTGCTCATCGGGCTGGCCGGCTCGGTGGTCTGTCTGGCGATCGGTTATGCCGGCCCAGAGCAACTGCGGGTCTCGATGACAGCGCTCGCCCTCACCTTGCCCATTCTGCTGCTGCACGACACCGCCCGGATGGCTTGCTTCGCCCGCACCGACGCCAAGGGTGCCACGCTGCTCGATCTGGCGTGGAATGTGGTGCTTGCCGTAGTCCTTATGGCTTTGATTGCGAGCCAGCACGCCACGCTGTTCTGGCTCACCTTCGCCTGGGGGGCCTCGGCGACGGCCGGACTGGCCGTAGCGTGGCGCCGCATCGGAGTGGGAGTGGCGGTACGCCGAGCGATCGGCTGGCTGCGTGGGCAGGCATCCCTGTGGGGCTATCTGCTCGGGGAGTACGTCATCGGCTTGGGGGCCGCGCAGGTGGCCATCCTGCTTGCTGGTGCGCTGACCACGACGGCCGAGGTGGGCGCCTTGCGTGGAGCGCAGGTCATCTTGGGGCCGCTTGGTATCCTGGGGACCGCCGCGTTCCAGTTCGCCATCCCCGAGTTGTCCAAGCGTGAGCATCTCAGCGCCCGGCAGCGCGCCAAGCTGGCCTGGCTATTGTCTTTGGCCTTGTGTGCAGCGGTCCCCCTGTACGTCGGCATCGTGCTCGCACTGCCCGATCACTACGGGCGAATGGCCTTCGGGCAGACCTGGGAAGGGGCCCGCGGGGTCCTCATACCGATGGCACTGGCATCCTTCTTCGCCACGCTGGGCAGCGGTCCCGCCGTGACGCTCTACTCCCTGGGCAAGGCGAATGTGACGTTCTGGCTGCACGCCGCCAAGGCGCCGCTATTGCTGGGAGGAATCGTCGTGGGGTCGCTGAAGTGGGGAGCATTTGGCGCGGCGAGCACCCTCGCGATCACCGAGGCCCTGCTGTTGCCGGCTTGGATCCTGGTCATGCGTCGGGTTCTTGACCAGCAGGGTGACGGACCAGTCGGGGTCAATTCGGAGTTGGCCGGCAATCCCGCGGCGATCCTGCCCGGTGGTGAGGTGGACCAGGCGGAGGCCCAGGTGAGCCTGCCGGTGCCACCGCCCGCCCGGCTCAGGGGACGCCACCGGCGCGAGACAAACCGCTAGTGTCCTTCGCCTTTAATTCGTTGAAGAAGTCGTTGGAGGGATTGCAGGATGTCTTCGGCGGTTTTGGTCCAGATGAAGGGTTTGGGGTCCTCGTTCCAGGCGTTGGCCCAGGCGCGCAGGT
>Ga0209570_1000813_pt1 | contig 25119 bp, 32 predicted proteins | sample EBPBio172007_DNA_FD_185861 | JGI IMG/M metagenome (GOLD analysis project Ga0209570, IMG submission 185861) | Wastewater treatment Type I Accumulibacter community from EBPR Bioreactor in Madison, WI, USA - Reactor 1_9/17/2007_ DNA (SPAdes)... | ecosystem: Engineered > Bioreactor > EBPR >... | reverse complement strand
AGGAATAGACGATCGCGCCGATCGCCAGCGCGGTCGACAGAACGCTCAGCCAATCCTTGAGTTCACCGGGGCTTCCCATCAGTCACGTCCTTCAACAGCCGCCTTGCGGCGCTCTTCGCATTCAAGAAGGGAGGCGATGTCGCGCCCCCAGAAGCTGGTCACCTCAGCCGCCGTCATGCGGCGATCCGGGAGATCGACCGGGCGGCTGCACGGTTCCTTCGCCGCCTCCGGCACCGCCCTCCGAATTTCGACGTTGCGGATCTGCGGCGCGGGCCGCTCCGGATCGGCGCAGGAGCTGCACGCGAGCGCGATCGAGCCCGCCAGCATTGCCATTCGGCAGGGTGACATTTTTCACCTCCAGTTCGGCCAGTGCGGCCCGAAGGCCGGAAATCGTCTTCTCGGCCTCCGCCGAGGCCTTCTCGGCAGCGATCGCGTTCTCGGCGATCGACTTCTCGACCGCCGCGTTTGACTTCTCGATCTCGGCTTTCCAATGCGCGTCCCGCGCGGCGAGGGCCTCGGTGCGGGCGGTCTCGACCATGCGCTCGATCGCGACCATGCCGCGCCAGAAGCCGACGGCACTGACAGCGAAGAGCGCCGCGACCAGGAGCGCGAGAACGACGCCGCGCCCAAGCTTCATGCCGTCTTTAGTTCCCAACAGAGCGAGGAGTGCCTCGAACATCAGCGGCCCTCCCCGTTCTCGACTTCCGGCTCGGGCTCCATCTCCCTTGCGACCCGCCGACGCGGCGGGCGGTGGCCCGCCATGGTGCGCATGTCCATCGAGCCGAAGAACCGGTGCAGGCCGAGCATCGAGGCGATGAGCAGCACCATCGACGGCACGACGATCGAGGCCATGGCCACGGCCTCGCGCTGGCCGGCGAGTGCGCCGGCGACGAGCGAGAGAATGACCGCCCAGGCGAGGCCCGACGAAAGCCAGAGCGCGCGCTTCGAGGTCGAATAGGACGGCTTGACGATCTCAACCATCGAGCCGCTCCAGCTTCAGCTCGGCAAGCTTGGCCTCCATGACGCGGACAATGTCCTCGCGCGAGATCCACGCATCGGCCTCCTCGATCGCGTCATCGAGGGACTGCTCGAATGCCTGCAGATGGAATTCGTCGGGATCAGCCATCGCGCACCTTCTTCTCGTGCGGGAGCGGCGGGCGGGCGAGGCGGATAGGCCCATCGAACGGCGGCGCGAGCTTCGGCTGGCCCTTCGGCCAGAAGTGCCCGACGAGCTTGCCCTTCGGGAACATCGCGATCGAGACCTGATCGTTCTGGTTGCCGCCGAGGCCCTGCAGGAACAGCCCGTTCTCGGCGGTATAGAAGAACACGTGGCCGGAGGTTGGCCCCCGGCTCGACGAGATCACGGTGATGCAGCCGACCATCGGCGCGTCGAGCCGCTCGAAGGCCGGATGCTTGACGAAGCTCCGCGCCATCGCCGAACCCGAGCCCTTGACGCCGACGGCATCGAGCATCGCGTTGATGAAGATCGCGCACCACGGCACGACGCTGTCTTCCCCGGCGAGGCCATCGGCCCCGGCCATGCGGCGGTATTCCATGATGCGGGGGTTCGATTTCGGCCCCGGCACTTCGGCCTGCCCGATCTCTTCGATCGCGGTCTTCATCCACGGCGGCAGGATGAAATCGCGCAGGTGCGGTGCCTTGGCAGTTGCGGCGGCGAGGGACATTGGGAGCTCCGGGTTCGGTGGAAATCGACCGATCCCGAAAATGCTCTCTTGCCGAGGGAAAATAGGCTGCGACGCGCGTCGCAGGTGTTCAGAACAGACTGCCTTGTCCGTTGCTCTCTTTGCGGCCCTTCCGGACCCGATTGAAGCGCTGCAATGTACGGCGCGTCGTGCCGGCCAACAAGGCCGCCTTCGAGAGGGAATTCGCGGTCTCGATCGCGTTCTTATAGACCTTCGCCCGCTGCCGCAGCCATTGGCGATGCGAGTTGGTTGGTGGCAACGGAATATCGAGCTGAAGGCGCCCCCGGCCGGACGTGAAATGGGCCGATATCTTTGCGGCCGCTTCCGGGCCGACGCAATCGATCAGCCAGTTGCGCTTCTTCTTGCCCGAGGGGATGTTGACAACCGTACCGCCCTTGGCTTCGGCGATCGCGAGCGCGGCAGCAAGGCCGGCAACCTCCGCGATCTCGGCCAACAGAGCGGGCAGATGGTCACGCATCGCCGGCCTCGCGTTTGACGCACGGCTTCCCTTCGTGCCGGAAATAGTTCTTTGGCACAGTCGTGACGACGCGGTTTTCGACCAGGACGAACTTGACGCCCTCGACGACAACGGCGTCGCCTTGCTTTTCGACGCCGCGCCGGACGAGGTCGGCAATATGGCGACGGACCGCGCGCACATCGACGCCCTTGGCGCGCTCCAAGTAGCGCAGGACCGCGTGATCGGTAACCGAGGGGAGCGGGGGCGGGCGCTTCATTGCAGATCCTTGCGGGTCGAGCCGGGAGGCGGCGGCGGGGCGAGTTCAAGGGCAACGAGCTGCGCGGTCAGCCGCGTAAGGGCGCGCTGCAGCGCCGGGCGATAGGGCGAGCGATCCGGTTCACGCCGGAGCTTCGCGGCGATCCCGGCCCGTTCCTCCTCCAGCCGCGCGCGATCGCCGGTGTAGACCAGCGGCGGCGCGAACGGGGTTGAGGGGCGGACCGGGCGGGGCATGTCAGCGCTCGATGCCTCCGCAGAGTTGGAACAGATAGGCCGGCGAGATCCGGCTGGCCTTCTTCGGCACGGTGATGATGCCGGCCTCGTGGAGGCAGGCAGCGGTGAGCTCGGAGCAGAACCAGCGGCCCTTGTCGTTCCACGGCGGGCGGAACGGGAACGCCAGCGTCCCGAAGTAATCATATGGCTTGCCGATCTGGGCGGCCGCGAAGGCGGCGGCATGGGAATGCTGCTCCGGCGTGCAGGGCAGCGCGATCGTCAGTTCACGCTTCACGGGCAGCGTGGCGGGCGGGCGAAGGCGGACGCCGGAAACCGGCATCGCCGAGACCAGCCCCGCGTTGAGGACGAGATCGCAATGATTGATCCAGCTCCCCGAATGCCAGGAGATCAGCGGCGAGATAATCGGCCAGCCGAGATCAGCGAAGCGGACGGCGATGGAGGGCGTCATGCGGAGGCTCCTTCTGACGATACGCTTTTGGACTTGCCGCGATCGCGGATCGCTTTCAGCGCCTCGACGATCTTGTTGGCCTGCGCGTTGTCGAGCCAGTCGGGATGGTCGACGTCGGTCATGCGCTTGACGAAGGCGAAGAGCGCCTTGCGATCGGCGTTTTCGATCAGCTCGCGCCGGCCGAGCTCGGTCCAGAGACCGAAGATCAGACGGACGACGGGGCGGGCCGATTTCTTGCCGTCCGGCGCGCCCTTGAAGCTCGATTGAAAGCCGAGCGCCTCGAAGGCCGTGAGCGCCGTCTGCAGCTCGGCGTCGGACATTGCGCCGGCACTGTCCTTGCCGGTCGCGGTGCAGAGGAAGGCGCGGTAGTCCGCCTCCTCCAGCCCGAGCTGGCGTTTGGCGACGTGGATCTTCTGGATCAGCCGGGTGCGGGAGAGCGCGGGACGGGTCATGCTTCGCCCTCACGCCGCCGCAAGGTCGATCGTGACCGCGCGCCAAGGGGCGTCGGATGCGGCGCGCTCGTAGAAGCGGACGTAAGCCTTGGTGCCGACGACGCGGATCGCATCGCGGATGGCGTCCATTGCCCGGCTCCAGCGATCGTCGCTCACATCGAGGCGCAAGAGCGAGAACAGTTCGGCCCGGTTGATCTGGCCCTCCTTCTCGACCGAGAACACGCGGTTGACGAGCGCGCGGATCGCCTCATGGCTCTGCGCGCCCCATTCGAGCAGGCATTCGTCGATCAGTTTCTTCGCGCTCTGCAGCTCCGGCCCGAAGGCGATCTGGTCGGCGATCTGCACCTGCACCTTCTGCAGCCCGTCGAAGGACTGGAAGGTGACATTGCCCTTCGCGCCGCCGGCACGTGCGCCGTATTCCTGCTCCAGCAGGGTCTGGAAGCCGTTGAGGTCTTCGAAGGTGTGCGACTTGAAGCGGGCGATCTGGCCGGAGAGGTCGCGCGCGAAGCCCATGACCTTGCGGACAACCTCGTCCTCCAGCTTGTGCTGCGCCTTGACGGTCTCGACCGGGATCAGCGCGCCCTTGGCGTCGCGCAGATAGATCTTGCCGTCGATTTCGACGGTGTTTTTGTCGGTGCTCATTTGAAGGTCCTCTTGATGTTGAAATGCTTCTCGCCGGCCAGCGCGAGCGTCTGGCAGGCCTTGTCGAACCGGATGCGGGCGGTGCGCTCGTAGGGGCCGGAGGCGCGGTCGACTTCCGCCGCCGCGAGCACAAACTCCCGGAGCACAGCTTCGAGTGGGTGCGGATGGCTGACCGGAACCGACGTTTCCGGCCGTGGCGCGGGCTCGGTCCAGCGGGCTTTCGCCAGCGTGGCCTCGCGCTCGGCCGAGGCCAGCTCGGCGCGCAGGCGTTCGTTCGCCTCCTCGCTCGCGGCCAGCTCATGACGGACGACGTCGAGCTCCCGGTGCAGCGCCTCGGCGTCGCGATCGGCCATCAACGATAGATAACCGCCGGCGAGCGACTGGATATCCTCGACGCTGGCCATACCGGCCGCGCGGCGCGAGACCATGACGCGGCGGGCGATATCGACCGGGCGCGAACTCTCGGGTGCCGGCCGGCCAAGCCGCGCGAGCGCCATCGCCTCGCAATGGAGCGTGAGGCAGGCCTCGTCCAGCCGGTCGCGGAGATCGCGATCGGCCGCACGCTGGCGCTCGACATTGGCGATCGCGCCGATGACATCCGAGATCGGCGCGCCGATGTAGGATGCGCAGGCAAGTGCCGAGACGGCTTTCAGCTGCTCGCAGAGCCAGAGGAATTCGTCGCGCGCGCCGGCCGCGAGATCGTCGACTCCGAGACGGATATGGCCCTCGTCGATCTCATAGGCGGAGGCGACATAGGCGAGGATGCCGGTGAGCGTCGGCTCGGGATGCGCGACCGCGAGCGCCGGGCCGGCCTCATCAAGGGGGCGGAAAGCGAGCGCGTTCATGCCGCCACCGCCTTTCGCTCGGCACCAAGCTCCGCGAGGCGAGCGCCTTGATGGAGCGCAAGGGCTACCAGCCGGATCAGGTCCGGCAGTTCGTCTGCGGGACAGGTGTTGACCGCCGGCTTCAATAGCGCGGCGGCGTTGCCGGCGTCTTCTCCGAGCACCGTCAGCTGCATCACGATCGCCGCGATGAATTGACGGTCCTGATCACGGTGCGTGCCTTCGGCATGGGCCACGCATTGGGTGGCGAGGAAGCGCAGTTCCTCGGCGAGCGAGAATTCAACCATCGCTCTTCTCCTGATTTTTCCGGTTCCGGGGGCAGGCGCGGCAGGCATGGAAAAGCCGCGCCCGGATAGAGTTCGTGACCGAGAAAGGCCGCTTCTGCTCGTCGAGACAGCGCGTGGTGGGGACCGGACCGAGGATCGGGCAATCCACCTGTTCGCCCATGAAGGCGCCCCTGATCTTGGCGAAGGCGAGTGCGACGTCGCCAGGGTATTTCCGGGCGAGAAGGTGCGAGACCAGCGCGCCCGAATAGCCGAGGCGAGTGGCCACCGAAGCGGCGGTCGCCTCGCGGCAGGCGCGGGCAAGCGCCTCGATCTCCGGCGGGAGATCGTCACCCCATGCGACGCGGGCCTTTTCGAGCGGATCGAGCCGCGCGTTCTGGGTTCCGGTGCGAGGGCCGCGCTTCATGCCGCCCTCCCGTCGTCGTGCTGAAGGAGAGGTTGAGCGGTAACGTTAACCGGCCGCATCAAATTGAGATCGACGACGAGACCGTGCATCGCCAGCACGGCGAACGGGCCGGTGTTTTTCGCGGCGGAAAGGCGGAAATAGCCGTCGCCGCCGCTGGAGACGTAGTTCGACAGAAACAGGCGCCCGAGGTAGAGCCGCGCTGTGTCCGTCGAAATCTGCACGTCCTCGGTCCGGGCGTGGAAGGCCAATGCACGGGCGTCAACGACGCGAAGCGCGCGAAGTGCTGTCCACATGTTCGATTGCTTGGCAGCGAGGTCTGCATCCCGCTTGCGCGTGACCAGCCGGGCCATCAACAGCTTGCGAACCTGCGGTGCCTCGTCGTCCGTCGGCGGGAGCAGCGGCGGAAGATCGTCGACGGCCCGGTAAAGGATGACGTGACGCCCGGCGCGCGTCCGGCGCTCAGGAACGATCTCGACCGCGCCTCGGGCCATGCAGAGCCGGAGATAGGCGCGCACTTCGGTCTCGCGGAAATCGCCGGTGGCGATGTCGGCAACAGAGAAGCCTTTCGAGCGACGGGTCGCCGCGCGCATGGCGTCGAAACAGAGGATAGAACGGACGGCGCTCATCATCACGCAACCCTCCGTGCGCCCCGGACCGGCGAGCGGCCGGTGTAGAAACCGCCCGCGTAACTCTCATCCAGCTCGCGCTGGCCGTGGGCGCGCGCCCATTCGACGCAACGGTCGATGTTGGTGACGATGCGCCGGGCACGGCCCTCGCTCTCGGCGCGGATGCGGTCGAGAAGCCCGTCGGAGAACAGGAAGCCGGGTGCCAATGCGTTGGCGAGCTTGCGGGCGTCTTCAAGGTCGCAGGCCTCGGCCGTGACGAATTCGAGGACGCGGTTATGCGTGCGCTCCGAGCGTTCCAGCTTCTGCGGCAGGAGTTCCTCGCCGATCAGGATGAAGGGGCATTGGCTCGCCTCCTGCACCTCGCGCACAAGCTCGATCATGTTCTTGTCGACGAGCTTGTCGGCCTCGTCGATGAAAACCGGCGGATGGCCGGGTTCGGCAAGCCGCATGATCAGCTGCTCGGCGAGATCGGCCACGGTGCCGCGCGGTTCGTTGACGCCAAGCTCCTTGAGAAGCGCCCGCAGCAGGGTGCGCTTGGTCCAGCTGTCGCCGATCTCGACGCGCGGCCCACCGGTGCGGTTCTGGGCGTAGATCGCGGCATAGGTCTTGCCGTAGCCCGAATAGCCGTGGAACACGCCGAAGCCCGGCAGATGGGCGCCGCGCGAGGTCATGCGCTCGACGAGCACGCGCATGGCGGAGACGTTGCGGAGCGGCGCGAAGCGGGGCGTTGTCGCGCTTGGCGTCTCCGTCTTGATTTCCGTGTGTTTGGTCATGTATCGTTCCTTTGCTGAGACTTCGCGCCCCGGTTCACGCCGGGGCGTCATTTTTTCGGGGCGCCTTAACGCAACGCCGCCTCCCCGAATTCCTTGTGCATGTCCTGCAGGCCCTTGAACTCGGCCGATGTCCGGTAGGAGCCGAGCCAGATCGCCTCGTCGTTTTCGAGCTGTTCGCCGGCCGCGATCCGCGCTTCCAATTCGAGCGCTCGGCGGTAGCGCTGATGCGGGGTCTCGCTCGTGCGAAGCGGCTTGACCTTGGCCGGCGCCGACGCGGCATCGTCGTTCGCGCCCTGCGCGATCTCGGCCTCGATCCTTGCGAGCATGTCGACTTCGGCCGCGCTCGGTTTGGAGACCGCCGGCGCCCGTTTGCCCTTCAGGATGTCGAGGGCGAGATCGGTCTCGGCGGCGCCTTCAAGTGCGGGCGAGGAATAGGCAGCGGTGCGCTTCGGGAACTCGGTGAGCTTGCCCGCGTCCTTCGCCGCCTGCCGGGCGATGGCATCGACCATGTCGCGCGGCTTGATCTTCGCGGCTTCCTTGCGCAGCGGTGCGACCCGCTCGGCAACATAGGCCTTCTGCGCAGCCTGCGCGGCGGCAACGGCTGCGACCGGATCGACGCCGGCAAGTTCCGGGCAGACGGCGATGGCGCGGAAGGTCTCGCCATCCTCGGCAAAGAGGAAGGCCCGGCCCATGTCCGCCGGGTCCATGCGTACCAGCACCGTCTCGCCCGGCATGACGCCCGGCGCGAGGTAATGCGAGCCGTCGATCCGAACGCCGAGCTTGCCGACCTGACGGATGCCATCCTTGCCCGCGACCGGCGCGAGCAACACGGCCAGCGCGGCTTCGCTCTCGATGCGGCGGATCGTCTCGCGGCTTGCGGCGTAGACCTGAAACGGCGTGGCCTTGCCGATGCCGCCATTCGGTCGGTGGGCGTAGCGGTCTTCGCACCAGCTATCGAGGTAGTTTGCGAGTTCGGGGGCCGAGAGGTCGACCTGAAAGGCGCGGGCATCATCCTGCCCGAGGCGCTTGGAGAACGCCTTGCGGCTCTCGATGGCTTTCCGATCCGCAACCGAGTGGCCGATGAAGCCCGGCAGGGTCGGCATGAGATCGCGCTGCATCGTGCCGATCGCGCGTTCGACGACGCCCTTCTGTTCCGGGCTGAACGGCGCCGAGGTCTCGGTTTCGATCTTCAAGGCCGCGAGTAGGCGCTTGGTGGCGCGGGCGACGAAATCCGAGCCGTTGTCGGTCTTGATCCGCTCCGGCACGCCCCATGCGAACAGCGCTTTCTTGAGCAGGAGACCGACCGCCTCGGCACGCGGGGTGCGGCTGACATAGGTGATGATGCGCCGCGAGAAGACGTCGACGCAGACATACACCGAATGCCGGCCGTCCTTGCACAGTGCATCGACCGGCGAGGCGTCGATCTGCCACTGCTCGTTGAGGCGCCGGATCAGGTGCGCGGACGAGCCGGAAACCCGCATCCGGCTCTTGAAAGCATCGGGATTGTGAAGCGCGAGAAGTTCGGCCCGGTGCGTCGATTTCAGCTTCTTCAAAACCGTTTGAAAGGCACGGATCGTTGGCATCGCGACCCGCTCGCCGCGATAGGCGACTGTGTCGCCGAACTGGTCGCGGCAGATCGTGCGGATATGGTCGGCCGAAAGGTGTGGCTGATGCGCGTGCAGGGCGAGAATTTTCGCCTTGAGCGCGCCGCCCTCGGCCTCGTCCATGATGCCCTTGCCTCGCCGCGATGCGCCGCGATCGACGCCGAGCCGGTCGACCTCTCCGGCACGCGTCGCCTGCAGCCAGCGCCACAGCGTGCGGCCTGAAACTGTCCTGATCTGTCCCGCGACCCAGATTGGCGCTTCGACGTGGCCGGCGTTGTAGAGGTCCGCGAAGGTCGCGACGGCGGTGAAGGTGCCGAGGCCGACATTCGCATGCCAAACCTTGAACATCCCGACGAGGTGCAGGCGCGCATCGCGCGCTTCCATCGCGCCTTTGGTTGCCGGGTTCGATCCGGCATAGTCCGGCGCGGCGGCGGTTTCGGCCGCGCCCGCGTCGGGCTCGACGAAGCGGGCAAGAAGGTGCATCCGGGCATCAACCGGGAGCAGTTCGATCCGGTATTCCATGCCGCCGCCACGCCCGGTACGCACCCGCGCGAAACGCGGGTGCCGGTTCCAGCCCTTACGGTCTGCAAAGCGGATGATGCTCTCCTGCCGTTCGGGCAGGCCCGGAAGCGCCAGTTCGGCGAGTTCGGCGGCGGAATACCAGAGCTTCATGCGCCGGCTCCGGCTTTCTTGGCGCCCTTCGCCGGCGCGCCGGAGACCTGCGCGGCGATCCGCGCCTTGGTGCGCTGGTCAGCCCGCCCCCAGAGCGCGAGGAACGACTGGAACAGCTTCTCCTGCGGGTCTTCCTCGACAATCACGTCGAGGCCGAGCGCGACGCGCGCACCCTTGACCTTGGTGGCGGTGCCCGAGGCCAGAAGCCGCGCGGCCTCGACCTGTTTTTCAGGCTCCAGCGCCGCCAGCTTCAAGAGTTCGGACTGGTTGTCTGCGAGGGCGGAAAGGCGGAGCGCGTCGCGCGCCTCCGGGGCGAGGGATTTGACCAGTTCAAGGCAGAGCTGGACTGCCCTCTCGGACATGCCGAGCCTTTTGGCGGTATTCTTCGAGAAGCGTTCGCCGAATTGTCGCAATGTTTGCGACAATTCCTTCTTGCGTCGCCCCGGCTTGGTCGTTTCCGGGTGCAGGAGGTCATAGACCGCCTTGCGTTCAGCCAGAAAGATCGCGCGGTCGAGCGCCGAAAGCTCACGGCGCATCAGGTTCTCGTCGATCTCGACAAGGCGCGCCTCTTCCGCCGTCAGGTTCTTGACGATGGCATCCACATCGGTCCAGCCGAGCCGCCCGACGGCGGCAAGCCGATGCCAGCCGGCAACGAGCTGGTAGCGGTTGCCTTCAGGGCGCAGAATGATTGGGCTTTGCAGGCCGATTTGTTCGATCGAGAGCGCGATGGCCTCGACATGCGCCGGGTCGACGGGGCGGAGGCGATCCGTGGCGTCGATCTCGCTCAATGCAATGGCGACGATCTCGCCGAAAAGCACGCGTTCGGCCATCACGCGGCCCTCGCCGCTTCGGCGCGAACCTGCCGGAAGGTCCGGGGCGTGCCATCGGCATGGTAGAACTGCGGCCAGATCGTCTGGCGCGGGACGCCGAGGAATTCGGCGATGACCTGATGCGCGCGGGGGAAGCGCTCGCGGGTGGCCTTGTTGAACGTGATCCGCGAGAAACCGTGCTCCCGGCCAAGAGCCTGAAGGCTCGATCCCTTCTTGCGCACCGCCGCGATGATGTCCTGCGGATGCCAGCCTTCGTTCTTCGCCACCGTAAGTGCCCTCTCGTGGAATCTCGCGCGGCGTGGTAACCATGCGGAGAAATACAACTTGTATGACCATAAAATACGGTGTTTCGTATTTCCGTCAAGCGGAAATCAGCCACCGTTCGGAGTTTCGTATGGTGGGCGATTTCGGAGGAAATCCGGAGTTAGATGCGATGGCTCGTCGCCTGCGCGAACTTGTGAAAAAAGCTGGCGGAAATCAAAAGGTTGCCGACATCGCCGACGTGCCGCTCAGCACGCTGAACACAATTCTTGCCGGTAAGACGGACCCGCGCCTATCGACCCTCAGGAAGATCGCTCCCGCCCTCGGCGTGCCCGTCTCGACGCTTATCGAAGACGTTTCCGGGACTGAAAATACAGAAAACCGTATTTCAGAGGACCTTGTCCTGATTCCCATGCGCGATGTGTCCGCCTCTGCGGGTCCCGGCGCGGAGAACGGCGACGAGCCGGTGATCGGCTACATGCAGTTCCCTGAAGCGTTCGTGCGGAGTTGGGGGCGATCGCCCGCGCGGGTCGAAGCCATCCAGGCGCGCGGCGATAGCATGTATCCAACCATTCACGACGGGCAGTGGGTCCTGATCGACCGCGCCGATGTCGAGCTCATGGACGGCCTGGTCTACGGCTTCAGGACGCCGGACGGCCTGCGGCTCAAACGGTTCCAGAAAGCGATCGACGGCACGCCGATGCTTGTTTCGGACAATCGCGACCTCTACGCTGTCGAGCGCCTGTCGCCGGAAGACTTCAACCAGCTGCGCGTCGCCGGCCGTGCATTTCTGACGCCGAGAATGATCTGACAGGGCAGGCGTGCCCACGAAGCGGATAAGGAAGGCTAGTCATGTCGCGGTTCATATTAGGCGTGCTTGGCGCCTTCGCGTTGATGGGGGCCTTCGTGGCCGGCTTGGATGTCGTTGCGATTGAGGGCCGAGCGGGCGCGACCGTATTCCAGCAAATGGTCGCGAGGCTCGGCTTTGGCTTCGCCGCGTTATCCTTCATTCTTTGCGTCGGGTTTTTCGGCTTGATCAACGCCGTGAAAGAGCAGGCGAGCTGCGGCACCGAACATCTCAAGGTGCTGCAGGAAATTGCCGAGGCGGCAAAGGCGAGCCGTGCCATACTAGAGGCGCCGGAGAAACGCGCCGCCGCCGAGCAGGCTGAAAAGGATGCGACCGAGAAGAAGGCCCGCTACGCCGAATATCGCGAGAGCCTCAAGACAGGTGGACGGATCGAGGTCGAGGCTGCCATGCTGGCCAATGCAAAGGCTGACAGCGCCTGAATGAGCGCAGGCAGCTTAGGGGCAGGAAGCGGACCGGCAGGTTTCAGCATATAAACCCTGCGTTGCCGCCGTTGATTAGCGACTATCCTAGTAGCCCATTTAGATGCTTGAACGCCTTTTCAAAGCGATCCTTCGTCTCGTTGGACACCTTGGGCCATAGCTTGGCAATCTGCTCGGTGAAGTAGCGCGCTGGGCGGTAGTGCCCGAACGAACCAGACTTCATCGGGTTGTCCGCCAGCCAAGCCTCGATAGCCCGCAGGGTGCGAGGCTCCTTCGTGTTGAGCTTGGTCTTGGTGATCTTCTCCGGCAGCTGCCCAGCAAACTCCCCGTTCACCAAGTCGATGTAGAACGCCCTGTCGAACATGTCCTCTACGTCCGCCTCGGTAGTGCCAGTGAAATCCGCGTAGGTCGAAACCTTCTTCTTGGTGAGCAGCTTCTTCTTATAGAGGTCTTCGATGAGCTGCCTGTCGCTGCTCTGAATGTCCAGCAGCGTGGCTACGTTCATGCCCTTCTGCGATCCGAGCATGGCGACGAAGGTGGGCACCTTGCCGCTGCCTCCCACCGGGGTGATGACCCATTCCTCCGACAGCCCGGTTCGGCCCTCGCGTTCAAGCTCGCCGGACACGGCGCGGAGGTAGAGCATGTCGGCGACGCCCTCCACGATAAGAGAGTTGGGTCCGATGAAGAGCGTCTGCTGGATCTCGTAGCCGAGCGCGCCCTGCAAGGGGAACAGGCTGTCGTCGGTGGCGTCGAACACGTTGGCGAGCACCTTGGTCCCGTCTTCCTCCTTGGGCAGCGCTTCGGGGGCGTCGATGCCCAGGTCCTGCACGATGCGCACCCGCTCGAACTTGGTGGGGTCGATCATGAAAGGGGAGTGCGTGGTGTAGAGGAGCTGGTGGCCCGACAGTTCCGCGTCGAAGTAGCGCAGCAGGTCTGCCTGTGCCCGACCGTGTAGCGACAGACCAGGTTCGTCCAACAGTAGGATGACGTTCTGCCCCTGGCGCTTCACGTCCTCATACCAAGCGAGGAATGAGAAGAACCACACGAAGCCCCGCGAGCGGTTGCTCAGCGGCGTGGTTGCCCAGTGCACGGAGTCGTAAACCTCACCCCAGACGTTGACGCCCTGCCGCATCCCTTCTGGGTCACCGGCCTTCGCGTCGCGCACGTCGAAGCGCATCTGAATGTGCTTGTTTTGGGACCAGTACTTGACGATGCGCTGGGTGAGGTGGTTCCCGGCACCTTGCAGCTTGTTCTTCAGCTCGACCGTGTTGTTGGTGTTTACGAGGTTGCGGTGGTCGAGGCGCGCTAGGTTGATGAGGCCGATGAGCGGATAATCCGAGTCCAGTAGTTTGTCGCTGGCCTCACGCGCTATGAGGGCGTTGAGGTTAGCCTGCCCCTCCATCTGGTAGTACTCGTCGAAGTACAGGAACTTTGGCGCGCGGGGCCAAATCAGCGTGTTGAAGACGTAGTGGCTAAGCTCCGTCTCGCAGACCTTCGCCACCAGCTTCTTCACGGCATTGACGGCATCCGTCGCTTCGACCGAATTGAGCGTGGCTGCAAAGTCCTGCCACGTCCCCACTGCCGCCAGGGCGGCGCGAAGATCATCGGAAAGCGCTGGGTTGCTGGCGAGGTGCTTGCGCGCTGCGGCACTGTCGCACGTGAGCGTGTATTTGCCTTTTCCGTCACCGTAGTAGGCCGTCCGCTTGAAGGTCTTACCCTTGAGCACGTTGGGGCCGAAAACGTCTTCCACCGCGAGCAGGTCGTCCTTGTCCAGTTCGTAGGTGCACTCGACTACCGCAGCCTCCTCACGCTCTCTGTTTTCGAGGGCGAAGCGGTAGTCTTCGACCTCTCGCTTAGGATAGTCGTAGGTCTCGTCAAAGACAGCGTCGCCCTTGCGGATTGGGTTGGTGCGGTAGAGCGCGGTCAGAACCGTGGTCTTGCCCGCCTCGTTCTTGCCCACGAAGCAGGTGGTCCGGTCGTCAACTTCAATCGGTCCGCTGTCCCAGATGCTGCGGAACTCTCGGACACGGTACTGCTTCAGCTTCATCTCGAGCACACCCTATTGCCTCGCTGCGCGGTAATCGCAGGCGCTTTTATGAAGGAACAGAAAACGAACGGCAAGCCTTGCGACTTGCTGACTTTTGGGGAGATAGTTGGAAAGAGTGGAGCAATATCGACACCGAATGAGGAATCACCGTCGGTTCGAGTATTTGGCGTCCTAGACTTGAAAGAACTCGGGTTCCCCTTTCAGCGCAGCGAGCACCGACATGCAGACATGTAGCACGTCGTGCTTCTTACCGTCCGGGGTCTCGACCACGACCGTCTCGCGGGCATCGGAGTGCGTCGTACCGTCCGAATAGTAGGTGCCGTCGCTGAACGCCGCGCCCTTTCCGCGAATGAGGTGTTCTGCACGGAGGCCAACCAGCTCAGACTTGGGATGTCGAGTTAGTTCCACGTGCTTCCCAGCGTTCGCTATTGCCCTTACAGTGTGGAAAGCGGGGACCTTGGCAGCAATCTCCTCTGCGATCGCGTGCGGAGTGCCCGACCTGACATGCGCCACTACGTCGGCAAAGTGGTATAAAACGATGCAAGCTGAAATGGCGAGGTCGTAGGCACTCGGCTCCGCCTCGAAGCGACGGCAGAGCGGTGCCGCGAGTTCGTCCATGTATACTTGAGGGTTTGAAAAAGCCATGGCTGGCGCATACTCGGTTCCGACCAATTATTCCACTAGGTATCTTCCCGATCGTTCCAATCGCAGCAATTGGGAGTCCGCTTTAAGGAAATCGCCAAGGTCACTCTAACGACCAAGATGGCGGCGCGAAGCGGCCCTGCAACCGATGCGCCATTGACGAAGTCGAGCATGTGAGAAGCAGGCCGACGTCAAAGTTCCGCGCAGCCGATAAGCTGCCCGAAAATCCCTTATGCATTTGAGTTCACAAAAGTTTCTATAACATTGACGGACACGACTAACGCCGGGGGGCAATGTCAATGTTCAACAAGATGCCACTCGTGCGTTTCTCGCCGGTCTTCTCGCTTAAGTTATTGAACTCGCGCCGTGACACCGACTGGAACCCATCTTGCGCCGAGATCGTGTTCCTGCAAGCGGGCCGCATTGTTGTGCCATTTGATGCGTCGCGCTCGGGCCGCACAAGCGCGCCGGCTGACGCTAGCTAAGTCGCTATAAAATTTGGCGTTCGCCCGCGCAGTCCCGGCTGATCCCGGATAATCCCGCCTTTCGCCGTGCTGCCATTTGATACGTCGTGATACACCTGCCCTGTAGCCACCGGATTTGGAGATCGGGAATGACCCAGAAAAGCCGCAAGACCCCCCCGGGAATCGAGAATCCGCCGGAAATGCCGCCGCGCGACCCGCGCCAGCCCGCGGACTTCGAGCCGATCCCGGTCGCGCGTCAGCTGTTGCGCACCGCGCGTTCCGGCGCACTCGGCACCCTCGACCCCGAAACGGGCGCGCCGTTCGTGAGCCTCACCAGCGTTGCGACCGACTGCGACGGAACACCGGTCATCCTGATCTCGCGCCTCTCGGCGCACACCCGGAACCTGCTTCAGGACCAGCGCGCTTCGCTGATGCTGGCGCAGGGCGGCAAGGGCGATCCGCTCGCCCATCCGCGCCTGACGTTGCAGGTACAGGCGGAAATGGCCGGCCCGCTCGACCTGCCGCGCCTGCGTGACCGCTATCTCCGGCGGCACCCGAAAGCGAAACTCTACGCGGATTTCCCGGATTTCGCGTTTTTCCGGCTGATGCCCCGGCATGTCCATCTCAACGGCGGTTTCGCACGTGCTTTCGACGGCGATGCCCGGTTGATCCTCAACACCCTTGACGATCCGGCGGCGTTCCATGCCCTCGAAACCTCCGCGCTCGACCACCTCAACGAGGAGCACCCGGAAGCTCTCGGGCTCTATGCCACGCGGCTTGCCGGCGCGCCTCAGGCCAGCTGGCGGGCGAGCGGGCTTGACCCGCTCGGGCTCGACCTTCAGGCTGGCGATCTTGTCGCGCGCATCTCTTTCGACGAGCCGGTCCTTTCACCGGACGTTTTGCGAGAGGTCCTGAAATCGCTCGCCACGAAAGCGAGAAATTCGTAGCCCGGAACAGTCGGCAGTCGGTTCCCGGTGTTCCGAATACTGAAACTTGCATCGCTATACTGGTATGGAAGCGCCGCCAATAACCTTGAATCGTGAAAAAGTGCTGCATTTCGCCAAAGGGCCCATTGCGCGAGCGCGGATTCCTGCTATTCGCCAGCCGCAATTGCCGTCCCGTGCGAGGGGAGACGCGGAGGACGGCAGATGGCAGCCCCAGCGGCTGCCATCCCCTCAACAGGGTCGATCCCGACCAAAAAAACCAAGGAGCCGCCTCATGGAAACGAAAGGTCGTTTCAACGCCGCACTCGGCGCCAATTCCTTTGGCTTCGAAAGCCCGGCGCGGTTCTACTGCAACCTTGAGGCGCCGTCGCTCTATGAGGAATCCATCCGTCGCGGCGAGGCGATGATCACAGCCGGTGGTGCCCTGCTCGCCGAGACCGGCGTCCACACCGGCCGTTCGCCGAAGGACAAGTTCGTCGTCCGCGATGCGACGACCGAAAATCAGGTGTGGTGGGACAACAACGGCGCCATCACGCCGGCGAATTTCGCGACCCTGCTGGCCGACTTCAAGGCCCACGCCAAGGGCAAGGATCTTTTCGCGCAGGATCTTTACGGCGGCGCCGATCCGGCGAACCGCGTCAAGGTTCGCGTCTACACCGAACTTGCGTGGCATTCGCTGTTCATCCGCAACCTGCTGATCCGGCCGGACGTGCAGGAGCTCGCCGCCTTCGCGCCGGAAATGACGATCGTCGACCTGCCCTCGTTCAAGGCCGACCCGGTGCGTCACGGCTGCCGCAGCGGCACGGTGATCGCGGTTGATTTCGCTTCGAAGACCGTGCTGATCGGCGGCACCTCCTACGCTGGCGAGATGAAGAAGAGCGTCTTCACCTATCTGAATTACGCCCTTCCCGCCGCTGGCGTGATGCCGATGCACTGCTCGGCGAACGTCGGCCCGGATGGCGATTCGGCCGTGTTCTTCGGCCTTTCCGGCACCGGCAAGACCACGCTTTCCGCCGACCCGACCCGCACGCTGATCGGCGATGACGAGCACGGCTGGTCGAAATCCGGCATCTTCAACTTCGAGGGTGGCTGTTACGCCAAGACGATCCGCCTCTCGGCCGAAGCCGAACCGGAAATCTTTGCGACGACACAGCGCTTCGGCACCGTTCTCGAGAACGTCATCGTCGATCCCGACACCCGCGTCGCGGATTTCGACGATGGCTCGAAGACCGAGAACACCCGCTGCGCCTATCCGCTGCATTTCATCCCGAACGCTTCGGACACCGGCCGCGCCGGCCACCCGAAGAACATCGTGATGCTGACCTGCGATGCCTTCGGCGTGCTGCCGCCGATCGCCAAGCTGACGCCGGCGGAAGCGATGTATCACTTCCTCTCCGGTTACACGGCCAAGGTCGCCGGCACCGAGAAGGGCGTCACCGAGCCGGAAGCCGTGTTCTCGACCTGCTTCGGCGCGCCGTTCATGCCGCGCCATCCGGCCGAATACGGCAACCTGCTGCGCGATCTCATCGCCAAGCATCATGTCGACTGCTGGCTCGTGAACACCGGCTGGACCGGCGGCCAGTACGGCACCGGCCGCCGCATGCCGATTCGCGTGACGCGCCGCCTGCTCTCGGCCGCGCTCGATGGCTCGCTTGCCAAGGCCGACTTCCGCCGTGACCCCTATTTCGGCTTTGCCGTGCCGGCCTCGGTGCCGGGCGTCGAGCCGCACATCCTCTATCCGGTCAAGACGTGGCAGGACAAAACCGCGTTTGCCGCCACCGCGCAGAAACTCGTCGGCATGTTCCGCGAGAACTTCAAGCGCTTCGAGGCGCATGTCGACGCCGACGTGAAGAGCGCCGCCCCGACGAGCCAGATCGCGGCGTAACAGAGAACGCGCGGCGGGAATGCTCCCGTCCGCGCCTTCGACCGTGATGGCGCCCTTCCCGGCGCTTATTTTGTCGCGTCGTCGGCGATCTTCGCGAAGATCATGTCGAGTTCGGCGGCGAGCATCCTCAGCTCGGGCCCCGCGCCCTCGAAATAGGGCGCAAAGACGCTGCCCGGCGTCTTGTAGGAGAGCGTGGCTTTCCTGTCGGCGCCCTCGGTGACATAGAACCGGATCGGCGCCTCGATCCCCGCCGGAATGCTGGCGGCGAGCATCCGGCGCGCGAAATCGTTGCGATAAACCCCGAAAACCTGGTTGCCGGCGATCTCGATGCCCTGGGCCTTGGCGCCCGCCGATGCGCTGGCGCTGGTGACCAGCCCCATCTTGTTGGCCTTGATCGCCGCTTCGAGCCGGGCCGTCAGCGTCGCGAAATCGAGGCTGGTGGGCTTGACGACCCAACCGGGCCGGGCGGCGATCGGCGCCGGCGTTTGCTGGGCCTGCGCAGGCGCAAGGCGACCGCCGACAACCGGTGCGCCGGCAAGGACCAGGGCCGCGAACCCGTAGAACGCTGCATTCCTGAAAAACCGGCTTGTCATGATCTCTCCCCGTCGTCGGCGCACGGGACATGCCATCTCATGCCGTCCGGCGCGGTTCGCAGTTTCAGGGCCGGAGGTTACGGGAGCAGGGCATCAACACGCAGGCACATCCTCGTGAGCGACGGATATCCTCGCCATCCGCGATGACAGGCGGTCAATCATCGCTCCAGTGCTTGTCGAGCAGTTGCTGCATCAACTTCCAGTCGTCGTGAACGCCCTCGTCGCCGGTGAAATAGCTGAACCAAACGCTGTCCGCGAAAAAATCGACCTCGACCCGGCAGCCGACAAGGGTGAAATCGACAGAAATGGAATCACTGGAACTGGAGCGAAGGCTGAAATGTATTTTCGTCTCCCGGAGAGATTCCAGAAACCCGAAAATGCCCCGAATGTCTTTCGGTCGCGGAATGGCTTTGCTCATGGGATATTCCTCATTTCCGAAACCTGTCTTCTCTCAACAGCTTCCAACACCTGTTGGCGGCAGGATCACCCTGTTTGGCTCTTGCTATCACTTCTGCAATCGGCATGTTCAGAAACTGTCCTGGCATCACCTCGCGGATTCGACCCAAGCAATAGGCTGACATGAACTGCTGCGTTGTCCAATTAAGCTTGTCGTCGGGAATGCCCCCAATTTTATCAACTGGCGTTCCGTCCGGCGCTTCTCCGAATGATTCGCCGGATTCAGTCGTGCCTTCACCCGATGCAGCCTCGCCTCCACCACCATCCGTCCAGCGGCCGTGCCAGTCACGCGGCTGGTCGGGAGAATATTTCATCTCCCGCCGCAGCGCCATCAAACGCCGGATGTCGCCGAGTTCTTGCCTGATCCGCGAAAGCGTTTCCTGCTCCGCCGCCTGCGCGAGCCGCAACGCCGCCATTCCTGTCCGTGATTCAAAGCGCATGCATCGCTCCAATTGAAATCGCGAGCAGCATCGTACGGATCGGGCGCGCGGGGATAATTACCCCCGCTCCAGCAGCTTCCCCATCACCCGCGCGGTGTAATCGACCATCGGCACGATGCGCGCGTAGTTGAGCCGCGTCGGGCCGATGACGCCGACGATGCCGACGATCTTCTGTTCCGAATCCCGGAAGGGCGCGGCAATCATCGACGAGCCGGACATCGAGAACAGCTTGTTCTCCGAGCCGATGAAGATGCGCACGCCATCGCCGTCCTCGGCGCGGGAGAGCAGTTCGATCACTTCCTTCTCGCGTTCGAGATCGGCGAAGAGCAGGCGCATGCGTTCGAGGTCGGAAAGCGCGGTGAGGTCTTCGAGCAAATTGGCCTGCCCGCGCACGATAAGGCGCATGTCGCCGGCATCCGAGGCGGTCGCGGCCAGCCCGCTCTCGACCAGCCGGGCGGTGATGTCGCTGATCTCGCGTTCCATGGCCGCGCGGTTGGTGGCGACCTCGACCTTGAGTTCGGCGAGCGTGCGGCCCTTGAGGCGGTGGTTGAGATAGTTCGATGCCTCGACAAGCGCGGAAGCCGGCAGGCCCGCCGGCAGGGTGAGGAGGCGGTTCTCGATCGTGCCATCGTCCGAAACAAGCACCACCAGCGCCTGCGCGGCATCGAGCCGCACGAATTCGATGTGCTTCAGCCGCTTGTTCGACTTCGAGGTGACGACCACGCCCGCGCCACGGCTCACGCCGGAGAGCAGCGACGTAGCCTGCTGGAGCGCATCCTCGAAATTGCGACCGGTGCCGGACGCGCGGATCTGCGCCTCGATCCGGGCGCGGTCGTCCTGGCTGACATCGCCGATCTCGAGGATGGAATCGACGAAGAGCCGCAACCCCTGTTCGGTCGGCAGCCGCCCCGCCGAGACATGCGGCGCGTAGATGAGGCCTAGGTCCTCCAGATCCTGCATCACGTTGCGGACCGTCGCGGCGGAGAGCGAGACCGGCAAAACTTTCGAGATGTTGCGCGAGCCCATCGGTTCGCCGGTCTCGAGGTAGCCCTCAACGATGCGCCGGAAGATATCGCGCGAGCGCAAATCCAGCTCACCGAGCGCGATACCGGGTTGATCCGGAAGCCGTTCCGCCAAGTGCGCGCTCCTTCCTGTCATCCACGCGTCATTCATGCGCAGCAAGAACAGGTAATAGCACCATCCGCCGACGCAAGGAAAACCGCGATCCGCGCTTGTCTCCCACGCCCTTCGCGCCTAAAAGCCCGCACCGGCCCCGCGGTGCCACAAGGAGACAAGCGATGCGCCCCTCGAAACGCCAGCTCGACGAAATGCGCAAGGTTTCGCTCGAGCGCAATGTCGCGCGCTACGCGGAAGGCTCCTGCCTCGTCAAGTTCGGTGAAACGCACGTCCTGTGCACCGCGACGCTCGAAGAGCGCGGCCCGCCGTGGTTGCGCGGCTCGGGCAAGGGCTGGGTGACGGCGGAATACGCGATGCTCCCGCGCGCGACGCTCGAACGCACGCGTCGCGAGGTGACATCCGGCAAGCCCTCCGGGCGGACGCAGGAAATCCAGCGCCTGATCGGCCGCGCGCTGCGTGCAGTGGTCGATCTGCCGGCGCTCGGCGAAAAACAGATCACGCTCGATTGCGATGTGCTTCAGGCCGATGGCGGCACCCGCACGGCCTCGATCACCGGCGCCTGGGTCGCGCTGCACGATTGCTTCGCCTGGATGGTCGCCCGCAACATGCTGACCTCGATCCCGCTGCGTGATCATGTCGCGGCGATTTCATGCGGCATCTACCGTGCCAACCCGGTGCTCGACCTCGATTATGCCGAGGATTCCGCCGCCGAGACGGATGCGAATTTCGTGATGACCGGCAAGGGCGGCATCATCGAGGTGCAGGGCACCGCCGAGGGGGCGCCCTTCTCCGAGGAGGAACTGCTGCGCCTGCTCACGCTTGCCCGCAAAGGCACGACCGAGTTGGTAGCGCTCCAGAAGGCCGCGATCGGCGGGTGAACCATGAGCATGTCCCGTCCGCTCTCAGGCCGCATTGTCATCGCAACGCATAACGCCGGCAAGCTCGCCGAGATGACGGAGCTGCTCGCGCCCTACGGGCTCGAGTGTGTTTCGGCCGGTGCCCTCGGTCTGCCGGAACCGGTCGAGGATGGCACGATCTATGCGGAGAATGCCGCGATCAAGGCGCTCGCTGCCGCGCGCGCGACCGGTCTACCTGCCCTCGCCGACGATTCCGGCCTCGCCATCGACGACCTTGACGGCGCGCCGGGGCTTTTCACCGCCGACTGGGCCGGCAACCCGCGCGATTTCGTCGCGGCCATGGCGCGCGTGAAGAGGGAGCTTGAAATCCGCGATTTCGAGCCGCAGGGCGCGAAGGCGCGCTTCGTCTCGGCGCTGGTGCTGGCCTGGCCCGATGGCGAGACGCTGATCGCCGAGGGCCGGGTTTTCGGGCATCTCACCTTCCCGCCGCGTGGAAGCCGCGGCTTCGGCTACGATCCGATCTTCGTCCCCGAGGGCGAGACGCGCACCTTCGGCGAGATCACCTCCGAGGAAAAGCACGGCATCCGCGAAGTGGACGGCCAGCTCGAAGGCCTCTCGCACCGCGCCCGTGCGTTCATCCGCCTTGTCGCCAAGGCGGGCCTCAAGAAGGTCGCGGCAAAGAGCGCTTCATGAGCAACCTTCACCTGCCGCCGTTCGACGCCGGCTTTGGCGTCTATGTGCATTGGCCGTTCTGCCAATCGAAGTGCCCCTATTGCGATTTCAATTCGCATGTCCGGCGCGGCGGCATCGACGAGGCGGCTTTCCTCGAAGCCTACCGACGCGAGATCGCGCATATGGCCGCGCTGGCGCCCGGGCGTGACGTTTCCTCGATCTTCTTCGGCGGCGGCACGCCCTCGCTGATGAAACCCGCTACGGTGGCCGCGATCCTCGATTGCATCGGCGCGCACTGGGCAATCCGGCCCGATTGCGAAGTGACGCTGGAAGCGAACCCGACCTCGGTGGAGGCAGGGCGTTTCGCGGGCTACCGCGCGGCGGGCGTCAACCGCGTCAGCCTCGGCGTGCAGAGCCTCGTCGAGGCCGATCTCAAGGCATTGGGACGACTGCACACAGTCGGCGAGGCGCTCGTTGCTGTCTCGATCGCGGCGAAGCATTTCGAGCGCTTCTCGTTCGATCTTATCTATGCCCGTCCCGGCCAGACGGTCGATGCCTGGCGCGAGGAGCTTATCGAGGCGCTCGCTCATGCGCCGACGCATCTCTCGCTCTACCAGCTCACCATCGAGCCGGACACGATGTTCAAGCAGCTTTACGATGCCGGCAAGCTCGTGATCCCGGATGCCGATGCCGCTCGCGCGCTCTACGACGTCACGCAGGATATCTGTGGCAAATACGGGATGCCGGCCTACGAGGTTTCGAACCACGCCCGGCCGGGCGACGAATGCCGCCACAACCTCCTTTACTGGCGCTATGGCGAATATGCCGGCATCGGTCCAGGCGCGCACGGGCGGCTTTACACCGAACGCGGCCGGCGGGCGCTCGCGACCGAACGCTCGCCCGAGACCTGGCGCGACTATGTGATGCGCGACGGGCACGGCATCGTCTCGGACGAGACCCTGAGCCATGAGAACGAGGGCGACGAGTTCCTGCTGATGGGACTGCGCCTGACCGAGGGCATCGACCCCAAGCGGTTCAAGCTGCTCAAGGGTCATGCCCTCGATGCCCGGCGTGTCTCCGCGCTGTCTGCGGAGGGGCTCATTGAGACCTGCGGTGAAGGACGGCTGCGCGTCTCGCCGAGCGGGTTCCCCGTGCTCGACGCGATCGTCGCCGATCTGGCGGCGTGATCAGTTGCCGACGAAGGTCGTCGGCGCGGCGGAAATCACTCGCGCCGAACCGCCCGTGATCTCATAAACAGCCAACCCACGATCATTGGTGCCGTTCTGGCGGAAGCGGAACACGCCGTCCTGCCCCGAGAAGCCGTTGGAATTGGTCAGCGTCGCCTCGGAAAACCGCTGCGTGCCGAAATTCTGCGTCAGCGCGCTTGCGAGCGTCACCGCGTCATAGGCGAGGCTGGCAATGCGGCTCGGCGCCGAGCCGAACTGGCTCTGGTAGCGCGAGGCGAGCGCGTTGAAGCGGGAGTTATCCGGCGCTGCATACCAGGCGCCGTCAAAACCCGGCGCGCGATAGACGCGGGCGTCGGACCAGATGCCGGTTGAGAGAAACTGGACCTGCCGGCTGGAGATGCCCGCGCCTGAAAGCGCCGAGGCCACCGTGCCGATGCCGTCGGCCCCTTCCGCGATGAACAGGGCGTCGAACTGTCCCATCGAGGCCTTGAGCTGATTCACGGCCGTGGTGATCGAGGCCGGGTTGCCCGGCTGGAACCGCGCGACCGGCCCGGCACGACGCCCGCCGGTGTTCGCGACCTGCATGAATTCCGCCTCGACGACATTGCCATAGGCGCTCTGAGGAATGAGGGCGGCATAGGATTTCTTGCCCCGGCTCGCGGCAAAGGACACGATGCGGCGGACATCGCCTTGCGGCAGGAACGACAGGAGGTAGACACCCGGCTGCGCGACGCCGGCGTCGGACGAAAAGGCGATCATCGGCTTGCCGGCCGGCTTGGCGACCGAAGCGGCGGCCTGAACGGAAGGGCCGAACAGTGGCCCCATGATCAGCTCCGCGCCTTGCGCGAGCGCTTCCTGTGCCGCCTGCCGTGCACCGTCGGGCGTGCCCTTGTCGTCCTTGACGTGAATCTGGATGCCGGACTGGCCGTTGCCACCGAAATCGCTGATCGCCATCGCCGCCGCGTTCTTGAGGCTGACGGCCGCCGCCTGCCCGTTCGCGCTCGACAGCGGGAGGATGAGCGCGACCTTCACCGAGCCCGTGCCGAGAACATCCCCGGCGGTCGCCGGCGTCTTCGAGGCATCGGAATCCGAGGTGATCAGGCCGTCAAGACCCGTGCCGGCGCAACCCGCGAGCAGCGCCGAGAGACCGACCGTGCCGATGAACAGGCGGCGTGAGGGCAGGATCAGAGCTTCCGGGGCGGAAGCCTCATGGCGAAATCCGTGCAGCATGACAGGCAAGTTGCGGTTCATATCCATGTACTCCAACCCTTACTCAAACCCGCCGGGAACAGGGCCGGCGAACAGACAAGCCTCCAGTCTCAACAAGACCGGCAAAATACGGCGAGTTCAAGAAACTATATCAAAGATCGTTAACGATGTTTGCAAACCATGTTTTTCGGGCAACGCTTTCCGCGCCCTTTTGCCAAACCACGCCCGCTATGGCAGAGCAGGCCAATCCGGCCCGGCGTGCCGCCCGGCCTTCGGAGCGAGACGATGGCATCGCAATTCACCGTTCTGGGGCTGGCTGCCGAGGCGGAACGGCTTCAGCCGGGTCTCCATGTCGTGGCGACGCCGATCGGCAACCTCGGCGATATCACCCTGCGCGCGCTTTCCGTGCTTGCGGCGGCCGATGCGATTCTCGCCGAGGACAAGCGCGTGACACGCGTGCTGCTCGCGCACTACGGCGTCACCACCCCGGTGATCGCCTATCACGAGCATAACGCCGTCGAAATGCGCCCCGTGGTGCTGGAACGGCTCGCCGCCGGGCAGGCGCTGGCGCTTGTTTCCGATGCCGGCACGCCGCTCGTCTCCGATCCCGGCTACAAGCTCGTCGAGGCGGCGATCGAGGCCGGCCACCCCGTCACGGCCATTCCCGGCGCCTCGGCGGTGCTGACAGGCCTCGTCCTGTCGGGGCTTCCGACCGACCGATTCTTCTTCGAGGGGTTCCTGCCCTCGAAATCCGGCGAGCGGCGGCGGCGCGCGCGCGAACTCGAAGCG
>Ga0209570_1000812_pt1 | contig 25121 bp, 17 predicted proteins | sample EBPBio172007_DNA_FD_185861 | JGI IMG/M metagenome (GOLD analysis project Ga0209570, IMG submission 185861) | Wastewater treatment Type I Accumulibacter community from EBPR Bioreactor in Madison, WI, USA - Reactor 1_9/17/2007_ DNA (SPAdes)... | ecosystem: Engineered > Bioreactor > EBPR >... | reverse complement strand
CACCTGAAGTCACCGAATACACAAATTTGTACGTTCCTGCCGCATTCAAACCTGTGATATTACCACTCGCATCGATACTCGCCGCCGATGGGTTCGCAGGACTACCTATCGGTGCCCACGTACCACCCGTCGTCACTGCCGTCAATTTCGCCGTGCTCGTCGGTTGACATACCGCCGCCGCATCAGCGCCTGCATTCGGTTTCACACAGCCTGCACACGGAGATACCGTTACCGCAACTGTATCTTTACAACCTGCCGCCGAAGTGTACACAAACTGATACGTGCCTGTCACAGTCATGCCTGTCACGTTATTACCCGTTATCGTGGCTGTGGCTGGAGTTGTCCCGATTTGCGACCATGTTCCGCCCGCTGGGCTTGGTACTAGGGTATAACTTGTCGCTAATGTATTCGTCGCTGCATTCACACAAGCCAATGTTGTGTCTTTGCCTGCACTTGGCTTCTGATTTACCGTCACCACTACATTTGCCGTGTCTTTGCAGCCTGCCGCATTTTGGGCAACCAACACATAGGTCGTCGTTGTAGTTGGCTTCACCGATGCTGGCGTTGTTACTACCGTACCACTTGCCGTGCCCACCGTCCATACTGGACTTAAATACGTCGCATAATTCGTAATCTTTGATGTCAAGTCCACCGACTCACCTGCGCAAATGGCCGCGCTACCGTCGGCTATCACAGGCTTCGCGTTTACCACCAAACGAACAAAAGCAGTATCAGCACAATTAGCATCTCCTGTCGTATTCACAACTACGGCATAATATTTCGTACCTGCTGTTGTCAACGCACTACCCGTTGGGGTAAAGCTTGCACTGATGGCTCCGCTCACTGCCGTCCCTAAACTGCTCGTCGTATCTACCAATGGACCATACCATTTATACTCTACACCCGTACTTGGTATCGCTGTATAGGCGCTTGCAGAAGTTCCTACACAAATCGTTTGTACTTTAGGAGTAGCGACCGCTACGGGTTTAGTGCAACAATTTAACGGCTTAACAGTAAAGGTAAAATCTTTAAAGCAGCCATCTTCTCCATTGTAGATACGAACAAGGTAAGTCACATCCATTGGCGGATTATTGATATTACCCACAATTACTCCCCCTGTCAGACTACTGATTAATGTTGCACTGGCGTAGGTTGGAAGTGTTGAAGCATCCCCAATTGTATAAGCTACTTTGTCGCCTACTGTCCCTGTTCCTAGTACAATACTACCTTTACCACCAGCGCAGGTTGGTTGCGTGACTGTTACTAGATAGTTTGGCTTGGTACACTTATAGAAACCAAAGTCTACACTATAGTTTGTTACCCCACCATCCAAAGGCTCAGCATTCCCCCCTAGAGTAATTGGTTTACTAATAATACCACAGCCCACCACTGCCGTTCCGTTATCATCATTTTCTATATCATCATCAGGGTCGGGTGCTGGGTCATTACCTGTACTGCTTACAAAGTCTTTCAACGGCCCATTAAAATTACCATCAGGTACTTGCACTATATAATTACCAGCTGGCAACTGAGTAAACTTATAAATTCCTTGCAAGCCTCCCACCGTTGCCGTAAGTGTCGTTGTTACATATTCATCCGCATCAGGTTTGTTATTGTTGTTACGATCTTCAAACAAAATGACCGTCACTCCATTAATCCCTGATTCGGTACCATCGACTTTCCCGTTGTTATTCGCATCATTCCAAACTAAATTTCCTAAATTATAAGGACCTGTTGGAATGATAATTCCCGCATCCCACGTTAAATCCACCTCTCCTGCGGTTAGGTCAGTCACTTCTGTAACCCCTGTTGATGTTGGATCAGAGTCTGTTTCGTCGCTTGAACCATTCACCGTCCCTGTATTAGTCGTAAAGGTCTGACCCGTCGCCAATTTGAATTTCACGAAATAGTTGCCTGGGTCAAGGTTCTCAAACAAATAATACCCTGGTCGTCCGTAAATATCATTGGAGGTCGTATCCCTTGCAACGGGAGCCCCGTCGGCCGCATCTGGCTGGGCAATACCATCGCCGTTATCTTTATAGAGACATACAATTACCCCATTCACGCCATTGGTCGTTGACTCATCTTGTATATTATTTTGGTTTTGGTCAAACCATACATAATTACCCAAAGCTGCTTTGTCTAAGTAAATTCCTTGGTCCCAACGCAAGTCAACCTCTGCGGCATCAATCGCCGTAATTTCGGTTACCGTCACACGTTGTCCATTACAAACGGTCGGAACACCGTCCGAATCTAAGCTGTCGGCTGGCGTTGACACGTTTGGTAAGGTAGTGCTGTAACCCGCAGGGACAAAAAACACGGCAAAATAGTTGCCTGGCGCTAAGTTTGGAAACAGGTATAAGCCACCGTTGGCCGTAGCAGTAAAGCTTACGACAGGGTCATTTTTAGGGTCAGCGATTCCGTCTCCATTATCTTGGTGCAATTCTACCCTAACGCCGTCCACACCCGTTTCACCTGTATCCTGAACCCCATTTTTATTGGTATCAATCCACACGCGATTGCCGTACACCCCTGGTACTAATGGCTTCAATTTAATCCCCACTTTATTCGGTTCTGCTGGCAAGAATGGATCATTATTGTCAGCACGTTTTGCTTTGAATGCAAACGAGTTCCATGCAATTTCCCCGTTGGTAGGTGCATTTACAGGAGCGCGCATGTCCCACGTCAATTCAACTTCATCTCCTGGGTTTAGCACTTTTGTACCAAAATCAAATTTCAACCCTTGAACAGTAGTAGGATTAGCAGGAAGTACGGTTGTCCAGTTGGGTGGATTACAGCCCGACGGTCCACTTGCCACATAATCGGTTCGGCATGGATTTTGGACCGTTGTATAATACACCGTTACTCCCGTTGGCGTTATGAGCGGAGTTACCAAATTTGGCCGCCATTCGGTTAAACGAGCGGATACATCTTTCACCCCAATATCTCCAATATATGGCAACATATCAAGGATTTCGATGCTTGTAGCAGGTACGTTTCCGTTGTTACGAACAATTAGCTTATAATTAGCAATCCCACCTGGCATGGTTTGCCCATAATCGGGGTGTTTGCTATAAACCGTATCGCATTGGCCTTTTACCCACTTAACCGACTCTAGCTGAGCGACGGAAGTGAGGCCAATATACGTGGTAGTATAACAAATCGTATCTGCTTTTGTACCATCTCCATCTAGGTCAAACTTATCTACGACTTCATAACGATCGATGGTTTCGTAGATATTTTCGCGATAGCACTTTGTCGTATTTGTCCCCGTAAAAAATGCAGGGTTTTTAATTCCAACTGGTTGGTCATAAGGCTTTTTAGGCTCCCATTGTGCTTCGCTAGCCGACAAATTACCACCAGTTCCTAAGGTATTTATTTTTGTTTTTATATTCACAATGATTTCACAGCCTGAGGGCAGCGGCGTATTCCACGACAACCGCACTAAGGTTCGCCCTGTCCCATTATAGTTGGGAATAATTTCGGTATTATCAGCTTGGGGGAAACCACAGCTACTAGTGCCATATTGAATTTGTCCATCATAGCTTAAACCCACAGGCAAAAGATCCATTATAACGGGGTTTTGGAGGGGTTGTCCTCCAGCTACGTTTCGCGCCTCAATCATCGACCATACGGTAGTTCCGATACTTTGTGAAACACCATAAAACACCGAGTACTGGTTACTAGGGCTACTTGTTAGCCACTTATGAACCAAAAGAGAACTATAACCATCTAGGGGAGCAACAGGCAGTTCCTTGCACGCAAATTGAGTGTCAAGCGTTACCCCAGGAGTTGTCGTAGTGCCATTCAAACAGTTTGTCACGGTAGTAGCCGTAGAGCCTGGAGCCAGTGTTACTCTAATACCACCGTATTGCAATGTAGCTCCTGCCGGTAGTGTACTCACTTCTACTTTAAAATGAGTAATATATTCACCCGTAGGAGGGGTATAGCTATAGTCATTCGTCAATACTTGGTAATAGCTCGTCTGCACATTGGTTTTCACCCAATACGTAACCGTTTCTGTCCCTGACATATTGACTTTAGAAAACTGGTTAACCTGGACACCTCTTAAATCCGCAGGCAAAATATCTTCTAATACCACATTATCTAAAGGTACGTTTCCTGTATTGCTAGCCCCTAATTCAAACAGAACTACTTCACCAGGTCGAATCTTAGCAATTCCACCTGGGGCGTATTTAGACAATGCTAATTTAGGAGTAGGTGCCGCCAACTTATCCGTCACACTTAAAACAGGGGTACACGTCTGGCTCGTCTGAGTTGCATAGGTAGTTCCTCCTTGATACGTGGTACTAGAGCCATTTGTGGCGATAATTTGTGAGCCACCATCGGGCGTATAACTTACGGTAACATTATTTGTGACGTTTTGGCCCGACGTAAAACTTGCACTGGGATAAGTCACATCCAGCGTCACTCTTACCCGAGGAGCATATTGACTTCCTACTTGAAAAGTAGATGCGGGAAATGTACACGTAACTTTTGGAGCACCAGGAGTATTGTCAACGACACACGTCCCCGATGGAATAGTGGGTAACGGAAAACCATCAATAGCCGTTGCTGTTACACCATTAATAACGGTATTAGCAGGGAGATTATCAACCATAACTACCGAGCTGACGCTGGTAGTACCGATTCCTGTTGCGCCATAGTCTCCATTAAACTGTAAATAAATGTCATAAAAGGTAGAGTTATCAAGAGCCAAGCCTCGACCATTGGCTTTTCCTGGGCAAAACTTATTGCTAGAGTGAAGCGTAGTGGTTACACTTGCAGTGGCTGGAGTACCCGAACCTGACACAATACTCGCTGTCATTGTTGCAGTTGTCCCTTCTACTTTCCCAAAATCACCTTGTCCCACCAATTCAATTATCCCCGTATTTCCTGCTTTCAGAGGGTTTTTAAACGTAAACGTTGCCGTGCGCTGGTCAGCCGATATTACATAACTATCAATATCTGAGGTCAATCCTACCACTTGGTTAGGAAAAAACACTCCCGAGGGAATAGCTGCCGTCATCGTTACACTAGGGCAATCACCCGTACCTGCTGCGCAACTATACTTTAGTGTATAGGTAAATGTTTCGCCAGTAAGAATGTTTGCCTTATTGGCCGTAGCTTCAATAGATAAGGTTTGGGCCGCTAGCTGTCCACACAAAAATGGTGTACAGAAAAGCATGAAAATCCAAAACAACCCATCTTTTCCTAGACTAGAAATGGAATAGTTTTTTTTCATTTGTAGGGATAATTTATGGTATACATAGCTACAGAATTGACATTTGTCTTAACTCTATGTGCTCACAAGAGAAATATCATCCCATAAATATTCAATTTCTATACCAATTACTTTTTGCTTATGAAGTCAAAGCACAAAATAGATACATTCGGTCGCAAAATAGATACATTTTTTCGAGCGACTCGTACATACACATAAGAAAAAGGTATGTATCAAATATTAAACCAAACGAAGAAACTTAATACAGAATCTTAAAAGTCATTATCATACTATATCAATTTGGTATACAGACTTTTATCCCATTAAATACAGTGTAAACTAAATAGCTTTATTTTTTTACCCGCAGAAAGCCGCAGAATTAAAAACGCTGATTTTCGCTGAAAAAGGGTTTTATAGTGTCATTAATCTGCGACTTTCAATCGGCGTCAATCTGCGGGTAATAGTTAAAGTAACTTAGCTTACAGTGTATTAAACAATATAATTTAAGTTTTTTGAGTGCAATTCGTGCTTTACACGGCGACTCATTGGGAGAAGATAGCCATCAACATCTACGCTATTTTTCTCAAAATCAATTTTCTTGATAAACCTTTTATTGACGAGGAAACTGCGGTGTATTTGTAAAAAACGGTCTAGTGGCAGATGCTGTTTGAGAAGTGTAAGTGATTTTTTGAATGCGTAGCGCTTTGTTTTCGTCTGAATGAACGTGTAGGTACGTTCTACCTCAATATACACAATATCCTTGATGGCAATAATTTCGCCACGCGAAGTACCTCGTATAAACTGGGGTTCTTGCCTAATTTGTTGAGATAGTATCCGAATCGCGCTTTCAATTGTATGTATATGAAAAGGCTTTACTAAATAAAATACATGACTAAAGTTAGCTACTTTATCATAGATTTCGGGAACATCTTCATTAATAATTAAAATAATTGGAATGTGAAATGCTCCCAGTGAACTTAGGCATTCTTTATCTAGAGCAGTAGCATTTTCAAAAATTGTCATGATAATTAAATCTACATGACTAATTTCTATCAAATCAAGGCCTTCTTCACAGTTACTTACTTTTCCTATGATAGAATAGCCTAACTTAGAAAGTAAGGGCTCAAAGTGCGAATTATCAATTGGATTGTTTTGGACAAACAGAATATTCATAGGTGCACGTCAAAGAGAAAGGGGTGGGTAATGCCCAATTATTGAACAAAAGAATTACTTATTATAATAAATACCTAAAGTTAAACCATAAACGTTTGATTAAAGGGTATATTCGATAGAGAAACAATCCTTTAATGAGCATATTATTTGGCTTTTTAATTATTAATAAATTAAAAAGCATATTATGTCGATTAGTAACCAAATTAGAACCTTATGTATCCATTCAGTATGTCATGTATAAAATTAGTATGTACATTTATCCATAATTTTACTAGTTCAATTTTTGTTTTTGACATATTTACCCTACTAAGAACATGATACATATAGACCCTTTTTCTAAATACATAACTCCTCCTTACGTAAACATCTTCATTAAACAAGAAGATATACAATGCGTTGTAGAATTACTTTTACAAGCAAGCATACCCTTTACGGTTTATCACCAAACTGATAACACTCAAAATCAAACTCTTACCCCTATCAATACTCTCGTTGAAGATGTCCTTCCTAGGCATTCACAATCCCCTGAAGAACACATTAAACGCCTAGTTGCCCAAAAAAAAGAGATTGAAGAAATTATTCATGATTACATAAACAAAGGTACAGAGCCCACTATAGACGATATTGCGATACGGCTAAACGTTAAGCTATCTGTTTTAAAGACCCGTTTTAAGGATGCATACGGTAAACCCTTCTACCAGTATTATGTTGACAAAAAAATGGAATTTGCCGCTAAGCTCTTGAGAGAGGGAGTAAAAAGTGCCCGAATTTCTATACAATTAGGATACGCTCATCCTATTAAATTCAATAAGATGTTCCAAAAACATTTCGGTACCACACCAAAAAAATACCAAGAAAATGCACAAAAAGGATATATTTATGAAAAGTCTCACTTGAACAAGGGAAACTAAATGGCTCCTAAATAACATTAGGCCTTTACGCCAGTGTAAGTTTATCAGGACTCTTACCTCATTACTTGGGCAATCATTTAGAAATAAAGCCAATGAGCTCGAAATCCATGTTTACGATTATACTCCAGCGCTGGAGCAGGAACTTTTACGGTGTTTAGTAGAAAAAATAACGTTTTTAAGGCTTTGCGACGCGTCGGAATACGCCGAAAATCAACATCAAGGGAGAGGTAGTATTGTCGGTAAGGGTCGTAGCCAAGCGAACGGCTTTTGTCCACTTCTGCTCCTATCATATTATGAATACCGTAGCCCAGCGACACGCTCAACCACTTAGGCAGCGATGAATTGGGGGCGAAAGCCGCTACATTGAACGAAAACCAGTACGTTTGTCCGTTATAATCTTTGAGCCATTGTTCGCTAAGGTTTTGCCCCAAAAGCTCGGGGCGAAGCTTAGCAAGCGAGGTAGGATGAAAGGAAAACTTTGGAACAATACGCTCTTCATTCCACAAAGCATACTGCCCTAAGTAAAGCGATGGCCCCAACACATTGGCCACCATGTCGGAAGGAGAAAAGCCATACACCGGGTATTGAAATCCATCTAAGAGTTCGATCGGAGTCAAAAACAAAAAACCAGACAGCGCACCGTATAATGCGGCTTGCTTTCGGCTAATGTTTGTTTGCCGATAGACAGCGGCTGTGTGGCGGCAAATTTGGTACGCCGTAAAAAAATGACCAACCTTATCAAGTTGTTTCCACTCTCTTGAGTCATCGCTTACATGAAAATTGCTAAAGTTATTGGTTTTGTACCATGCCTTACTCAATCCATAAATAGACCCTACGTACGCCACACTCTCTCCCGCCATAATCCAGTGCAAAGCGCGGTAGTTGGGGCGAGGTATGGTATCTTTTTGAGCCCAAACCTCTTTCTGTCCAAACACGGAAAGACCCAGTGCTAACCATGCACTAGAAATAATGAACCGTCGTAATGTGTAAAGCATTGAAATTGGTATTCATAAATCACTTTTGGGGTAAAGGATTAATAACTTCCTTGATACTTGCGCACACCCCACTCTGCTGCTGCCAACAACAACAACAAGAAAAATAACCACTTATTCTGTATCAATTCAGATAAGTCTTCGGTACTGTCTAAACGATCAGGGGCCTTATTTTTGAGCAAATAGTCTTTCAATTGTTCGATTTGATCGGCCTTCACAAACTGCCCGCCTGTTTGTTGGGAAAGTGCGCGTAGCATTCCATAATCAGCCGTCAGATTGAGGGTTTCAAGTGCCAAATCACGCACAATAAATTGCCCCGTAACTGATTCGACTTTGTTTTGCAAACTGGTCGTTGCTTTGTACTGATACACCCCTTGACCAAGGCCACTTAGCTCAAAACGCGAGCTTCCTTCGGCGTTGGTGTACGTATAAGGTTTGGTTTTTCCGCGTTCGTCCGTGATTTCAAGGCGAATACTTTGTCCGTACGTTTTTTCGTAAATGTCGTTATACACTTCGGTTTCAAACGTCACTTTGTCGCCTACGTTGTATTCGTTCGCCAACGGATAGACCCGAAACTTACGTTTATCTTCTTTGACCGAAATCAACTGAATTACTTTTTGTAGGAGTTCATCGACGGCTTCTTGCTTTTCGGTCAAGGCATATTCTTCCATGCGCCATTGCCAAATCCCCTCCCCTGCCAATACCGCCGACTTGCGAGCGCCGCCCGTATTCAGCACCAACAACGGCTTTGTAGTTTTGAGATTGCCAACATTTTGATACAACACCACTTCGCTTCCTGGCGACAAACGATATTCCCCAAAAGGAACCGTCAATGGAGGCATTTTTTCCAAAATACGGAGTTTTTCGGGGTCGAGATTAAGCAAATTAAAGTTAGGGTTAAATCGCCCCGAGACTTTATCAATTTGCCCTGGATTGGCCATTACCGTTACGGCTGAATTGAGCTGACTGGCCTTGGCAGTATTGGCTTGTGAACCTAAAATGAAGAACAGCGGCGTATTATCACGCTGCAAATATCGTTGAATAATGTCTCCACCGATGTTGAACAAATCGGGCAGTTGATGCAAAATAATGAGGTCGTATTTTTTGTCGGGGTAGGTTTCGGCGGCAGGGTTTATCCCGAATACCTTCACGTCTACTTCGTAATTAAGATTTTTCTCCAAAATGGTTCGAATGGCCTTAATATCTGGATGGGTAGCCAAGGCCAACAACAGCACTTTCTCTTTACCATCAATGATGTCGAGATATACATCTCGGCGGTTGTTGCGGGTCGTAAATTCTCCTTTTAAAGCTTCAACCTCCACCACATAATGTTGCAGGCCTTTCACCGTGGAAGTTGCTTGGAAAGAAACCTGTTTAAAATCGTCCTTTTGACTAAAAGTTACTCGTTGGCTACTCAACGTTGAGCTTCCTTGGCGGAGCGTTACGGTAACGGTTTGTCCTTGGAAACCGCTCGCCACGATATCAGCATTGATTGGGAATTGGTTGCCTAAATAGGCAATTTTATTGGCGGCAATGTTTTTGATGCTGATGTCGCGTTTGGGCAAGGTATCTCCTACGCCTACGCTGTGAATTCGAAATGGATAATTGGTAAAAGTGGGGGCAAGTCCTTGGTTGCTAATCCCGTCGGTGAGCAGTACCACGTCGGTCAAGTTACGGCCTTCGTAATTACTTTTTGCTCCTCCCAACATGTCAGCGAGATTGGTAGTAGGCTGATTAAAAGCCACTTTCGACAACTCTTCTTGGTAATTTTCGGAATTTAAGGTTTGAACCGCCACGTCTATTCCTTCGTCGGCGAGGGCTTCACGAAGCTTTTCGAGCGATTCCAAGGCTTTTTTTCCATAGCTTGCGACCGATTCGGAGTTGTCAATCGCCAGTACCACCTTCGACTTATCGCTGAAAGTTTGGATACTTCTCAACAGCGGATTAAGCAGTAAAAAAGCGATGATACTCACCAGCGCTCCCCGAAAAAAGGCAAGCGCGTAGTTGGTTGTTTTACTCCAAACGGGTTTAGGTTGATAAAGAAAAAAAGCATAGGCCGCCCCTGCCAACAAACACAATCCTACGTACCAATATGGTGTCTGAAAAATAATCTCGGCTGCAAACATTAGAGAATTATCGGTTATTTATTTCCACTTACGATTCCATTTTTAAAAAAACTGATGGCACACCGATTTGGTTAATCGGTGTGCCATTTTAACTCTATTCGTTTTTATAAAATAACCCAGTCTCTGTTATTTTACATCACCATTCCGCCATCGACTTGTAACACCTGCCCTGTGATGTATTTCGACATATCAGAGGCCAAAAATACGATACAGTCGGCTACTTCTTCGGGGGCGCCACCGCGTTTGAGCGGGATTCCCTGTTTCCATTCTTCGATGGCTTTTTCGTTGAGTTCGCCTGTCATTTCGGTTTCGATAAACCCAGGTGCCACAGCATTGCAACGAATATTGCGTGAACCAAGTTCTTTGGCCACTGATTTTGTGAAACCAATCATCCCTGCTTTAGAAGCCGCGTAGTTGGCTTGACCAGCGTTTCCTGTCAAACCTACCACCGACGTAATGTTGATAATCGACCCACTGCGGGCTTTCATCATCACTTTGGTAACGGCTTTAGTCAAGTTAAAAATCGACTTTAAGTTAACGCGAATTACCTCGTCCCATTGTTCTTCGGTCATACGCATCAGCAAGCCATCGCGGGTAATACCTGCGTTATTAACTACCACATCAACCGTGCCGAAATCAGCCACAACTTGTGCTACTAGGTCTTCGGCCGATTTAAAATCAGAAGCATCTGAGCGATACCCCTTTACTTTTGTTCCAAATTGTTTGAGTTCTTCTTCTAAGGCTTGGCCTTTTTCGACGCTCGACAAATACGTAAAGGCCACTTGAGCACCCTCTTGGGCAAAGCGAGTGGCAATGGCTTTCCCGATGCCACGAGAAGCACCTGTTACGATAGCGACTTTGTTTTGTAAAAGAGACATGTATAAGTAATTAAGTTTCAATTAGTTTTTGGATAGCACGTACAGTATGGTTAAAACTATCAGAACGGTTATTTTCCAAATCCAAAAATGGAGCAATCCTTTCTGAGCACTCCAATTTAGGTAATGTTCCTCGGTTTTTATACTCAGGTATAATCTTCAACAAATATTTATTCGGATTGGTAATTTTATCTACATTTTTAAAGTCAGCTTTAGCATGATATTGTTCTGGCTTGAAGCGGGGATACGCCTCCTGTACCGCTTTCAAGTCACCCAAAAACCACGCTTCTAATTCTTTACAGATAATTCTAATCGAATATTCACATTTGCAAGAGCCTTCAATAATACTGTTAAGTTCTTTTTTGAGTGCGACACAATTTGCACTGTCTTGGTCTCGTGTTACCAGTATTTTAGCCCCAGGTCTTTGACTAATTATTGGCAATGTTTGTCTTAACGCTTTCTCCAAATCTTGTTTACCCTGATGCGGAAACACTTTAAAACCTACACCTTCAGGAAGCACCTTTGGAAGCAACGAATCCATGACAATTTTTGCGGAGGGTTCTTCAGTAAAAACGTATAACATTTTCATCTTATAAGTTCGCTCCAGTAATATAATGATTACGCCACAGCCATCCCAACTCGTTTTCTTTCGCTAACTCAACTACTAATTTATCATCGGCAGCCGCTTTAATCGTAGTAAATCCTTTTTCTTTTACCAGAAAAAACAATTCATTGACATTTAATCCATTCACGAAATCGGGCGAATGTGTAGAAACAAAAACCTGTCCTCCTCTCTCCGCATATTCTCTAATTTCTTCGCTTAATTGGAGCAATAAATCGGGATGAAGAAAGTTTTCTGGTTCTTCGATACACAGTAATGGGTGAGGTTCTGGATCGTGCAATAAAATCATGTAAGCAAACATTTTTATTGTACCATCCGAAACATAGCGAGCGACAAACGGGTCTTTGAAGTTTTCGTCCTGAAAACGCAAAATAATTCTTCCATCTTCCGTTTCTTTAGCCTCTACTTTGTTGATGCCAGGAATACGTCTCGGAAGTTTTTCTAGCATACGATCAAACAATTCACGGTGATAATCATACATGTATTTTGTCACCTGTGCTAGGTTATCCCCCGTTACTGACAAATGATTTGAAATTCCAGTGTCTGAGATTCTTCTACCGTAGTCGATGCTAAAATTAGAAACGTACCATTTTTCAAGTAAACTTCTGAAAGAGCTAATGGCTTTAAACTGTTCAAACTGACCTAACCCTTTGATTGCCAATATATCAGGGCTAGTTACTTTTTGAGCAATTCTTTTCTCTTCCGCTCCCGTTTGGCCGTATTCATTTTCATTGGTAATTGCTCCCCCAACTCCTTCTTTAAAATCCAAGAAGTGCCACGGTTTACCCGTTTTTTGGCCGCGTCTGTATTTTAAAACTTCTCTATTAATATACACCTTCCCAGTTTTAAACCCTATTTCTAGGTAATAGGTAATTAGGGGAGAACTATCACTGTCTTTTTCTTGATTTCTAAACTTAATTTCAAGTACTATAAAATCTTTATGTACATCACACCCTCTTGAAATTACTTCTTGAAAACCTCCTCTTTTATTAAGTGCAATAGTAGCATTCGTTTGAAGAGCATCGCTTAAAAAGCCAAAAACGTCAAAGAAAGTAGATTTCCCTGAACCATTTGCTCCCAAAAACGCAGCCATTGAGGGTAAATTCTTAATGGTAGTATTTTTGAATGCTTTAAAATTTTCGACTTTTATTTGTTCAATTCTCATTCTATTAAAAGAACTTTAACTTTGTCCAAGTTACCTTAAAGGGGAAGCCATTACCTCCCCTTTCTGTATTTTTTACTTAGGAAACACATTCTCCTCCACCAATTGGCACAAGATATGTCCTAGTAAGATATGGCATTCCTGAATCCGAGGGGTATCTTTGGAAGGAATATTAATCAAAAACTTACTTACTTCTTTCATTTTTCCGCCCGTTTCGCCCGTCATTCCGACGGTAACCATGCCGAGTTTATTGGCTGCTTCGAGGGCTTTTACTACGTTGGGTGAGTTGCCAGAGGTAGAAATTCCGACCAAAACATCGCCTTCTTTGCCCATCGCCTCAATCATCCGCGAATAAATCACGTCGTAGCTGTAGTCGTTTCCGACAGCCGTTACGTAGGACGAATTGACGTGCAATGCCTCCGAATACAACGGTGGGCGATCGTAATAAAAACGCCCGCTAAATTCGGCCGCTAAGTGTTGGGCGTCGGCGGCGCTTCCGCCGTTTCCACAAAAAAGCACTTTTTTACCCGCTTTGAAGGCTTCGGTCATCGCGGCAGCTACTTCTGCTACGGTAGTGAGTAACGTTTCGTCGGCTAAAACACGATTTTTTGTATCAATGGAAGCCTGTACGATGGATTGAATTTTAGACATTAAAGTAAATGGTTGTGCCCGAAAACTCGGTTCAAAGGTGATACAATGATTTTTAGACTAACCACTATACACCCCTACCGCGAAGAATGGGCCATCAATGAACGCGACAAAAATACAAAACTTACCCTAGGATTGCATCCCCAATCGGCTAATCCTTACCGTAGGCTCTTTTAACTTCTCGATTTCACGGATGACTTCGACAATCCCGCGCAACGGAATGTTCACCCACGATGGACGGTAGCTGATTTCGTATCCAAGTTCATAAACGGCTTTTTCGAGCAAGAAAAACAGCAATAAAAAGTTGATTTCGTTTTGACTTTTAAACAATGGATGCGGCCACCCAAAGGCTTCCAAATAGGCATCCATGTAGGTATCGCGCATGAGTTTGTACCAACGATCGGAAACGATTTGAAGCTTTTCGGACGAAATCCCCTTAGTTTCTGCACTTTCAAACAGCTTGGCACTTACGGCATAGTGATAGCTCCGAATCATCCCCGCCACATCCTTGAGCGGACTGTGCTTGATTTTTCGTTCGGCAATGGTGGCTTCGGGTTCACCTTCAAAATCAATCACAATAAAATCCCCTTTGTCGGTCAGCACTTGTCCCAGGTGGTAATCACCGTGAATCCGAATCCGCAACGAATCCAGCGGGCGCGTTAGCATTTCGTTGGCAAAATCATCAATCAGCTCCCGCGCTTCCATAAAAATCCACGCCAAGCGTTGCGTAGGCACATCAAGTTTATCGTAATTTTCAATCAGCAACGTATATCGACGGTCGAGCAGATCGGTGAGGCGAGTTAGTAAGAATTTTCGGTAAAAATCGTCAAAATGTTCGGGGGCAAAAGCGTCATCTGCTTCAGGAGCAAACAAGCCAAGGTGCATTTCGCCCGTGCGTTTACCCAACAAACCGACTTGCTCAAACACACTTTCGTTGATGCCAAACATCCCCGACGGGACACCATACATAAAATCATTGAGGAAGTCGCCCGTTAGCGCCCAATTGTCTTTTTCGGCCCGAATCGCCTGCTGCATCATCCCCAGCGTTACGTCGGGCTGCCCTGCTCGTTGCCACGTAATACTTCCCGCATAGGCAGGGATGTTGCTAAAATTAGAGTGTTGGGTCAAAAAACTGACCATTTCCACCTCAGGGTTGGTTTGGTCGAAGAGTTTGCGGTACAATTTCATAAAGTATTTTCCGCCGAACAACATTGCTGAGTTACTCGAATCAACGGGCAACACGCGACTGTCAATCACCTCTGGCGCGTCTGCCTCCGCAAGTCCTCTTCCTTTGGTGGCCTGCAACTGCCCATCGTCGGTCGAAAGCGCAAGTTGACCATATATAGACGTATATAATTGATGCCTAAAACCCGCGTCGTAAATTGCATCAATCCATTGTGAGGTAGCTGTTTTTTCAATCACTCCTTTCGCGGGGACTTCAATCTCTAACTCCACTTCCGCAAAAGGCAGTTGGTAGAGTTCGGGTGCTCCGTCGTGGTACGTCGCCTCCACTATCAAGATTAGGGCATCTCCTACGGGTAAAATATGAAGAATTTGAAATCCCTTTTGAGGGCGAGCTTTTCCTGCAAACCAACGACAAGTATTAAAATAAGTAGGAAACACCTGAGTTTCGAGGTGTTCGATTTGAGTAGTAGTCAAATGTATCATCTTCGGTTAAGTGTTTTGAAAAACAGTGGTATGCTGTTTCAAAAGGTAAATATACAAGTAGAAGGGAGTAAAGTAGAAACTACCAATATATAAATAGCCGTAGGACAGGGTCCTACGGCTATCGTTCTTAACCTAAACTAAATCGTATGAGAATTTTAAAATGAATATCTATTTTGAAATCTCGGGTCAAAGTTCTGCAAAAAACCAATTGCCCAAATCACCCGATATGCGCCATTTTTTCGGCGTTTTCATGGAGCAAAACTAGCAATTACCCTCCAAAGCGTCGTTAAAAGCATTGTTAGGCTTTATTTAAGTTTTTTTGGGGTAGCTAACTATGGGGGTAGCTAAAAATGAGGGAGGTATCCAAATGAAATACGGTTTTTTGGGGAAAGAGGCTACGGAAAAGAAAGCCATTTTCTGAAAAAATACGCAGAAAAATGCTCATTTCTCCCATAAACAAACTTCACATTAGGATAACATTGGACAAAATAAACCACTAAAAACGGGTGATTTCTGGCATACATGAATTGGGGAACTTTGTTGTGGCAATTGTTTCGAGTTGCTACAACAGATGTAAAAACCAAAATGTCCAGTTCATCTATGAAAAAAAATCTATTGTTTCTGATGCTTGGTATGCTGCTGAGTGTCGGGTTCGTCCACGCCCAAAACCGCACCGTAACGGGAAAAGTTACTGCTAGTGCCGACGGCAGTCCACTGCCTGGGGTCAATGTCCTTCTAAAAGGTTCCAATACAGGTAGCTCGACCAACGCCGAAGGAGCCTACCAAATTCAAGTTCCTAACGGCGCTACCCTCGTTTTTAGCTTTATTGGTTATGCCAACAAAGAGGTCGTAGTTGGAAGCCAGTCAACCATCAACGTTTCGCTCACGGATGATGTCAAACAGCTCGGTGAAGTGGTCGTAACCGCCGTCGGAATTGAGCGGAGTAATAAGACGCTCGGCTATTCGGTAGAGCGCCTTTCCGCCGATAAGCTCGTCCAAAAATCCGAACCCGACGTATTGAAAGCCATGCAAGGAAAAATCCCAGGGGTTACAATCAATGGCTCAGGAGGAACGGCGGGTAGTTCTTCGCGTATCACCATTCGGGGAGCGAACTCTTTCTTTGGTTCTAACCAACCACTCTTTGTGGTAGATGGGATTCCTTACAACAACGACCTCAACGAAAGTGGTAACTTCCGTGACAATGGGGCTTCGTTTTCAAGCCGTATCGCCGACCTTGACCCCAACAACATTGCGTCAATGACCGTTCTAAAAGGCGCGGCGGCAGCGGCCTTGTACGGAACGCGCGCAGCCAACGGGGTGATTGTCATCACGACTAAATCAGGTACCAATAAACTGTCGAAGAAAGGGCTAGAAATCACTTATAACAGTTCGTTTTCTGCCGAAAAAATTGCCAGTTACCCCGACTTCCAAAACAAATACGGGGCAGGTTCACAGCAGGTATATGCCAATGCCAACGGAACTTGGGGACCCGCTTTTGGATTAGGACGAATTTACAACGCCGCAGGTGGTTGGACCAATACCAATGCCCCCGTTGACTCCATTCCTATCTGGGTGGGTTACAACACTTACGCGGCCAACTACCCCGCGATTGCAGCACAATACGGCCTTCGCCCCAACGGCAACGTAGCCTACCAAGCCTACCCCGACAACGTCAAGAATTTCTTTCGCACGGGCAATGTCTATGAAAACTCCATCAGCATCACGGGTGGGGGACCAAAGGCGAGCATTACTTCAGTGATTTCGCGCACCGACCAAAAAAGCTTTTTCCCTGGCTCGGCCTTTGAACGTACCAACATCAGCATTGGCGGAAATACCACCCTTGAAAACGGCATCGTCGTAGGTGCCAACTTGGCCTATACCAATACCGTTCAGGATAGCCCACTGTTTGGGGGTGATGGGACTTCACCACTCGCACGGATGTTCCAACAACCTCGTAACTGGCCCCTCGACAAGCTTCCTTACGAAGATCCGTTTGGAAACGGTGTGTTCTTTTTCCCATTTGGGCAAGCAGACAACCCTTTTTGGTCAATCAACAACAGTATTTATACCAGCAAGGTCAACCGCATTTCGATGAATGGAAGTCTTTTGTATGACATCACCAACTGGATGAATATCAGCTACAAAGGCGGATATAATACATATAACGACAACCGTTTTCAGCGGATTTCGGCAGGGTCGCTTTCGGGTGCGCAAGGCATTGGAAGTATGCAGTTTGATGCCATTTCTTTTGGCGAACAAGACCACAATTTGCTCTTGAATTTCAAACACGATTTGACGCCCGACATTGACCTTCGTGCGGTAATAGGTGCTAACTACAACGAACGTAAGTTTGACCAAACGAGCGTCAATGGCCTTGGGATTGTCACGCGGGGTATTGACCTGATTACCAACGTAAGTACCGTCACTCCCAACACAGGAAACACGGGCATGAGCAAGCGTCGTTTGTACGCGACTTTTGCGGATTTAACGCTGGGTTATAAAAACTACCTTTACCTTACTCTCACTGGGCGCAATGACAAGTCTTCGACATTGCCCGCCAACAACCGCAGTTATTTTTATTATTCAGGAAGTGCTTCGTTTATTTTGACCGAAGCCCTAGGTATCAAGTCGAATGTATTGAGCAACGCCAAACTTCGGGTAAGTTATGCCAAAGTTGGACGCGATGCCGACCCTTACCAAGTGCTTAATACGTTCCGTATCAACTTGGGTGAAAGCTCTGGCTTAGTAGGCTCAACTCGTTATAACGACTATCCATTCAATGGTCAATCGGGTGCTTCGGTAGCGGCTTCGGCTTTCGACCCGAACTTAAAACCTGAGTTTACCAAAGAGGTAGAAGTAGGAACCAACCTAGAGTTTTTTGGTGGACGCGCTTCGTTGGACTTGACGTATTATAACCGTTTGAGTACCGACATCATCGCCCGCCGTTCGTTGCCTCAATCGTCGGGATATACTTCATTCGTGACCAACTTTGGTTCTATTCGTAACTCAGGAATTGAAGCAGGTCTTACGTTGGTGCCTATTCAACTCGCCAATGGATTTAAGTGGGATATTTTCACCGCTTATACCCAAAACCGCAACATCGTCGAGACTTTAGCGGAGGGAGTGGAAGAAGTAACATTACGTAATATTTACACCAATCAGCCCATTCCTGTGGTGCGTCCTGGCGAATGGTTTGGGGTATTGCGTGGTACGGCAGTTGCTCGGGACGAAAACGGTAACGCCCTTATTAATCCCAACACAGGTTTGACGATTCCTGATACCAAACAAAAAATTATTGGCAACCCTAACCCTAAATTTACCTTGGCCGTTAGCAATACTTTCCGTTTCAAAGGCTTTACCCTTAGCGGAGTGATTGACTATCGTCACGGCGGTGATTTGTATTCGTGGACCAACCAGTTCTTGTTAGGACGTGGGGTAACGCAAGACACCGAAAACCGTGAAATACCAAAAGTAGTAGCGGGGGTACTGGGCGATGCAAATACCCTCAAACCATTGTTAGACGGCGATGGCAAACCCATTCCTAACAATATTCAAGTAATGGAAAACAACCTTTGGTTCCAATCGGCGGGTGGCTCGTTGGCCGTAAACGCTCCTAACGAATTTTCGGTTTGGGACGCCACAGTCGTTCGTTTGCGCGAGATTACTTTAGGTTATTCGTTGCCGAAAGGTTTGTTGGCAAAAACACCTTTTGGTTCGGCCAACATCACTTTTAGCGGTCGTAACCTTTGGTTTTTTGCGCCTAACTTCCCTAAACACTCCAACTTCGACCCTGAAGTAAACACCTTCGGAAACAGCAACACGCAAGGAATAGACTTATTTGCCGCTCCTTCTGTTCGCCGTTATGGGGTCAACCTAAGTGTTACTTTCTAACAACAAAACTAAAAATACCATGAATAGAATCTTAAAAAGTGTCACCCATATTACGCTCATTGCCTCCCTATTACTACTCAATGCGTGTAACCTCGACATCAACAATGACCCTAATAACCCCTCGTCGGTCAATTCGAGTCAGCTCCTGACCAATGCCCAACTCGACATCGTCAACTCCCTCGGAGCGGGTCCGACGGGATTGGCCAACCCAGCGGGTGTATTTGTTCACCAAGTAACCCAACGCAGCAACAACGACCAGTACGCCATCACGGGGCAAGACTTCCCCGTGACCCAAGCGTGGGCCAACATGTACCGTGCCGTTCAAAACTTGAACGTACTCATTGACCAAGCCAACGGCAGCCAACAGTTTGCCTATACTGGGGTCGCGCAAATTACCAAGGCCCTCGCATTTAGCTATATGGTAGATGTCTGGGGAGAAATTCCGTTTACCGAGGCAAGTACATCGGCAAAAATTCAGTTTCCAAAATTTGACAAAGGCCAAGATGTATATCCTCAACTTTTTGCGCTTATTGATGAAGGGATTGCCAATTTAGCAAAAGAATCAAAACTAAGCCCCAAAGCCGACGACCTCATGTATGGGGGTAATCTAACCCGCTGGCGGCAATTTGCCAAAACCCTGAAACTCAAACTGTATAATCAAATTCGGTTGGTACAAAATGTGAGTACACAGGTCAACGCCTTGATTGCGGAAGGAGACTTAATGACGTCGGCGGGAAGTTTTTCTCTCAACTACGGTACTTCAAGCGCGCCCGACAACCGTAATCCGATTTTTCGCGAAGATTACAACATTACTACTTCGGGTCGTGACAACTACATTAGCCCTTACTTCCACGAAATTTTGCTTGGTACTAGCACCCTCAACACCGTACTGAGCGGTATCCGCGACCCTCGCATTCCGTACTACTATTTCAACCAGCTTTCAGCGGCGCGCCCTACGGCCCAAAACCCCGTTGAGTACCGTAACGGAAACTTTGTGTCTATTTACTTCTCGTCGCAGGGTCCTAACCAAGGCTTTGACCAGTCTTCGTCAAACACCATTGTAGGGCTGTATTATTGCGGCGGTCGCTACGACGACGGCAACGGGGTATCGGCAGCGGGCGTAAGTGGTGCTTCGGCACGCGGTGATGGCCCTCAGCGTATTTTGCCGTATCATTCTTATTTGTTTACGCGTGCTGAATTGGCACAAACGGGCGTCGGAACGGGCAATGCGAAGCAATTATTTACGGACGCCATGAACGCTGCCTTTACCGAAGTCAACGCCGCCGCCTCGCGCGGAGGAGCGCCTGCCCTCTCGGCGGCGACCATCAAAGAATACGTGGATGCTGTTTTGGCCAAATACGATGCTGCCGACGACAATGGTAAACTAGAGTTGATTATGACCGAAAAATGGATTGCCAACTTTGGCTTTGGGTTAGAATCCTATAACGACATTCGCCGTACAGGTTTTCCCAAAATTTATGACCCCAACACGGACAACATTGCCTTTACTAACCTCAACCGTGGTTACCCACAGTCGATGCCGTACCCCGTTCCTGGCGAGCTCCAATTGAACCCAAATGCTCCTGCGCAACGCGTCATTGCCACCGCAAAAGTCTTTTGGCAGAAGTGATTTTAGTCGATGGTCGATAGTCCACAGTCAATAGATTTAATTTCAAAAACCTATACCATGGACCATCGACTGTGGACTTTCAAACACCAACCGTAAACGATGGACTACTAAAAACAAACAGAACATTTTTATGAAAAAGACGACATATTTTCTTTCCCTCCTTGGTTTTTTCATGCTGGCACTGGCTGGCTGTGAGACCAAAAGTCCGTTTCCTGATATAGCGCACGGGGCTAGTTTTGTGGCTTGGCCCGATCCCCTTCCTGCGGCGGTAACGGCTGCCAACATCAATATCATTAATGTTTCGCTTGCCAATGTAGCCTCGGCCAACATGGCATTTACGACCCAAAGCGCCAACGCCGACGAGATTTCAAAAGTGGATGCCTACGTAAGTCACGTACGCGGCACGGTGGTAACGCCAGCGGCTTCTACGGCGGCACCGCACGGCGTGATGGTCAAAACCCTGACGAGCCTCAATGGTAAAGAACAACTTTCGGTGTCGGACCTGCTTTCAAAAACGGGCGTAACCGCTGCTAATTTACGCGCCAATGACCGCCTTCGAGTTCGCTTTGTAGCAACCATGAAAGATGGTCGGGTATTTTCGTGGCAAAATTCGGGGCCAGGAATTAATGCCAATGCCTTGGGTACTAATTTTACGCCCCTTCTCGACGTGATTTTACAGTAAACTACCTCCCAGTCGATTTCAAACGGGCAATAGGAAACTATTGTCCGTTTTTTTTCACCCCAAAAACTACTGTTAATCAATAGATTACTTCTATAAAAACTTCATTAATGCGTTTTTAATGTACGCTTTGGAACAATTCGTCTCTTACAAATGTATATTACGTACAGACATTAAATGTATCAACATATAAAATCATGGATTTAATCGAAAGCTTACAGTGGCGCTATGCCACCAAAAAAATGTCAGGCAAACAAGTGCCCCAAGAGAAAATTGACTACATCTTAGAAGCCATCCGTTTGTCGCCGTCGTCATCAGGTTTGCAACCTTACGAGATTCTTGTCGTAACGAATGAAGAATTAAAAGAGAAAATTAAGCCCATCGCATTTGGTCAATCTCAAATCACGGATGCTTCGCATTTGTTGATTTTTGCTGCTTGGGACAACTATACCGAGGAGCGTATCAATGCCGTTTTTAAGCGTTCTAACGCCGAAAGAGGTCTCCCTGACAGCGCTACTGACGAATACCGTAAGCGTTTGTTGGGCATGGTACTTGCCAATACGCCTGAGCAAAACTTTGCCCACACGGCCAAACAATCTGCCATTGCGCTAGGCATTAGCCTTGTAGCTGCTGCCGACCAAGAAGTGGATGCCACTCCGATGGAAGGCTACAATGCCGCACAATTAGACGAGTTGTTGGGATTGGCCGAAAAAGGATTAAAAAGTACGGCCATCGTTGCATTGGGTTACCGCGATGAAGACAACGACTGGTTGGCTAAACTGAAGAAAGTAAGAACTCCTAAGGAGCTATTATATACCCACCTAAATTAACAGCCCATTCACCAATAAAATGCCACCACTGAAGATTCGTTCAGGGTGGCATTTTTATTTTAATCAAATGACGTATAAATTTTAAGCGAATGGCGCTTTTCTTCCTCTGACAAGAGTGTTGGAGTGGTGTCGGCAAACTCTTTAAAGTCACGCACCAAATGCCGAAAATCGTGGTAGCCTGTCATCGTTAAAACATCAAGCCAATCCCAATGAGGATGTTTTTCTTTTAAACGAAAAGCTTTACTAAACCGAACGATTCTACCATAGGTTTTGGGACTTAAACCCATGGCTTCATAAAACTTCCGACGAAACTGACGAACACTCAAACAAGCCATATCGGCGAGCTGCTCCACCGAATGCTCTTGCGACGAGTGAGCCATCCATCGAAGCGTCTTATCAAATGGCTGTTGGGAGATTTCTTGGCGCGCAAATTGACGAACCAAAAATGCTTCTACTAACGCAGCCATCAAATCATAATTCGTCGTAAGCGCCAATTGTTCATTGAGCTCTCGAATTTCATTAGGCCAAATAAGGGAGCTATCGACCGAACAATCAAACAGCTCAGTCAGAGGAAGTTTTCCCAAAAGAGCATGTAGCCCTCCTGGATGAAACAAAACCGCCACCGTCAAATGATTGGGATAAATTTCTAGATTAACCCTCGTCGCCTGTGGCCCCACCACGATACTAGCGGCTTTGTTTAGAATAGTCTCATGCTCCCCTCTCCTACTGATTACAGGGTCGCGGGCATAGAAATAGAGACACTGGTCGGGACTCGCAGGAAAGGGTTTAAAAATACTTCCACTGGCTCCTTCGATTTGTACGTGCATTACTGTGTACTCACGCACAAAGGGGCGTAAAGCAAGACAAGGTGTGTAAGCGCGTAGAAACATGGGAGAAGGGGAGTTATTACAAATGTACCTTATACTTTTGAATAATTTCGGGGAGTTTATCCCAGAAATAAACAATGTCATGTTTTTGTTCTAGAGCCGCAAAATCTTCAGGCTTAGGACGCGTTCCTTTCGCCAATAACTGGCTCATTTCACGCAAGTAGTCTTCGTGTCCCCCTGGGGCGCTTATTTCTAGGCACTTTGCAGGAGTAGGCCCTTCGTTCCAAAACGTGTGCATTTTTCCTTTGGGCCGCAAGTGTGTATCTCCTGCCGATAACGCCACTACTTCGCCTTCTACCCATACGTGAACCGTCCCTTCGAGTACGTAACAGATTTCGTCAAACGTGCGATGGAGATGAGGCGGGGCACCCAATGTTCCCACTGCAATTGAAGATTCGGCCAGTGCAAGATGACCAGCGGTTTGGTTTTTGGTCAGTTTAACATCAAGAATAGCCCCTCCGATTTTAAGGCGTTCACCCTCATTTTTGCGTACTAAAACAACCTTAGAAGTATTATCATGCCCTTGGGAAGAATTGGGCCAAATTCCCGCCATAACAAGGGACTGAATAAGGCGGCGGCGTGAAAAAAATTGCGTCATTTTAGTTTGTTATTTACGTCAACAAAACTAAAATGACGCATGACGTAATTACATGTAAAAAACGGACATCCAACTATTATTCGTCTTCCAACGCTTCTAATACGTCCATCAATTCTCCAAAATCTTTAAATCCTGGACGGATTTCTTCGCTACCTCTCAACGCAATACCAGTGATAGAAGTTGTTTCGGGTAAGAAAGAGGCATTTTCAGGCGTAATTCCAAAACCGACAAGAATAGGAAAACGACTTGAAAGGGTTTTTAAAAATTCTGGCCAATCGCCCTCTAAACCACTTTCAGAGGTCGATTCTAGTAGGAAATAGGAAGCATAATTGAGGTTGGCCTCCATTGTTTCCACAATCGTATCCACGTCTTGGTCGGCCTCTACTCGTAAAATAATGGGTTTAATCGTCTCGCTTTTAAGCCACGGCAGTACCCCCGCTTCGCTAACTTGAATCACATCGGGCTGGTAGGTTGTTATCTTTTCCAAGATTACCTCCGTTTCATGCGAGGTGGTTTCGGCCACAATCTGAACCCCCGCAATCCAAGAACGTATTTCTTGAAACTTTTTGAGTTCCACAAAACTTTCGGCAGACTCATCTACCGAAAAGCCTAACATTTCTACCCCCATTCCAGCGCAATAGCGCGCATCGGAAAGGTTGGTAACGTTACTTATTTTAACAATTGTTTTTAACATAATCAGTCCAAAAATGATGGGCGAATATACACCAAATAAGCCAAAACACCCCATCAAATTGCTTCGATGGGGTGTTTTGAGAAAACAATCCGAGTTTTTTTACTTTTTAATCTTTCTTACCGTAAACGGTACACATACGTCTGCTGGGCAGCAATTCGTTCCTGGTTCGATAATCACTGGACAACAACCGTTGGCAGGACATGTCTGATTGGTCGCACTGAAAGTATAGATTCCATCTTCACTCAACAATACTACATTACCTGTTGCGACTGCCGTCGTGCTTCCGTTTTTGAACCATTGGACATTCGTCAAGTTTGCTGGCACACCCACTTCCAACTTCTGGCCCACGCACAACTCAAACGGTACCGTAAAGCATTGTTGGTCAATATCATCTTCGCCACCTTTACCATTGCCTGGTGTACTGTCTCGGTCTTTCTCGTTGGTTTTGCTGATTTCCGCTGTGTTCAAATGCACGCCCGCTTGCGTGGCTTTTACTTGGTAACGCAACGTC
>Ga0209570_1000810_pt1 | contig 25138 bp, 24 predicted proteins | sample EBPBio172007_DNA_FD_185861 | JGI IMG/M metagenome (GOLD analysis project Ga0209570, IMG submission 185861) | Wastewater treatment Type I Accumulibacter community from EBPR Bioreactor in Madison, WI, USA - Reactor 1_9/17/2007_ DNA (SPAdes)... | ecosystem: Engineered > Bioreactor > EBPR >... | reverse complement strand
GTGCGACAGACGTCATACTAGATATCAAGCGACTTCTCCTATCCCCTGGGAACACATCAATCTTACCGGAGAATATCGTTGGCCAAAGCCTTAGCGTAGGATTTCGCCCTCTCCCGCAAACGACCCCCCAATGGGCAGGCTGTTCTTCAACATCCTCGCTACCTTCGCCGAGTTCGAGGCCGACCTGATCCGGATGCGGACGCGCGAGGGCATGGCCCTCGCCCGCTCACGGGGCAAGTTGCGCGGCAAAAAGCCCAAGCTCTCCGAGCGCCAACAAAAGGAACTGCGCCGGATGTATGACACCGGCGACTATTCCGTCAGCGATCTTGCCGAGGTATTTTCGATCTCGCGGCCTACCGTCTATCGCACCTTGGGTCGTCACCCTGCCGAGGCTATCGCCTCATGGTGATCGGCCAGGGCCTGTTCCAGCCGTTCCACTTCCTGATCGGTCATTTCTTCCACGAGGAACCCGGCGCGCACGCCCTCCCGGCCGCCGCAGCGGAGGCAGACCAGCTCGCCAGCCCAGACCGCGTGAGCCGCAAGGCCCGCATTGGAACCGCGCCATGTTCAACCCCTCCCGCTCTACTCCTTCGGCGCTGGCACGGTGATCGTGCAGGACCGATCCTGCCCGGACTGCTGCATCTCCGCGACACAGCGTTCCAGCGCCTCGACATTGTTCGCAAAGACCCACTCGGCCCAGACCATGCGCTGATAACGGGCCTGATCGCCAGACTGGATCATGGCGCGGCCGGCATCGGCCTGACTCTGCCCCATGACCAGACTGGCAACCCACGGCGCGACCCTGCCCGGCAGAATGGACGGCAGGGCCACGATGAGCAACACCCCAAGGATAAGGCCAACACCTGCGGCACCGGCGAGCCATAGGTTCTGCCGATCATGATCCCGGGCGCTGTCCATATAGCCTGACAAGGTAGTCGTGGCGCGGTGGAAATCGGACGCGCAGCCGTCAAGCTTCCCGGCCGCCTCCCGCACCAGCGAACTGCCGGCCTGCGCCATCTGCCGGGCATAGTGATCCGGCCCGTGCCGGAGAACGGGCGTCTGCTCCAGGCTGTCCATGCGATGCGCGACGACGCCAAGCTGTTTCACGATCTGGGCGAGCTGCGGCTTGTAGTCCTCCGGCACGGTGATGCGGTCAAATTCCTCAAAGGCGCGCTCGACGCCCTGACGGATGACCGCCATTTCCGCGCCAAGCTGCGCGCCCTGTTCCTCGATCCTGCGCCGCAGCGCGTCGAACGCCTCGGCCGGATCGCCGGTATCCGCCTCCGGCCCTGCCTCACCGTCATCCCACCGCCCCGGATCGTCGCTGCGCACCATCACCACCAACTCCTCAACATCTACAGTTCCAGCCCATGCCCCCGGCTGATCTGCCGGCCGCGTGTCATTTCATCTTGCAACGCGTGGGCGATGCTCTCCCCGCGTTCCAGCTCCCGCCCGAGTCCAAGGGCCTGTTCCCGATTGCGCAGGATGGAATCCACCTGCGGATCGCGCTCAAGACTTTTGGCCATGTCGGTCAACTGGCCTTCGACCTTGCCGCGCGCCTCGTCATTCCGCCAGCCGTGAAGCTCCCGGCGCTGATCTTGCAGCGCCTGCCAGCGGTCAAGGAACCGCTCGGCCCTGACATGGGGATCGGCCAGCGCCGCGTTCTCGCGCGTCATGCCCACGATGACACGGGCGACACGTTCCCGGCCGGAAAGATCGGTCATAGCCTGCGCCATCTGCGGATCGTGCTGCAGGGTCGAACGCATCAGGTCTTTCATGCCACCCCTGACCTGATCGAGCTGCTGCGCGGCTGCCCGCAATTCCTGTTTCTGCATGTCGAGAATCGGCAGGCTCTCGCGCAGATGCTGGTCGGCCGAGGCATAGGCCCGGGCATAGCGGTCAACGGCGGCCTCAAGCGGCGACGGCGGCCGCAGGCGCGCGGCCAGCCGGTCGGGCGTCGGCGCCGACACCTGCCGCCCCCCTTCCCTTTCCGGCCGCCCCGGCTCCGCAGGCGCGCGGGAACCGGCATTGAGCCTGAGGCCATCGAACATGCTGCGACGGCGCGGTGCGGGTTTCTCGGTCTCGCGCTCGGCACGGCCTGCACCCTGATCCTCGCCATGATCGAGGCCGGCATACGCGAAAAGATCCTGTGCAAGATCTTTGTGGATCTCCGACATGGATCTCGCCGGGCTGTCCTCGATCCGCGCCCGCTCGGCCGTGGCCTCCCTCTCCGTGCGCTGCTCTGCACCGTCACGGGAAAGCGCCTCGCGCGGAACCTCGATCTCGCTGCGGATGCCAAGGCTTTCCGCGATGCCGCGCCGTTCGGCAAAATCGCGGGTATAATCCAGCGTGGTTTCCTTCGCGCCAGACCGCGACAGCCGCCGCTCTAGCTGCTCATAGGCCAGCTCGCCAGCATCGCGCACCTTCCAGCCATTGCGCTGCGTCTCGGTGCCATCGGGCAGGGTGACAGGGGTAGCGCCGATATGTTGAAGGCCGATCCTCTCCCCGATCTGCGGCGCGGCCTCTGTCATGGCGCGCTCAAGGTCCACGCCCCATGTGGTGTGCCGCTCGCCCTTGTCGTTTTCCAGGGTGACGAAGTAGCTCGGGCGGTTGCCACCCTTATGCTCGAAGGGCGCGGCCCCATGCGCGACCAGGCGGCCGGCATGACGGTCGGTAAAATCATCCTGCGCGGCATAGAGCTGGGCACTATCCCGGTGCCGGGTCATGGCAACATAGGTCAGATGCCGGTCCATCGTGCCCGAGGCCATGACAAAGGCCCGGTCCACCGTCGCCCCTTGGTTCTTGTGGATCGTGGTCGCATAGCCGTGGTCGATGGCCTGATAATCGCCCATCGGAACGCTGATGCTGTCACCCTTGCCGTCCAGCGTCGCGATGATCATGGGGCCGGCACCCGGTCGGCCGTCCTCGACCCGCTCGACCGTGCCAAGCATCCCATTCTTCACCCCGAGGTCGCGATTGTTCTCAAGGAACACGATCCGGTCGCCCGGCGCGAACTCGCGCTGCCCGTCATTGGTCTGGAACACCCGCGCGCCGCTGGAACCGACCTCGCCGGGCTGGCTGGCCCGCGCCAGCTCGCCCCGGTCCTGAAGCTCGGCCCGGATCGCGTCATTGATCGCCCGCACATCGGCCCGGCGATGCGCCATCGCAACCCGGCTGCCCTCCGGGCGCGCATCGCGGTCGGCAAGGTAGTCGCGCACGATCTCGCCGCGCGCGCCGTCGCGGTCGGCGCTGAACCGAATATCCCCCCGGTCCCGATAGGCCGCCAGCCCCTCGGCCGTCCGGTGCGTGGCGAAGTCAACGGAAGCCTCCCGCTGCCAATCCACCCGCTGCCGGCGGATTTCGGAAAGCTCGGCATGGCCGATTTCTTCCGTGATCGCCCGGAACGGTGCGCCCGCTCCAATGGCCTGTAGCTGCTCATGATCGCCCACGAGGACGATCTTCGCGCCGCGCGCCTCGGCCTCGCCCACAAAGCGGGCGAGCTGGCGTGACCCGATCATGCCCGCCTCGTCGATCACGAACACGTCGCCGCGGCCAAGCTGGTGCCGCTCGTTCTCCCAACCGCGGGACCAGGACGCCAGCGTGCGGCTCTGGATGCCGGATGATTCCTCCAACCCCTCGGCCGCCTTCCCCGACAAGGCCGCGCCGTGAACCCGGTAGCCCTCGGCCTCCCATGCCTCCCGCGCCGCCGCCAGCATGGTGGACTTGCCAGCGCCCGCGAACCCGACCACCGCAGAAATCCGCGCCGCGCCGGTGATATGCCCGATGGCGCGGCGCTGCTCATCCGACAGCCGGGCCGACGCATCGCCGGAACCGCGCTGGATCGCGGCATCCTGCGCCCCGATGGCCCGGTCCACATGCCGGCGATCTACGCCATGATCCCGCGCCGCGCTCATCCGCTGCGCGCTCGCCATCATGCCGGATTCGATCTCGACCATTTCCCGGGTGGAATAGCGGGCAAGCGTGACCTCGCCTGTCTCCGGGTCCGTGCGCTCCGGCTGAAGCTCGGCCAGCGCCGGCGATGCCATCACCTTGGCGAAGGCGCTCTGGAACTCCTGCGCATCGTCGTTGATGTAGCGATGCAGGGCACGGGCAACGTCATGCCGGTCGAACACGCTTTTCTCACCCGTGATGAGGGACAGAACCTGCTCCGGCTTCTCGCGGATCAGATCGGCATTGCGCCGTGCCGCATCCTCGTCCAGCCGCGTGCGCGCCACGTCCATGCCGCGCCGCTCCATCTGCGTGGCATGAACGCCCATGTGCTCGGTGGGCACGATCTCAAGCCCGCGCTCCATATGGGAACGGTGGTCGATCCGCAGATCATGCCCGGCCCGCGCCAGATGCTCGTTGGCGATGCCTTCCCAGGTCTGACGCAGATCGCGAAGCTGCATGTCGGTCGTGGGCAAGCCATTCGCCAGCAGCCATTTGTTCTCGCGCTCGATATAGGTCTTGTCGCCCAGCCCCTCCGCCGTGACCTGCCGCGTCGTCATCATCACATGGGCATGGTGGTTGCGCACGTCGCTGGCGTCATGCGGGGAATGGATGGCAAAATCCACCGCCGCGCCATAGCGGTTCGCCAGCTCTTGCGCCAACTCCCGCGTGGCCTCAAGCCGCTGTTCGGGCGTCAGCTCATGCGGCAACGCAACCTCGAACTCGCGGGCGACACGGGCGTCCTTGCGCTTCTCGACAAATTCGGCGGCATTCCACAGGTCCGGCCGATCCCGCGCCCAATCTGCGGAAACGCCCTCCGGCAACACGATCTCCGCATGTTCCACCCCCTGCTTGGCGGTGAAGTCATGCGTGATCCCGTCGCGCTCGTTGGTCAGGCGTTCACCGGCACGATAGGCCATCGAGGCGACGGCGCTGCGACCGCTCGCCCGCGAAACTGGCTTCATGCTGAAATGGTAGATCGCCAACGCACGTTGCTCCGATACCGTTTCACCGATCCCGCCAGCCTAACCGCTGGCGGCGCGCTGAGTTGCAAAGCAACTCGTAAGTGCGCCCTTCAACCTTCTTCGCTGCACTCATTCGGTCCTCCGGTGTGGCGCTCTCGACACTCATCATGCAGGGATACTGAACCCGGATTGTGCTGCAAAGGACCGATCAGATCAAGGATGCAGGCGGTTTCAGATGAACCCGGCACATCAGTTCGCTATAAGGGGACGTGCGGAAACAGAGGCGAAGGGACATGCGCATGGAGAATGACGGAGAAACGACCGGCGGCGTGGGTGGTCTGCTGAACCGCATGGCGACACGAAAGCGGCCGTGGCAGATCATGCTGACAGGCAACGCCACCGATCCGGTGAGCATCGAGACACGGGAAGCTCTCGCGCGGATTCTCGATCTCATGCCGGGCGTGGGTCATCTGGTGCTGAGAACAGCGGACGGCGGAGTGCTGAACGCCACCCGGGATTACAGCGGCGACTATCTGGCCGAAGTGGATCGCAGGATTGCCGCCATCTTCTCGGCCGATCCGCAGATCACCGCCATCGCCTTCCCGAAGCACACCGCCACGCCAGACGATCCGCACTGGTCGCCAAACACAAAGGCCCTTGCCGCTATTGCCGCTGCGAGGCAGGCGGGCGACATTACCCCGGATGAGGCGATCCGGCGCATGAAGGCCATCCACGCGGCCACCCAAGCGGAGAGACAGGACCATGGCAAGAAAGACCATTGAACAGAAGCTGGCGGAACTCGATGCGCAGCGTGCAGCCCTCAAATCCCGCCTCGGCAAACAGGAACGCGCCAACGACACCCGCCGCAAGGTGCTGCTCGGCGCGCTCGTCCTCCACCGGCTGGAAAACGGCAAGGATGAGGAATTTGCCCGCCGCCTGCGCGACTGGCTGAAACGCGAGCTGCCCGACTTCCTCACCCGCGACACCGACAAGGCGCTCTTTGCGGAGCTGATCCCCCCTGCCCCACAACCGGCCGCGCCCGCGACGACGACTGGGACCACGGCGAGCGCCCCGGCTCCGGGCACGGCAGAGGCTTAACGCCTCTGCCCTATCCTCTGCCAGACGAGGGAAAACCAATGAGCGATGCAACCGAATGGCCCGATCCCGCCGACAAGGCCCATGCCGTAGAGCAAGCCAGACGGCTCCGCGACCAGGCCGCAAAGGACGGTTTGCGGTTTGAAGCCTATCTGCCGCCGTCTCTGGCCCTGTGGTTGCTCGATCCCTCAGAAGCCGTGTTCGTGATCCTGGGCGAGCATCAGGAACTGGAACCCCATGTTGATCTGCGCCGGGAGTTGTTCAAGCGCCGCATACAGGCTGCCGCCGATGATCCCCGACCGGGGATTTCAGCCGAAGAAATGTGGGAAAAGCTGCGCGAAGTGACCAAGGAACCCCGACAGGAATCGGCCCGGTGGAAAAAGCGGTCCCGGCGCTGACGCGCCGGGGCGGTGTCACTGGCGGCCCTCCGGCTCTCTACGGCGCTAGATGAAAGCGCGTTCGCCTCCGGGCCGCGCGCGGCTTCCGCCGCGAAGTCGGATAATTACATGCTTACCTGCAAGCATGTTCGCCCTGCCCTACTAATGCAGCGCCTCGATCCCCCGCCGCCGGATGACGTTCAACAAGGCCAGCGCCGGCCCCTTGGCTAGCGCCTCGCCGCGCTCAAGCTGCGACACATATCCGGGCGTCACATTGAGATAGCGGCCGAACGCAGCTTGGCTAAGGTGCGCCCGTTCGCGCACGGCCCGCACCTCTGCCCCCGTCATCGGCGTTTCGGTCGGCAAGACCTTCTCTCCAAGGTGTCGCGCCGTGATTTTCTCATAGGTCGCCCCGTCCATGATCCCGAGGCGGTGCTGTGCGCCCGCCATTTCCGCGATCTCGCGGACAAGGCGGCTAGGTTTCGTCGTCGTCATGCTCGATCTCCTTCAAATCTCCGTCCTCAATGGCTTGCCCGACCAACTCGACCGACGCAGCAAGCCAGTTCGCCCCGATCGTGCGCAGGGCCGCCAACTCGTCATCGTCAATGTTGTCGCGGTCGCTCTTAGCAAACGCATACAGAAACACCGCACGCCCGGCCGCCCGATAGGCGACGATCATCCGAAACCCGCCGGAACGCCCCTGACCAAGCCGCGCCACGCGCTGCTTGATGAGGCCGCCGCCAAGATCGGCGTCGATGGTGCCGCGTTCCGCCCGCTCAATCGCTTCGGTCAGGCTGGCGTCGGCAATCCTTTGCCGGCGAGCGAACCGCATAACGCCTCTGGTCAAGAAAATCCGCACGGAGCCTCGCTATCGCATCAAGAACTATAGTGTATGTTGTTATAGTTTCAAGCGTCCATCGGCACAACGCCCGCCCCCGGTCGGCCCGTTCTCTCACATAGGGCCGTAGGGACGGACGGGGGCGGGATAATTACATGCTTACCTGCAAGCATGTTTTCCGATCAGCTCATGGAACAAGCTAACGCCACTTCAATCCCCGCCCTCTCGAACGACCGGGAAATTGTATTTGGCGAAAAGCAGGTTCAGAGCTTCGGCCACAAGCCGTTCCTGCGTAATCCGCTTGCCCCTGTCGTCCCGCGTTCGGAAGCTGATCTCTTCCAGCGTTTCCCAATAGACCGGCGGCAGATGATGCGTTTTGGCGCTCTTGTTTGCCCGCGACGGCGGAACGTAGGTTCCGGCCGGCTGTGTGCTGCGAGTGGCGTGCTTCGGCTCGTCTGGCGTCTCGAAAAGGGCAGGAGCTGCTGGCGCTGTCGCCGGCTGTTCTGCGGTCTTGATGGCGGCTGCCAAGAGAGAAGGCTTGCGGCTCATGGTTTCATCCTTTCATGTTTACCTGTAAACATGCTTGCCTGTTCCGAGAGGAAGCTGAACAGGCCGGCGACTTCTTGGGCTGCACGTCCTTGCGGTTCCAGCTCTTGCGGCGTTTGCCCCAAGGCCGGCGCGTCCTCATAGGCTTTCAGGCGTGACAAATGGATGGGCGCGACCTGCACGTTAAACCGCTCGGTAATCGCGGCAGCGTCATCGGCCGCCCTGCCCCCGGCATTCGGATGCACGAGATTCAGCACTACGAAGGCCGGCGGGTTTCCCGCCATGTCGAGCAGCCGCTTCAACGGCTCCAAGGTGTCGATAGCGAATATCTGCGCTTGGGTCGGGATCAACACCATGTCGGCATATTTGGCCGCCTCGGTCGAGGCGCTGTCCATCTTCCCCGGCGTGTCGATGAACACCCAATCCATGCCGAGGCCGCGATAGGCTTCCAGCGAACGCCGGATAGCGCCAGGCTGGATCGAGGCAACGTCCGGGCCGTCGCCCTCTCGCCGGTCAAACCAGTTGACGGCGTTCGTTTGGGGGTCGAGGTCGAGCAGAGCTGATTTCTTCCCTGCCAGATGAGCGGCAACCGCCAGTGCTGTGGCGATTGTCGTTTTGCCGGTTCCGCCTTTTTGCGTGCAGAACGCTACTGTAATCATGGTTGCAGCCCTCCATGTATAGAAGCATACATGCTTCCCGATAAGCGTGTAAGCATGATTTCACGTTGAGCGCCAGCCCTGCCGCTTTGCTTATTCTAAGCAATAGAAGGCTGGCCTCAGGGGCTGAGGGTGCAGTTTTGGTGCTGTGGGTGCCGTCTGCCGGCCCGCCTATACGCGGGCCGGAACCGCCGCAGGGTCGCGTAAGCGGCCCGAACAGCGGCGACCGCTTATGTTCCGCCCTTTATATAGGGATGAGATGGGGATTCAGTCTGCTTATCGGACTCACGTTTCTTCACAGCGTTGCCAAGGGTGGCGAGCGCCCGGCCAAGAGGGGTATCGCCAGCCTCGAACAGCGCCAGTTCATCGAGGGGCAGGGACTTCCGGTAGGCGTCCAGCTCGGCCGCGCGGGCTTCCTGTTCGGCGGCGAGGTCGTCGGGCAGGGGCGCGGCCTTCCCGAACCGTCCAAGGAATTGCCGGGCCTTCTCCGGCAGGGACAGCCGGTAGGCGTTGCTTGCCTGCTGGACCTGTGGGCCGCGCCCCTCGTTGCCAGTCGGCTCGTAGCGCCGCAGCCAGTCGATGAACCCATGCGCCCGCAGGTTCTTCAGCGCCCGCACGACCGTATCCCGCGACCGGCCCAGCCGATCCATGATCGTGCTGATTGCAGGCTCAAGGCGGCCAGTGCGGTAGTCGATGAGATTGACGAACAGCCGCAGCACGTCCAGCGCCACCGATCCCAACGGCCCGCTGCGCTCGCCCTTCTGGCGCAACCCGGCCTCGTTGTAGATTTCCGCCGCCTTCAGGATCGCCTGCACGTCCTTGCGCGTCGTCGGCCGCCAGATACGGCCCTCCGACCGGCCCTTGAAATGGCTCTGCCGCCGAACCGGCGTCGGGCAGCGTGGGGCAGGGGGCGGCATGACCAGGCTAAAGGCAGTCTGACCTGATCCCCCCGAACCGTTCCGCCGCTCATGGGCCTGCGTGGAAAGCTGCCCCGCCTCGTCCTCGGTGAGCTGGCCCGCACTGTAGCGCGTCCAGACCTCCCGCATGATCTCATCAAGCGCGTGCCCGCGCGCGCAGCCGATAGCGGCCGCGATTTGTGTCCTCAACATATCCTCGTCCTTCTTTTGAAGGACATGACGACAAGGACGACGGACAAAACTCCCGTGTTTTCGCAAGAATCGACCTTGCGAATTAGAGTGCTCTAGCGTAGATAAGGGGAGAACTTTTAGCCCCGTTTCTACGGTGTGTCTGACGACCCAAGAAGCCCCTGACCGCGCCAACGGTCAGGGGCTTCGTCGTTATGTCCCTTGCTTCGCTTCGATGTAGAACCTCAACGCTTCCTCGATGATCGGCGCGCGCGATGACACGCCCCTAGCTTCCTTGATCTGGTCAAGTCGCGCGACCAGATCAACGGGAAGATCTGTGTTTACGAAGGTTCGACCGGCCTCCCGCAACCGTTGTCGGTGCGCGGCCACGCCCTTCCGTATTTTTTCAGAATCACTACTCATACTTACTAGTAATGATCCCGACCGCCCGATTCTGCAATCCCTTGCGTAAGAAAACTCAAAAAGCCCTATTTCTAGGGCCGGGAAACCAAATCTAGTAGCTCACACCAGCGCGCTCTAAGGCCCGGTAGAGGGTGGCGCGATGCACGCCCAGAAGCCGGGCAACCTCGGCCGGCTTCTTGTCATCGCTGATGATCTGGCGCGCGTGTGCGATCTGCTCGGCCGATGGGGCAGGGGGGCGACCGAACCGACCCCCCTTCGCCTTCGCCGCGACCCGGCCGGCGCTGGTGCGCTCGTGGATCAAGCTGCGCTCGAACTCGGCAACGCCGGCGAAGAACGTCAGCACCATGCGCCCGGCCGGCGTCGTCGTGTCGGCCCACGGCTCGGCCAGGGACCGCAAACCCGCCTCGGCCTGCCCGATCCGCTCGGCTCCGTCGAGAAGATCGCGTGTTGATCGGGCGAGCTGCGGCCCAACGATTTAGCGAACATCAACCTTGACAGGCAGGGTTTGATGCCACACGGTATTCCTTAATAATGATACTATTCCATAACAGGGGAAAGAAGCGATGAGCCCGAGGCTTAGTAGAAGGACTGTTCTCTTTGCCACAACCGCTATGGCTGCGGTTACTACGTTGCTCCCTAGGCTTGCATTGGCGCAGGCAGCAGGTGGGACCATTACCGTGGCGACGATTGGCGAACCGCCAACGCTCGACCCGATGGCGTCGACCGCCGATCTGGTTGGGATGATCACCCAGCATATCTTCGAAACGCTCTACACCTTCGACAGCGGCTGGAACCCTACGCCGCTCCTCGCACAAAGCCTCCCCGCGATCAGCGAAGACGGGAAAACCTACACGATCGCACTCCGCGAGGGCGTCACCTTCCATGACGGAACAGAGATGTCCTCGGAAGATGTGGTTGCCTCCCTGAACCGTTGGATGGCAGTTGCGACCCGTGGAAAACAGGCGGCCGGCGTGGTCTCAGCAGTCGAAGCTGTCGATCCGCTGACAGTCCGGATTTCGCTCGAAACGCCGTATGCTCCCCTTGTTTCTCTTCTGGCGTTCAACAACTCGGCGGCGATCATCCTTCCAGCAGAAAAGCAGGCCGATCCGCTCACCGAGTTCGTGGGTACCGGACCTTATCTGCTGACCGAGCGCCGGGCCGATCAATACATCCAGCTCTCGCGTTTCGATGGCTACAAGTCGCGCGACGGCGAGCCAGACGGCTATGGTGGCGGACGGCGGCAGTATCTCGACGAGATCCGCTTCGTGCCGGTTCCCGATGCAAATACCCGGATCGAAGCGGCGATTTCCGGCCAGTTTGACTATGTTGACTCGATCCCGGTGGAATCCTTTGGCCGGGTTGCCTCCTCATCGGCTTCCGAACCGCTCATGCTGAAACCGGCCGGCTGGCCTGTCTTCGTGCTCAACTCCGGTACCGGGAAGACCACTTCCCTCCCACTCCGTAAAGCGATCCGCACCGCGCTGAGCACGGAGGACATGATGGCCGCCGCCTTCGGCAGCACCGACTTCTTCGAGATCGATGCCGCGCTCTATCCGCCGCCCTTCTCTTGGAACACCGATGCCGGAACGGAAGGCACCTACAACGTGGCCGACCCCGCCGCCGCGGCCGCACTTCTTGCCGAGGCAGGATATGATGGCAGCCCGCTGCGCATCCTGACTAGCCGCCAATATGAGTTCCACTACAAGATGGCGCAGGTGGCCGCAGAATATCTCAAGCTCGCCGGCTTCACCGTCGAGCTGGATGTGGTGGACTGGGCGACCCTCACCCAGCGTCGCGCCGATCCGGCACTCTGGGATATCTACATCACCCACAGCCCCTTCCTGCCGGAGCCTGCATTGATTGGCATGCTGTCGACTTCGGCGCCCGGAAACTGGGACACGCCCGCGCGTGCCGCAGCTGTAGACGCCTTCAATGCCGAATCTGACCCGGCGCAGCGTGCCGTGCTTTGGGCCGAGGTGCAGAAGGTAATCTATGAGGAGGTCCCCTTCATCAAGATCGGGAACTTCAATTCTCTTGCCGTAATCTCGAAAAAGCTCGGCGGAGTCAGTGCGGCGCCATGGCCGTATTTCTGGAACGCTTCGATCGGTTAGTGCCGGTAAGGAGTTCACCCTCGCCTGTTAAACGGGCGGGGGTACTGTTTTCATTGTTCCGGACGAATAAGGGATCGGGGTTCCATGATACGATATATATTCAGTCGCATCGTCGGAATGATCGTGGTCATGTTCTTGGTCGCCACGATCGTTTTCGTCATCCTGCGCGCGACGCCCGGCGATCCGGCCGCGGTGATGCTGGGCCCGGAAGCCACACCAGAAGATATCGCGTCTTTGCGGGAGCGGTTGGGCCTCGACCGCCCACTTGTGGTTCAGTATGGCTATTTCCTCGGTCAGTTGATGCGGGGGGATCTGGGGCAATCGATCTTCCTGAACCAGTCAGTCGGCTCTGCGTTGCTGGAACGAGCTGAACCGACTTTCTTTTTGACCCTGTTCTCGATCCTGATTGCGAGTGCCATCGCTTTGCCGATCGGCATCTATTCCGCATATCGGCGTGGATCGGTCTTCGACCAGACGGCCTCGACCATCGCGCTGTTGGCGGCAAGTGTTCCGAGCTTCTGGCTTGCGCTCGTCCTGATGCAGATATTCGCGGTTCGGTTCGGCATCTTCCCGGTGTCCGGTTACGGTGGGCCTGGTGCCTCGTTCGGAGAGCGCCTTCATCATTTGATGCTGCCCGCCATAACACTCGGGATCGTTTCATCCGCGCTGATCATGCGGTTCACCCGGGCGTCTATGCTGGATGTTCTGGGGGACGACTTCATCCGCACGGCACGCGCGAAGGGTCTTATCGAGCGGAAGGTGGTTCTCAAACACGCCCTGAAGAACGCGTTGATCCCTATTCTGACTGTCATCGGCCTCACAACTGCAGTCCTTATCTCTGGTGCGGTCGTGACCGAGACAGTGTTCGGTCTGCCCGGGGTCGGGAATCTGGTCGTGTCCGCGGTTTTGCGGCGCGACTATCCGATGATCCAGGGGACGCTGCTGGTGATCGCGGGGCTCTATGTCCTGATCAATTTCGCAATCGACATGCTCTACCTGCTTGTTGACCCGAGGGTGCGCTACTGATGGCAAATGTCGTTTCCACTTTCCGAACCACCGAAAGCTATCGCGTTTTCACCCGCCTCCTGAAGCGCAAGACCGTTGCCTTCGGCCTCGCGGTCCTGGTGTTCTTCATCCTTGTGGCTGCACTGGCGCCGCTGGTCGCACCGTACGATCCAGCGAAACTGTCGATTGCGAACCGGCTTTCAGCGCCGGGCTCCACATGGTTCTTCGGCACAGACGAGTTCGGCCGGGACGTCCTCTCCCGCACCATCTACGGCGCGCGTCTTTCACTTCTGGTTGGATTTGCTGTCGTCGTTCTGGCCGCAGCAATCGGGATCGTCATGGGTTTGTTGGCCGGGTTCTTCCAGAGTCTGGACACGCCAATAGCGCGGCTGATCGATGCGATGATGGCCTTTCCTGACATCCTGCTCGCCATCGCTCTGGTCGCGGCTCTCGGCCCCTCGACGACAACGGTGATCGTGGCGCTCAGCATCGTCTACGCGCCCCGGCTGGCGCGGGTGGTGCGCGCCTCGACGTTGGTCATCCGCGAGTTGCCCTATATCGAGGCAGCACGGGCCCTGGGGATCTCCACGCCGCATATCTTGATCCGCCATGTCGCCCGCAATCTCATGTCGCCGGTTTTGGTGCAGGGCACCTTTCTCTTCGCGCAAGCCATGCTGGCAGAAGCGGGTCTCTCCTTCCTCGGGGTGGGTGTGAGCCCGGAAATCCCCACCTGGGGCACCATGATCGCCTCCGGCCGGCAATATGTGGGGCAGGCCGACTGGATCACCTTCTTCCCAGGTGTCGCTCTCGTCCTCGCTGTCCTGTCGCTGCAACTGGTCGGCGACGGCCTGCGCGACTTCCTCGATCCGCGTCTCAGAAAGGACCTTTGATCGTGCTTCCCGAAACGGGCGATGCCCGTCCACTATTCATTTCCAACGTGCGTCCCGTCGGGTTTCCCGGTGGTGCGCCGGCGGAGACGACAGATATCATCATTCTTCCCGATGGCGTGATTGGCGCCGTTGGCCCTTCGTTGGGCGAACCCGAAGGTGCCCGCCGGATCGACGGCGGAGGCGGATGGATTTCGCCCGGTTGGATAGACCTTCACGCCCATGTCTGGCACGGGGGAACCGATATCTCGGTGCGACCGCAGCTTTGCGGTGTGGAGCGCGGGGTGACTACCATCGTCGATGCCGGTTCGGCAGGGGAGGCGAACTTTCATGGCCTGAGGGAATACGTGATCGAACCCGCGCGCGAGCGCATCAAGGCCTTCCTCAACCTCGGCTCGATCGGATTGGTCGCCTGCAACCGGGTCAGCGAATTGACCGACATCGGCTCCATCGACATCGACCGCATCATCGCCTGTGTCGAGGCGAACCGAGACCATATTGTCGGGCTGAAGGTCCGGGCGAGCAATGTGATTACAGGTTCTTGGGGAATAACGCCGGTCAGGATCGCCAAGAAGCTCGGCAAGATCCTCGACCTTCCCCTGATGGTGCATGTGGGTGAGCCTCCGCCGCTTTATGACGAAGTGCTTGAAGCACTCGGTCCGGGTGACGTCATCACACACTGCTTTGTCGGCAAACCCGGAGGGAACCTGATCGAGGACGACGACCTGTTCAACCTGGCCCGTCGTTGTGCCGACGAAGGTATCCGGTTGGATATCGGGCATGGTGGGGCTTCATTCTCGTTCCGCGTCGCCGAGGTGGCGATCCAGCGGGGGCTTCTTCCCTTCTCGATCTCGACGGATGTGCATCTTCGGTCCATCGAGACCTCAGTGTGGGACATGAGCACCACGATGTCGAAGCTCCTGGCGGTAGGAATGCCCTTCGATCGCGTAATCGAGGCCGTCACCCGCGCACCGGCGTCCATAATCCGTCTGGAACGCGATGATGCCCTGATATCCGGGGCGCGGGCGGAGTTCACCATTTTCGATCTCGTGGAATCCGATCTCAAGGTCGTCGATTCCATGGGTGCTGAGGCTTGCCTGAGCCAACTGATCGAGCCCCGATGGACTGTGATCGGCAGCAGTTCGTGGGCCGCGAGCCGGCATCAACCGCGCGAGATCCCCGAAAGCGTCGGGCAGCCCCGCAATTATTCCTATCGCTGATGAAAAACACCGCAGGTCAACTTGTGAACACAGAAACCTTGAATCAGCAGAACACCGAGGAGACGCCCTATCAGCGTCTTGCGAGGCTTGGAATCGTATTGCCTTCGCCCCCGACGCCGGTTGCGAATTTCGAGACCCATGTGATTGACGACCGTCGGCTTTATCTGTCCGGGCAAGGGCCTATCGAGGCGAACGGGCTGTTGCACACCGGAAAGGTGGGCGAGGTCTACGACGTCGACCAAGCCTATGACATGGCCCGACTGGTAGGGGTCAACCTGATCTCGGTGATGCACGCCGCCTTGGGTGATTTGCGGCGTGTACGGCGCATCGTGAAGGTTCTCGGCATGGTCAACGCGGTGCCGGCATTCTCCAGCCACCCGCATGTCATCAACGGGTGTTCCGACCTGCTGCTAGAGGTGTTTGGAGCCGCCGGAAGTCATGCGCGTTCGGCCGTAGGCCTTTGTTCTCTGCCAGACAATATTCCGGTGGAGATCGAGGCAATCGTCTCGATCACCGATTGAGGAGCAGGAGATGAAGTCGCTACTTGCTGCGCCAGGCCATTTCAACCTCGATCCGTTCGGCGGCTTCCTTCACCGCTTCGTTGAAGCCGGCATTGGCATCGAGCGCTTTCTGCTCCGGCAGCACGATCGAGATCGTTGCGACACAGGCACCCGTGGTGTCACAGACTGGCGAGGCGATGCAGGCCACCGAGTAGTCGGATTCGCCCGCCTGGACGCAAAGGCGCGCATCAAGAGATTGCTCCGCCGCCTGCGCAAGAACCAGCGGATCGATCTCTGCACGGCCGGTTGGGGAAGTTTTGGCACAGCGCCGGAAGAGCGCAACACGCTGGTCGAGCGGAAGATGGCCGACCAGAAGGCGGCCGGAAGCGGTCCAGTTCAGGGGCACGCGCGTTCCAACGCGGGACGCGACCCGGAAATGGCCCGGCCCCTCGGCCATGGCCATCACAAGCATGTGGTCGCCTTCGCGGCTGCACAACTGCACCGTCTCACCGACCTGACGGCAAAGTTCGTGCATTTCGTGCGTGGCAACAGTCAGGAAATCCAGAGAGCGGGCGTAGGCCAGGCCATAGTGGTAGAGACGGGCGCCCAGCCAGACCGATCCGTCGGCCTGCCGACCCAGCATGTTGCGCTCGATCAGGCTTTCGATTGTGGCATAGACGGTCGACAGCGGCGCGGCGATGGCCTTTGCGATCACATAGGCTCCCGCAGGCTCGCCGATCTCATAGAGATAGTCGAGGATTTGAAGCGCGCGGTCCATCCCGCTGACGCGGGAGCGGGCTCCGACTTCATCAGCAGGTTGCGCCCCGGCGATCTGGATGGTCGTGCTCAAAGAATGCCTCCTCTTGTCCCTTTGCCGGGCACTTGCGGATCATATAGCGCAATTGTGGACCATATGCCACAGCCACAGAACACGGGGAGGCATCAGGGATGGGAGCTGCGGTGCAGATAAAGAATGCCGATATCAGATCAGAACTCGGGCTGAGGCCCGTCATCAACGCGTCCGGGACGATGACGGGATTGGGGGCCTCGATTGCGGTGCCGGAAGCGATCCAGGCTGCCGCGAGCATTCTCCCGCTGTTTGTCGAGATCAATGATCTGCAACGCAAAGCCAGCGAAGTGATCGCCCGGGCGACCGGCGCGGAGGCGGGATTCGTTACCGCCTCCTGTTCCGCAGGCATCACCCTGACGGTTGCCGGGATGATGACAGGTGGCGACCTCGCCGCAATCGAGCGGCTACCTGACAGGCAGGGTGCGCGCAACGAGGTAGCGGTTCAGATGGGCCATGTGGTCAGTTACGGTGCCCCGGTCGATCAGGCGATCCGCCTGGCCGGGGCTGTTCCGGTCCTGGTCGGGCAGGCAACCTCGGCATATCCCTTTCATCTGGAAGGCGCGCTGACCGACCGGACGGCCGCAGCGCTCTATGTGGTCTCGCATCATGTCGTCCCATACGGCCTGCTGCCTCTGCGCCAGTTTGCAGAGATCGCGCATGCCCGGGGCGTCCCGGTGATTGTCGATGCGGCTTCGGAATACGATCTACGCGGCTTCCTCGAAGCAGGTGCCGACGTGGTTCTTTATTCGGGGCACAAGTTTCTGGGTGGGCCAACTTCAGGAATCGTCGCCGGACGCAAGGACCTCGTGCGCAATGCCTTCCTGCAGAACCTTGGTATCGGTCGCGGCATGAAGGTCGGCAAGGAAAGCATCGCCGGAGTCATGGCGGCTCTGGAGGCCTGGGGCAGACGCGATGCCGACAAGATACGGGCGCGCGAGGCGGGGTATCTCGATCTCTGGCGAAAGGCACTGGATGGCCGCCCCGGCATCACGGCGGTTCCGGAAGCCGATCCAACCGGCAACCCGCTGGACCGGCTCAGGATTGCTGTCGATCCGGTGAAGGCGCGGATCACGGCATGGGATTTCGTCGATGCCCTTGCCAGCGGCGATCCGCCGGTCATTGCCCGCGATCACGAGGTCGAGCACGGCTATTTCTACCTCGATCCATGCAACCTGCACCCGGGCCAGGAGGCCATCGTGGCGGAACGGTTGCTGCAAGAACTCGCCCGCGCACAGGGTGCCGACCAGCCGTTTGCAACATCATTTGCCGACAGGGCGGTGCGCCGCCTCGCCGCGCTGCGGCGTTGGCCCGACTGATGGAGAAGGAGAACCAGATGCTCGACCATATTGCCGCTGCCGATCCCGCCAAACCTCTCCTCTCTGTCAGAGGGCTCACGACCTCGTTCCTCAGCGATGGGAAGTGGAATGCGGTGATCCGCGACATCTCCTTCGATGTCGCGCCAGGAGAAACCGTCGCCCTGGTCGGAGAATCCGGTTCCGGCAAGAGCGTCACTTCGATGTCGATCATGCGCCTTCTATCCCCGGATACCAGTCGCATACAGGGATCTGTCGTCCTTGCGGGCAAGGATATCCTCGCCCTCCCCGAGGCGCAGATGCGGAAGGTCCGCGGCAATGACGTCTCGATGATCTTTCAGGAGCCGATGACCTCTCTGAACCCGCTCTTCACGGTGGGCGACCAGATATCCGAGGCACTGCTTTGCCACAAGGACATGACCCCGGCCGAGGCGAAAGCCGAGACGATCCGGCTGATGGACAAGGTGCGTATCCCCTCGGCCGCCAGCCGGTTCGACGAATATCCGCACCGCTTCTCCGGTGGGATGCGGCAACGGGTGATGATCGCCATGGCGCTCGCGACGCGGCCGAAACTTCTGATCGCGGACGAGCCCACCACCGCGCTCGATGTTACTATCCAAGGTCAGATCCTCGACCTCATCAAGACACTCCAGGACGAAGAGGGCACTTCGGTCCTGTTCATCACACATGACATGGGCGTCGTGGCCGAGATCGCTGACCGCACGGTGGTGATGTTCCGCGGTGATGCGGTCGAGACCGGACTGACGGGCGACATCTTCCACCGTGCAACCCATCCCTATACGCGCGCACTGCTCTCGGCCGTGCCGGTCCTTGGCACGATGCAGGGCCGCGATCGGCCGTTGCGGTTTCCTGTCGTCGACATGGTGACCGGGGCTACCGAGGTTCCGGCAGAGGTGGCTGACACCGTGGCAGCCGAAGCCAAGCCCATCCTCGAAGTGGACGGACTTTGCACGCGCTTCGACATCCATGCTGGCGCCTTCGGGCGGCTGGCGGGGCGGGTTCACGCGGTGGAGAATGTCTCGTTTTCTCTGCGCCCTGGTGAGACCCTGTCGCTGGTCGGCGAATCCGGCTGCGGCAAATCCACGACCGGCCGGTCGATCATGCGCCTGGTCAAGCCGACAGTGGGCACCGTTCTGCTCGATGGCAAGGATGTGGCCGGCATGGATGCGCGGCATCTTCGCGATATCCGCCGCACTATGCAGATGATCTTTCAGGACCCCTACGCCAGTCTCAATCCTCGCATGCGCATCGGCGATTCCATTGCCGAGCCCTTTTTGGAACATGGACTTGGCACAGCGAAACAGGCGCAGGAAAAAGTCGCCGACCTGTTGGAGAAGGTTGGGCTGAAGGCCGATATGGCACGGCGGTTTCCGCATGAGTTCTCCGGTGGTCAGCGCCAGCGGGTTTGCATTGCCCGAGCACTCGTCCTCGACCCAAAGCTCATCATCGCCGACGAATCCGTCTCTGCGCTGGACGTGTCGGTCAAGGCCCAGGTGATCAACCTGTTGCTCGACCTGCAAGCCAGCCTCAACCTGGCCTATCTCTTCATCTCTCATGACATGGCGGTGGTCGAGCGGCTCAGCCATCGTGTCGCGGTCATGTATCTCGGTGAAATCGTTGAAATCGGGCCTCGTAGCGCCGTTTTCGACGCACCTCAGCATCCCTATACAAAAAAGCTGATCTCGGCTGTGCCGGTTCCCGACCCGAACCGTCGCGGAATGCGTCGATCGACGGCAGCCGACGAGCTCAAAAGCCCGATCCGACCCCCTGAATACACCCCACCCGCACGCACCTATGGAGAGGTCTCGCCGGGTCACTTCGTTCAGGTCTGAAGTAACTCTACCCGTAACTTTCACCACGCTCAGTTCCATCACAACGACGCAAAGGACGAAGGTATGCCGATCACCGACATTATCGTTAATAAAGCCACTGGTGATGCCCGACACGGCACCCTCATGAAAGGTTTCAATCTACGTTGGCCGCCGACCGAGGAAGACGGCGCTGCGACTATCTACGTTTGCCGCACCGAGCAGGACATCGAAGACGCGCTGTCACATGCGCTTGTAACGATGGCCAGGACTGCCGCCGACGCCTCCCCTTCAACCGTCAACTATATGGACAATCGGATCACCGTTCGCAGCGGTGGGCATTGCTATGAGGGTTTCGTCTCGAACAACAAGTATGGGTCGATCATCGACATCGGTCTTGTGACCGGACTCCTGGAGGGCGATCTGGCAAAGGTTTCCTGCAGCACGGATGGGATCATAGGTGAAGGGAAAAAGGATTATAACTACACCTATGGCTTCAAGCTATTGGCTGGGACGCAGAACTGGAACGGTGCGGTAGAACTGTTTAAGCGGCATGGCAAACTGATTCCGGGCGGTTCCTGCTATTCTGTCGCTGCGGGCGGTCATATCTGCGGCGGCGGCTATGGTTTCAACTCGCGCAAAAGCGGCTTGACCATAGACTATGTCTGTGGTGTCGACCTCCTTGTCGTCACTAAGGAGGGGACCGTAGAAAAGCGCCACGCCAATGCCTTCGTGAACCCAAATCTGTTTGCGGCCTGTCGTGGGGGTGGAGGCGGCAACTTCGGGATCATCACCGCCTATTACTTTGAACTCAATACGGAAAATCTGAACGCGGAGCAAAAACAGAAAGATTACAAACCGCGATCACTACCGAAGGCACCGGAATCCGTTGCCATCATGATGCTGAACATCCCTTGGAGCCAGTTTAAGGACGGCGGAAAATTCGATCAGACGGAGTCGAACGGGTTCAAAAAATTCGAAGGGCTGCTGCACCGATATGGTAGCTACTGGAGCGACGCAGACAAGGGGCAGAAGTTCGAGACGTGGGGACTCTTTGCAATCTTGAAACTGATGCATTCCGATTCTGGTAATCTAAAGTTGAACCTTCAATATCACGACAAATATGGAGGATTAACGGAATCAAAACCGCTTCAGGATTTTTTGCCCACATTCCCCAAGTAAATCGCTGATTTTGCTGTCAGGATCTCAATATTTCCGATATAAATCATGGTGTTGATGGCCGTGAGGGGCGCGTTTGATGGATCACCCAGAGGGTGCGGGTTCGAAGCGGGCAGATCGGGTCGAGTTCGACCGCCGGGTGCATGTGGAGTTCCGAGGTGCGCAGCTCAGTTCCGACGGCGGCCTGCTGGTGATGCGCGAGCTGGATGACGCGCTCGGGCTGTCCGATCTGGCGGCAAAAGCATTGCGCGACACCCGGCGCGGCAAGAACACGGTCCACCGGCTTGACGGGTTGTTCCGGCAATCGGTGTTCGGGCGACTGGCCGGATACGAGGATGTGAACGACGCCGACCGCCTGGCCCTCGATCCGGTGATGCGCCAGGTCGTGGGTGGAAGGGCTGTCGATGCGCAAGCGGCCTCGGCCTCGCAGATGGGACGGTTCGAGACCGAGACACTGGCACAGCCCGAGAACCGTGCCGCGCTGGCCGACCTGAATGGCCAATGGATCGACCGGTTCCATGACCGTAACGGGCTGAAGTACATCGTTCTGGACATGGACAGTTCGGTCAGCCCCACCCATGGCGATCAGGAGGGCGCGGCCTGGAACGGGCATTTCGACTGCACCTGCTATCACCCGAACTTTTTGTTCAACCAGTTCGGCATGCTGGAGCGCTGCGCCTTGCGCCATGGCAACGTCCACAGCGCCGATGGCTGGCGGGACGTTCTCGACCCCGTCATCGCCCGCTACGCGGAGCGCGACCTTTGCGGCCGGTTCTTCCGGGCTGACGCCGCCTACGCGATCCCCGCGATCTATGAGCGGCTGGAAGAAGCCCGATTCTTCTACGCCATCCGGCTGCCTGCGAACAACGTCCTGCGCGAGAAGATCGCGCATCGGCTGACGCGCCCGGTCGGGCGACCTTCGCTGACCAAGGTCAAGCGCTTCTACGAAGACTTCGAGTATCAGGCGGCATCCTGGGACAAGGAACGCCGGGTGATCGCCAAGATCGAATGGCATCCGGGCGAACTGTTCCCGCGTGTCGGCTTCATCGTCACCAACCTGCCGATGGAGCCCGACTGGGTGTTGCGGTTCTATAACCAGCGCGGCACCGCCGAGCAGCACATCAAGGAAGGTAAATATGCCTTCCACTGGACGCGGCTGTCATGCCGGAAGTTCCGCGACAATGAGGTGCGACTGCAACTGCATGCGCTGGCCTACAACCTGGCCATCTTCTTGCGCTGCATCGAGTTGCCCGAGACGATGGCCGACTGGTCGTTGACCAGCCTGCAACTGAAGCTGATCAAGATCGGGGCACGTGTCGTCCGCCATGCCCGCGCCATCACCTTCCAGCTGGCCGAGGTGGCCGTCACCGGTCCGATGGTCCGCGCCATCCTCGCCGCCATCCGCCGATTGCGAGCGCCTCCGCTATGCGCATGACCGCCATCCACGCCCAAACTGAACGAAAACGGCAGGATGGGTCTGTCCGCTGCGCTGAAAAACACCGCCACCAGGGCACAACACGGCGGCTTCGCGGGCCGATCTGCCCTGTCTCAGCGCCTTGCGCGCCCGACGACGCCGCTCGGGACGGAAAATGATTGTCCTGCGGTCGGATTCAGGCGAAACTCACGTCAGACGGCATGCGACTTGGGGAATGTATGTTTTGGACTACGTCTTCAACACCAAAGCGAAAGATGAGAGCCAACGGATAGAGTATAAACATGCCGAGCACCACGCTGGAGGTATCGTCTCGGCTGCCACGCCAAAGAAGGTAGTGGGCTTGCCGGACGGAGCCTATATTCTGGACTGGCTTTCCGCCACGCAAACCTTCAACGGCATCGCGGCCAATCAGCGATCAAAGTACAAATCTTCTTACATGAAGAAAACCTTCACCGAAACCGCCACCAAGGCGTTTTGGAAGCATCTGACGATTACTGCGACAACGACGGAAAAGGGCAAGGATGGAAATTCGATAGTCATGGACATGTCTCAGCTGTTTATTCAGGCTGATTCCTACGGTGGGGCAATCAATCAGTTCGTAGTGCCCCCCCAATCCACCATAAGCGACACTTACTCATACTCGAAGCTTGACGCTGAACACCAGATTAGTGAGCGGACAAGCTTTGTGAAGGTTCAATATATCCTGTTCTGGCAAAGCGATGAGGATGATAAGGCGTATTGCAACTGGCTGGATGAGCTATACAAGGATGTTCACTCCGATCAGATCGGGAAAACACCATATCCTCTGATAAAAGACCCTACATCTACTGACGGCGGCGATCCCAAGAAGCTAATAGAAAACCCGGATTATGCAGGATGCTACATCAACTACCCTGATATTGACATGGTCAGAGATCTGCCATTGCCTACCAAATTGGGGGAGGTGGGTGAACACCCGAATTGGGGTGTTCTCTACTATGGCGTGGACAGATTTAAGAAACTGATAGAGGTGAAGGCTGAACACGATCCTTTCAATATCTTCCGCCACCAAATGTCGATCCCAATCGCAGAATAGGCGCCCTGATCAGGCCATCGCCGGAGGCATGTGATCTTTGCCCGGCATCGCGATCTGCTTAAGGCGGCGGCGCTTTATCGTGTAGCCGCCTTTTGCTTACATTCCTGCCCGGAGTTCCAGACTTGCGACTTCTGTGTATCGGCGAAGCGATGGCCGAGTTGCGTCCCGAGGGTGACGGTTTCGCCGTTGGCTATGCCGGCGACACGTTCAACACGGCCGTTTATTGCAAGCGCCTACTGTCCTCTGGCGGCGACGTGGGCTACATGACGCATGTGGGTCAGGATCCGCTGTCGGACAGGTTTCTTGCGCTGGCGAAGACCGAAGGCGTCGATACGTCGCGTGTCCGACGGGATGCCGTCCGGAATATCGGTATTTATGCGGTCACCACCGATGAAACGGGCGAGCGAGCGTTTCACTACTGGCGCGGCGATTCCGCGGCACGGCAGCTCTTCAATGACCCGGATGTCGAAGAAGTGCTGGAGGGAGCCGAGATCCTGTATCTTTCCGCAATAACCTTGGCGATCCTGTCACCAACCGCACGCGAAAGGCTGTTCGCGGGACTAGTCGCGCAGCGCGCAAAAGGGACGAAACTAGCCTTCGATTCCAATTTCCGCCCTCGGCTTTGGCCCGATCTGGTCACGGCACAGCATTGGGTTCGCCGGTTATGGTCGGTGACCGATATCGCGTTGCCATCGCTTGATGACGAGCAGGCACTGTTCGGTGATTCGAACGCGGCGTCGGTGGTTACACGCCTACAGAACTGGGGATGTCGGATCGGCGCGGTCAAGTGCGGGATGCATGGACCGATCCCGATCAATGCTGCGATAGCCGGGCGGCAATCCTTTCCTGCCGCCCCGCAAGTCGTCGACACGACCGCTGCAGGCGACAGTTTTAACGGCGGATACTTGGCCGCATTGCTGTTAAGGGGGGATGAGCGCGTCGCGATGCACTGGGGCCATATGACGGCTCAAGCCGTCGTTGGGCAGCCGGGCGCTATCGTCAGCGACATGCCTGACCTTGCCGAAGCCGGAACGAGCTCCTTCTGAACGAAACGCTGTTCTGAAAACGTCCCCATACCCGTGAGATGATCGCCAGAGGTAGCGTCCGACTAAAACATCAATCAGCCGTCGGCTGCCAGACCCCGCAGGTTTCACCTGCACCCAGCAAACGCAATCGCCCGTCCGGCTACCTTCTGCCTTTCTCATCCCCTTGTCCGTAAAGGGATCGTTCAACGGACGGCTTTTCCTTCACGACCCGATAGGCCGCAAAGCCTTGTTTTGCCGGGGCGTCGTCCGTCTCATTTGAATGGTAGTATATTTCTTGCGATGGGGGAGCCCCTTACGTTACAAATTCCAGCATGACGAATACTCTTATCGGCTACGCCCGCTGCTCGACCGACAAGCAGGACCTCGCCGCCCAGAAAGACGCTTTGCTAAAGCTCGGCGTTGCGGCGGATCGCATCTATACCGACCACGGATTTACAGGCGCGACCAGGGCAAGGCCGGGTCTGAACCAGGCGCTTGCGGCCGTGCGCAGCGGCGACACACTGGTGGTTCCAAAGCTCGACCGCCTCGCGCGCTCCGTCCCTGATGCCCGCGCAATCGGAGACGATCTCGCCGCGCGGGGTGTGCGCTTGCAGATCGGGGCCAGCATCCATGACCCATCGGACCCAATGGGGTCGTTTGCGGGAGGGGGCGGAATCCTACGCTAAGGCTTTGGCCAGCGATATTCTCCGGTGAGATTGATGTGTTCCCATCCGAGCGGCGAAACATGGGCCAAGAGATCGGGCGATAGCAGCTTT
>Ga0209570_1000807_pt1 | contig 25197 bp, 23 predicted proteins | sample EBPBio172007_DNA_FD_185861 | JGI IMG/M metagenome (GOLD analysis project Ga0209570, IMG submission 185861) | Wastewater treatment Type I Accumulibacter community from EBPR Bioreactor in Madison, WI, USA - Reactor 1_9/17/2007_ DNA (SPAdes)... | ecosystem: Engineered > Bioreactor > EBPR >... | reverse complement strand
GGCGTCTGGCATCTTCGGCAAAGCGATTGAATGGGGCTACCTCGAAACGAACCCGGCGCAAGGCGTCAAGGTGGCGGGCCGCACGGTAAGCCGTGACCGTTTTTTGCAAGCAGACGAACTTCCCCGCTTTTTTCAATCGCTGGCGGAAGAACCGAGCACCACTATGCGTGACTTCATTTTGTTGGCGCTACTGACTGGCGCGCGGCGGGCCAATCTGTGCGCAATGCGCTGGACAGAAATCAAGCTGGCTGATTTCGTCTGGCGGGTCCCCGACACGAAGAACGGCACCCCGCAGAACGTGACCCTATCGCCTGAGGCGGTGGAGATCCTCAAGGCACGGCAGGAGGCGACCGCAGGCGGGTTCGTGTTTCCTGGGCCTGGCGCAAGCGGTCACATGGTGGAACCGAAGAAAGCCGTTATCCGAGTCATGGAGCGGGCTGGTATCCCCTACGGCAGAAACGACCCGAACGGCGTAACCCTGCACGATCTGCGGCGCACCCTGGGAAGTTGGCAGGCAAGGACCGGCGCATCGCTGGCCATCATCGGCAAGAGCTTGAACCACAAGAGCCAGCAGGCGACGGCAATTTATGCGCGTCTCGACCTTGACCCGGTGCGGGCATCCGTCAACACGGCTACCGCGGCTATGATGGAGGCTGGCGGAATGAAAGAGGCGGCGGAGGTGGTGACCATGCCGAAGCGGGGAACTGCCTAATCATGCCGTCTACGGCGAACACGAAGCACTGATGACCATGGACGGCAAGGTGTACGCCGGTTCGCTACCGGGCCGGGCGCTGTCGATGGTTCGCGAATGGATGGCGCTACATCGGAACGAAATTGAAGCAGACTGGAATCTTGCGCAGCAGAAAAAGCCGCTGAATCCAATTGATCCTCTGGAGTAACGATATGATCCTGCACACCACGGAAGTAGCCCCCCTGCCCGACTATCGCCTTTTCCTGCGCTTCAACAATGGCGAAGCCGGCGAAGTGGATTTATCCGCTGAACTCGACGGCGAAGTGTTTGAGGCGCTACGCGACCCCGCCGTGTTCGCCACAGCAAGCCAGCACCCACTGATGCGCACAGCGGCATGGGCAAACGGCGTGGACCTTGCGCCCGAATTCCTGCTCGACCTGATGCGCGCGCAGCAAGGCGACCGGGCCGCGTGATCGAAGATTAGCCGACCGATAAGCGCTACCCAGCTGCCTATGGCTGGCGGACCTGGCCACGAGGAAGAACCCATGAAATGCCCTATCTGCCGACACGGCGAAACCCGCCCCGGCGCTGTGACTGTTCCACTTGAACGCGGCGACGTCGTGATTGTTTTCCGCGAGGTTCTGGCGCTGGTGTGCGAGAACTGCGGCGAGGCTTTCCATGACGAGGCCGTTACTGCTGCCCTGCTGAATCAAGCCGAGCAGGCGGCGGCGGGCGTGGAAATCGACGTGAGGCGCTTTGCGGTGGCCGCGTGACCTGAAAAAACCTGAGTTTTGCTGCGCCTAGCCCGAGGTTGATCCCCGCGGGCGAAATCCGAGATGCCCAGACTCGGTTCGGACGGCGTCTTGAAGAAAAAGGGGAGCGAAAGGGCGCGATGTGATTGAAACCACGCATATTCGGCTGAATAAGGCCGCAGAAATTCTTAATACTGACGCCGATACGGTACTAATTGCCGGGTCAGAAGGAAGAGTGCGTTTGTACTGGCTATTAAATAGACCTTTGCACGCAGAGCTTGGCCATTTTCACGAACCGTCTGATCCTCCCCCAGACGAGCCGCCAGTGTATTGGGTGACAGAGGGTCTGGGATTTAAGTTCTTCTTTTTCATTCCGTTAGATAGTATGGAGGCTGCCGAACTTCTCAAGAAAGAGACGATTACCGCGAAGGCATCGGCGCTTACCGAACAAGACACCAACGGTCGTTTTTGGATGCCTGCGGGGGGCTGGGCAGTAGAGGGCGGCGGTTTAGTTCATGACGATTTGCACGTAACAAGGGATGCTGTCTTCTTGAAACGTACCGATATAGAGTGCATCGGGAAGCGCGGCGTTACCCCTTCGGCTGGAACTGTCCTGCCGCTGCCGTCACACGCCCAGCGTGGACTCGTTTCCGACAAACTCGCTATCTTGAGTCGCGCGGCGGCGACGTTTTGGGCGAACGTGGATAGAGACGACAGGAGCACACACCCCAAGAATGCCAGCGTGGCTGCATGGCTGATGGAACGTGGATATTCAAAGACACTTGCCGATCAAGCGGCAAGCATCATTCGCCCGGAATGGGCGCCCACGGGCCGCAAAGCAGAAGAATAGCAACACCCTCGAATGCCAGCAACGGCATGGCGGCAGCAAAGGGTGACACCCTTAACGGGAAACCCCTTTCCGTTTTTTCTGACGTGCCATTTCTCTATCGTTCGCACCATGAACTGCGCTGTGCGGTTCTGAACTGCAACATGCAGTTCCTTACTGGAGCGAACGATGACCATTCAAAGCATCATCGAAGCAACCCGCGATCTTCTCGACGAGAAAGAGGCGGGGCTGTTTCTCGATACTGCCCCCGGCACGCTGTCTGTTTGGCGTAGCACCGGGCGTTACAACCTTCCTTTCGTGAAGATCGGGCGCAACGTGCGTTACCGCCGTTCCGATTTGCTCGCCTGGCTGGAAAAGCGCACCCGCGAAACCGGCGCAACGGCATAGGGGGCTGTGACGATGACCCACAAAACAAAGGGCCGCGACGGAGGCGACCGCGCGACCCAAAATACTGCATTCGACGCTCGCCATTCTACTGGACGAAGTGACCCACTGCCAGGCTGGTACAGTCTCGCCAGCGACGTGAAACCGTCACGTAATCGGCAGCAGAAGAAATCGTGGAACAGGGGCCGCCGATGCTGACCGTTTACAACCCGGTCCCCGGATTCCGCGAAGCCATGCACCGGGCCGGCATTGTTCCCCCTGCCGTCGTCGCGCCTGACGGAGCGCTGCATCGCTTCCATGTTGAAGGCGACCGTGACGGATCGCTCAACGGCTGGTATTGCCTGCACATGGATGGCCGGTCCGCAGGCGCCTTTGGAAGTTGGAAAACTGGCTTTTCTTGTACCTGGTCAGAGGCCGGCAAGCGCATCAGTACGGCCGAACGCGAGGCATTTGCCGAACTAGTGCAGGAGGTGCGCAGCAGGGAAAAGGCAGAGCGGCGGGCGTTACACGAGGTAGCAGCACGCAGTGCACAAGCCATTTGGACGGCGGCTGTCCCCGCCGATCGGGATCACTCTTACCTGATTGCCAAGGGCGTCCAAGCGCACACCCTGCGGCAATCAGGAGCGGCGCTACTGGTTCCCCTGCTCGACATTCACGGGCTGCTGTGGAACGTGCAGCGGATAATGCCCGATGGTGCCAAGCGCTTCAGGAAGGGCCGCGCGGGCGGACTGCATTCGCCGATTGGTGACCTGACGAACCCGGCGGCTCTGCTGGTCTGCGAAGGCTGGGCAACCGGCGCAACGCTGCACGAAGAATCGGGGCACCCGGTACTGTGCGCGATGAACGCCGGAAACCTGCTGCCGGTGGCGAAGGCTGCACGAGCTGCCTGGCCGGGCGCTGAGTTGGTGATCTGTGCCGACAACGACCGCAAGACCGAAGGCAATCCGGGCCTGACGGCAGCAACCGCTGCGGCGAAGGCGGTTGGCGCGCGACTTGCGGCGCCAGAGTTCCCGGAGGGTGCAAGCGGTTCCGACTTCAACGACCTAGCGAACTTGCGAAAGGTCGCGGGATGACTGACGACTTTCTCGACGCACTACCGATTTCTGGGGTTACAGGGGTTACAAGGGTGCAAACCCACGACGACGGGGATTCGGACGTAACCCCAAACGCCGTCCGTGAGGTTACAGAGGTTACAACAGTGGCCGATTTGCTCGCCAATGCGATGGAACCTGACGAAGCCAAGGCGCAGCACGACACAACTACCGTAGTCCCCGAGAGTGATCGCCCGTGCTTTCGCGTCTATGACGGCTGGACTGTGACCGATACCGGTCGCAAGCTGAGGCCTGGCGTCTGGCTTCACACGATGAGCGCACCCAAGGGCAACAACGAGCCCGTCCCGGTGGATTCCTGGGTTTGCGGGCCGCTGTATGTCGAAGCTCAAACCTTCGACGGTACCGGCAGCAACTTCGGTCGGCTGCTGCGCTTCAAGAACACGGTGGGCCGCTGGCGGACATGGGCCATGCCTATGGAACTGCTCCGAGGCGACGGCACTGACCTCCGCGGCGAACTGCTCGCGATGGGACTGTCGATCGACCCGAGCGGCCGTTTCCACCTCGCGCGCTACCTCCAGGAGCGAGACCCAAAAAGAAAGGTGCGCTGTGCGTTGCAAGTTGGCTGGTGCGGCGCCGTGTTCGTCCTGCCAGATGCAGTGATCGGACCGGATGCCACGAGCGTGGTCTTTCAATCTGGCGAACGCGGCCACGAAGAACATGGGCAGGGCGGCACGCTCGACGGCTGGCGCGACGAAGTCGCGGCGCGCGCTGTCGGCAATCCTCTGTTCGTCGTCGGCTTGTCGGCTGCATTTGCCGGGCCGATGCTGGCACGCTGCAATGCGGAAGGTGGCGGGCTGCACTTCGTTGGCGATTCCTCAACCGGCAAGACGACCTTACTTGAAGCGGCTGCCTCCGTTTGGGGCGGGGCGAACTATCGGCGCAGTTGGCGAGCAACGGCCAACGGTATCGAAGGCGCGGCGATCCTGTTCAATGACTGCCTGCTCGCCCTGGACGAGATCAGTGAATGTGACCCGCGCGAGGTCGGCAATATCGTCTATGCGCTGGGCAACGGGCGCGGCAAACAACGGGCAAGCCGTTCCGGCGCGGCTCGGGCGGTCAGCCGCTGGCAGGCTTTCATCGTTTCGACGGGCGAACGCACCATTGCCACGACAATGGCCGAAGGCGGCCACCGATCAAAGGCCGGGCAATCGGTTCGCTTGCTCGATATTCCGGCCGCGCGGCAGCATGGCTGCTTCGACGTACTGCACGATCAACCGAGCGGTGCGGCGCTATCTGATGCGATCAAGCGGGCCGCGATCACGCACTACGGGCGAGTCGGCCGGGCGTACCTCGAACGGCTAGCGCACGATCCGCGCGACTTCGCGGCGACGCTGGAGGTCATTAAAGGCTTGCCAGAATTCAGCCGCCAAGACTTTGAGGGGCAGGACAAACGTGCGGCCGGACGGTTCGCACTGCTCGCGCTGGCCGGCGAATTGGCGACCGAATACGGATTGACGGGCTGGCCGGAAGGCGACGCGATCAAGGCGGCGGTGATCGGGTTCAAGGCCTGGCGATCGTTGCGCGGGCGCGGCAACGATGAGCGGCGGCAAATCCTTGAACGGGTTTCCAACTTCATCGAACGGCATGGCGACGGGCGATTTTCTAATGCGGACACCAGCAACGAAATACAAGTTCGAGAGCGGGCCGGCTGGTGGCGGGACAGCAAAGGGAGCCGGCTTTATCTTTTCACGGCGGACGGAATGCGTGAGGCATTGAAGGGCTTCGACTTTAACCGGGCGCTTGACGAGTTGGAGGGCTGCGCCGCAATCCCCAAAGCAGGCGCGAACGGCAAGCGATCCAAGCCGGAGAGGATTGGCGGGCGAACTGTGCGCGTCTACGAAGTCCAGGCGGATGCGTTGGGCAGCGGCCATGGGGCTTGATGATCTGCTCGCCAAGCTGGTACGCGAAGCCGCAACCCCTGTAACCCCTGGTGGTGCGGACGGGGTTACGGCGGAAGCCCCGGAAACACTGGCCAGCACCCTAGTAACCCCTGTAACCCGACAAGACAGGAATTCCCAGAAGGATGCCAAAGCGGGTGTGCTGACCGCGAACAGGCACGACGGCGACGATCTTGACGACCGACGAAGTTGCCACCAGTGCAGCAAGCTGCGGTCTGGCGTGTGCATCGTCGCAAAGCCTGGTGGGCTGGTATCAGCAATCCGTGGCTATCGGCCGGCAGCGCCGGAGATGCTGCGGCGATGCGAAGGGTATACGCCATGAGCGAATCGACACCTGACAAGCGGCGGCGCTGGCGCGAGTATCACGCGCTGTGCGATGCCATTCGTCGGCGATGGCACGAGCGCTGTTATCAGCAACCTCTGCCACGTTGCCCACCCTACCCAGCCGACTTGATTGGCTTGGCCTGTGGTGCAAAGACCAGAGCCGGGACACCCTGCAAAATAACGACGCTGTACTTTGGTGGTCGCTGCAAGTGGCACGGTGGCATGAGCAGTGGCCCGAAGACCGAGGTGGGCAAAGAGCAGTCCAGAATCAATGGCAGGAAGGGCGGCAGGCCGAAGAAGGAGAAACCGAAGTCGTAGGAGGGAAGATCGAAGGAAGGTTGGCTCGTCGGCAGCGCAACGACAGAGAAATCCTAAGTCATAGATACGCAAGGTAAACACAAGGTTTTTTCGTCGGCGTGGAGCCCCAGAAACTGGAGTTGTGAGACCTGACAAGACCAGACTCTTAGCGGTTGAGAACAGCTAAGAGTCTGGTAGCTCGGACAGCTTCAAGGGCCGCGGCATTTACCTGCAGAATGGCATCAACTGGACGATGCCGACGTTGTCGGCGACGCGCTCAACGAAGTGGTCGAAGCTGACTGGCCGGTTTCTGCACGACACGCAGGCCGCTGGATGGTAGCAGGACGGGTGCATGTGGTATCGGGGAGAGTCGACGGCGGCAAACGCCGCAATACTGAAAAGTGCAATTCCAGAACCACCGCTCCCAACAGCTATCGTCGCCAAACCAGACTATCAGAGATACAGATTCCTGAAGAGCGGCTGTTGCACCGATAGGGAAACACACTATCACGGCCGGAAACCGCGCCTGAGTCCGACCTCGCAGCCCAACGAGCTCTTCACTTCCTTTCTGGTCGGCAATCTCTACTGGCTCATCACGTGAGCATCCCACTCCGCACAACGCACGCGACTCGAACCGTGATCGTGCCCCGCTTGAAAATATGTCACTATTCTGTCGCTCCTCCTCCTGAAGTGGCTGTCACCATGGAAACAAGGGCCGCTGGGAACGAGATGCTCACTATCAAGCAGCTCACGGCTTGCCTTAAGGTCACAGAGGGGACGATCTACAGGATTACCGCAGGGAAGAATACTCCGGCCTTCAAGAGCTGCGGAACGTGGCGGTTCGCGCATGCAGAGATTGACAGCGGAATCACGCAGCAGTCAACGGAAGGACTCGGCACCGTGGGTGACTAGGCAACTGCCAGCACGAGATGGCCGAACGATAGGGAACGAAAATAATGCTTGGACTTACTCTACGAGAAGAATTTCGGGGCAAACGCCTCAAAGGGACAGCCATTGAGCTCTCCAACGACACGAACACTGGCGCGACTCAGATCGCAGCCCAGGAGTTTTTGGAGATCACGTATCCGACCCATGATCTGCTGAAAGGGATCGAGGCGGTTGGCCCGAACCAAGGCCGTCCGGTGGTGGTCATCGGCGAGCGGGGCCTCGGTAAGTCTCACTTGATGGCTGCGCTGTACCACGCAGTGAACGATGCGACCTCGACAGGCGCGTGGCTGAACGCGTGGGCCACCACCTTGGGTGATCCACAGCTCGGAAAGATTGGGCTGCGCAGCGGAATGGCGGTGATCGGCGAGAGCCTTCACCGGCAGCGCTACAAGTTTCTATGGGACTTGCTGTTCGAGCGTCATCCCCACGGCACCTACATCAAGGGCAAGTGGGAGGGTATGGGCGCCGCCAAAACGGACATCCCGTCCGACAAGCTGATTCTCGAGCTGTTGCAGCACACCCCGACGATGTTGCTGCTGGACGAATTCCAGACCTGGTACGACGGCCTGACCAACACCAAGCAGTACCCCTGGAAGAACTGGGCGTTCAATTTCATTCAGATTCTGTCCGAGATCGCCAAGGAGCATCCGGAATTGCTGGTGCTTGTCATCTCGGTTCGCAATGGTGGTAGCGACGCCTATCAGCAAGTGCATCGCGTCAATCCGATCGCCATCGACTTTATGGCGGGCGGCAATCCCGAGCGGGTACAGCAGGATCGCCGCCGGATGCTGCTACATCGCTTGTTCACCAACCGCCTGCAGATCACCAAGCCTCAGATCGCTTCGCTCATTGAACCTCACGTGACCGAGAGCCTGCGGTTGATGGAGGTACCTACCGCTGAGCATGAGCGCAAGCGCAAGGAATTCCTGGTCTCTTGGCCGTTTGCCCCACATTTGCTGCGCCTGCTTGAAGAACAGGTACTGATTGCGACCGACGCGCAGGAAACGCGCGACATGATTCGTATCCTGGCCAACCTTTACAAAAGTCGTGGCCTGGCGGCCCCGGTGCTCACGGCTGCGGACTTTCGTCTTGATGATGATGCGTCGGGCATCGGCGCGCTGCTCGACTCCGTCTCAAACGAGCACCACAGAGCCCTGCGCGCGAAGGCCCAACAGAACATCATCTCGGTCACCGAAGCAGTGTCTGACCACGTCAATCTTGCCCCGCACCTGCAGGAGATTGTGGGCGCATTGTGGCTGCGTTCGATCGCTGTCGGCAACCTCGCTGGTGCCGAGCCCGCGACGCTGCAGATCGACGTCACCCGCAACAAGGCCGTCGACGACAACGCGTTCCAGGTGGAGCTGACGACCATCGTCGAGAACAGTTTCAACATCCACCAGGACGGCCCCCGGCTGGTCTTCAAGGAGGAAGAGAACCCTCGCGCCAAGCTGATGGCCTGTGCTCGCAACGACAAGTTGTTCACCGACGGTTCTGACCAAGCCCAGCTTGCCAGGCAGGTTCGCTACGTGATCGGCGGCAGCGACGAGGTCGCCAAGACCTTCCGGGTGATCGCTCTGCCGAAAGCTTGGCAAACCGATCCCTGGTCAACTCTGGATGAAGCCGAGCAACCGGAGCGTTGGGACGGCCGCTTGCCCATCCTGGTACTGCCAGAGGAACCGGACAACATCGACCAGCGCCTTGGCCGCTGGATCAAAGATCACTTGCAGAAGCGCCGTAACACCATCCGCTTCCTGCTGCCGAGATCCGGCTCCTCAAATGCCTTCCAGGATCGCGATCTGCTGATTCTCGCTCGTGCCGAGATGAAGGCACAGGAATGGAGCGGCCAGAACCCCGAGTACAAGAAGCTGCATACCGAGTACCAGAGGGCACTGCGCGACATCCTGAAAAAGCGCTTCGACCGTTTTGCGGTGCTGCATCGCTGGAACTTCGCCGATCCGAGCCAGTGCGTATTCAGCGTCGAAAGCCTGAGAAAGCAAGGTGCTCAGATCCCCGAAGGCATCGAGGAGGCGTTGATCAACGACCTGTTCGTGCCGGAGGACTTTGAAGACCTCGTGCTCGAAGCTGCCGCCGACAACTCGGCGGTTGGCAAGCTACTCCGCGAGCTGCAAGAGCCTCGCCCTGCAGGTCAGGACTGCATCCCTTGGCTTGGCGAAACCTCAATGAAGGAACGCATCCTGCGTCTGTGTGCGCGGGGCAAGATCGCTATTAACCTGCGCGGCCTCGAATACCTACAAACTCAACCCGGTGAAGACGAGGACATAGCCTGGAAGCGACTGCGCTCCAAACTCTCTTACACCGGCCGTCAGCTCGATGAGGTATTCCTGATTGAGCCTTCGGCGGTGCCAGCCACGGGCGGCACGACGCCCCCCGCGCCTCAACCGCCGACTGGCGGCGAAGGCGGTGGCCTATTCGGTGGTGACGCAACGCCACCGGTAACACCCCCTTCGGATGGCGATAACACACCAGGCGGTGTTATACCCTCGACCGGAGCCGGCATCTTCGGTGGCGGCTCAACGGGGACTGGTGGCAAGCCGCGCATTCCCCTGACAAACCCACCGACCTCCCCGTTGAATCTGATCGGCAAGCTCGAGGGCTGGGGCATTGGCCCGGCCACTCCTGTCGCCGAAGTCTCGATCAAGGTGTCGGCAGCGACCGGGGCGCAACTCAAGGAACTGCTCAAGAAGCTGCCCGACGGCATGACCTTCGAGCTCAGCCTTGAGAAGGAGGACACCTGATGGCACTCGACGCCGGGGTATTCACCAGCCTGACCAAAGGCTCTGCCGAAGACGCGTGGCGCGTCATCATCAACAACGCAATCGAGATTACGTCCAAGCCGCTGGCTGCACGCAACGCGCCCAGCGAGGTCATCAAGCGCGACCGCGAAATCGGCACCCTTGACCACTTCCTGTCCTCCACCGGCTGGGACTTGTGGCAGGCCTTCAGCGACACCGTCGAGCGCACCTCGGATCGACTGGCTCGCTGGTGGACCGAGCCCTACAGCGCCAAGGCGGTGTTGGTACTGGATGGCCTCTCGCTCCGGGAACTGCCTTGGCTGCTGCAAGGTGCCAAAGAGCGCGGTTTCACGCTGCACGAGGTGTCCGCCAACGCATCCGAACTGCCCGGTGAAACCAACCAATTCGCGCAGGCATTGGGCTTCGGCAGCCGCAGCCAGCTTCAAAACAACGGCGGCGGCCTTGCCCACAGGCTGCAACCGGCGCACACGGAGTGCGTCGACATGCCGTGGAAGGATTGCGAAGACCTGATCAACGGCACACTGAACTGGGTGTTCTGGCACCACTGGCCTGACAGTAAGGCTCACGATGGATCAGGCGCGGGCCAGGGCCTCGACATACTGACCCGCGACGCCGCCGGTCAACTCAGCAGCGATGACTTCTGGGGTTTCGTCGAGTGCTTGGCCACCGGTCGGCGTCTGGTCATCACTTCCGACCACGGCTACGCCGCCACAGGCTACTTCCCTGACGCGGATGGCGAGGTCGGCCAGTTTCTCAAGAAGACCTTCGCCAGCGGGCGCAGCGCCAAGGGCAGCGGTGAGACCGGCCCCTTCGTGCCACCCGTGGCACTCCAGATCAACAGCCCGCACGGCGCTCACCTTCTGGCAGTCGGCCGCAGGAAGTGGAAGAGCCAAGGCGGCTACCCGACGTTGACGCACGGCGGCCTCTCATTGCTCGAGGTGCTGTCGCCCTTCGTCGAGATCACGAAATAACTCATTTACGTAAAGGCTGCGCTCCATGGCAACCAAAAAAGAACAGGTGGCGCAAGAAGTCGCCAAGGCCGTCGGCGCAGGCAAGACGGTCACAATGGAAACCGTCGACTTCAACGATCCGAATCGCCCCAAGACCTGTCTTGAAGTCGATTTTCCGATCTTGCCCGTTAATCAGGTGGCGATCATCGAAGGCAACGCGGGCAAGCCGATCTACCAGATGTCGAAATGGTGGGCACGGCGTCGCTCCAGCGTGTTCCGCTCGATGTTGATCGCCGCTGCTACGAAGGCTCCCGAGGACAAGTCACACGCGGCAAAGCTGGTGTGGGACAACTACTACGCCAACCACCAGAAGAAAGGCGCCTTCAAGCACCTTAAGGTGGCCGACATCTTCATGGGCGGTGGCACCACGCTGGTCGAAGGCTCTCGACTCGGCATGCAGATGATCGGCAACGACCTAAATCCGGTGGCTTGGTTCGTCGTCAAGCAGGAACTGGCCAATGTCGATCTGGACGAGGTGAATCGGCTGCTCGCCGACATTGAGGCCAAGGTCAAGCCGCAGATCATGCCTTACTACTACTGCGACGGCCCCAACGGCGAGAAGGGGACATGGACGCATGCGCCGACAAAGCGCGTGATGTCCGCCGACTTCGACCCCCTGTCGCTGACACCCGAGCAGCGCCACGAGTACAGCTACGAAGGCCCAGAGGTCATCTACACATTTTGGGCCAAACACGGCCCCTGTCAGGTGACTGGCTGCGGCCATCGCACGCCGATCATGAGCAGTCCAGTAATGGCGGTTAAATCACTTACCGTGAAACACTGGGAGCACACGTGCAGCCAATGCGGAACGGGGTTCCATATCGAGGATCGCGTTGCCAGAATGGGCGCCGCAGCTCCGTTAGAAGTGTCTCCAGAAGAGCATCCCTACTCGGTACTCGATCCCAAGCGCGGAGCCGTTTGTCCGAAATGTAGCCATGCCATGATGGTTAAGCTTGGCAAAGGAAAGAACAAGAAAGTTGACCTTTCACTACTTGTCGACCCAGATTGGCTAAGAGGAAGTTCGAAGGTGAATTCTACTGGGCAAGCGCTTGGTGGGGCTGCACAAGATGACGTTGACTCCACCATTCGATGGATTTTTGAGCGATCTTCCGCCAGTAAGCATATTGAGTATCGCGGGCAACTTCCGGCAAACCTCGTCGTTGGACAAAACACTTTTCCGACAGATCGAGGAACCGTGGCGGGACGGGGGACCTATGCGTGCGCAGCCTGCGGCACCAAACAGGGAATTCTTGATTCTGTTCGGAAAACTCAAAAGGCCGCCCCATTTGCGGCCTATGGAGTACAGGCTTTTTCACCGACATTGACTACCGACGCCTACCGAGGAAGATTTTTTACTTCCTACTCTGATTTTTTCGCGCGACAGGAATCCGAAGCTTGTCGGGAGTGGGATTCACGGATGAATGCAGATCTGTCCGCGTACTGGCCGATTTCTGGCATTCCAGAGGGAATTACCACAACCGTTAAGGACGTGCTGCCGAATGGGCATGGATACACACATTGGTGGACCATGTTCAATCCTCGTCAACGGCTCGTGCACGCCCTGCTGCTCAAGGCGATCTGCACTGTTGGCGACTATTCGATTGCGGCACGGGAGTTAGTACTAGCGGCCTTCCAGCAATACCTGAGAAATCAAAATCTTTTCTGCATCTGGAATATTACAGCCGACAAGCTTGAGCCGCATTTTTCCAACAACAATTTCTACCCCAAGAACAATGTTGTAGAGAATAACGTTTTTGCGCCATATGGCCGAGGTAATTGGCGCGCAAGCGTTGAGGGTGTTTTAGAAGGTCTTGAATGGGCTCGTGATCCTTGGGATACGGTGAGCGTCGTCAATCTTTGGAAATCTCATCCGCATCTGGCAGACCAGTGCACAGGAAAGGGAGAAAAAGTTCGTCCGGGCGACCCGCTTCTCGGGGCAACCATACAGCAGGCATCATCGACATCGCTTGACTATTTGCTGGATTCTTCAATTGATCTAGTAATCACAGATCCGCCATTCGGCGACAATATTCAGTATGCTGAACTGTCCGACTTCTTCTACGTTTGGCTTCGTCTGGGGTTGAAACAACTTCACCCGGATGTCTTTTTTACCGATCTGACTCTCAAATCTCTTGAGGCGGTAACAAATGCGGCTAGGGAGCCAGACGATCCTGATGGCTTTTATCAGCGTTTGCTCACCCTGTGCTGGAGGGAGGCATATCGAATTCTGAAGCCGGGAGGACTCTTGGCGTTCACCTTTCACCACAGTGAGGACGAACCGTGGGTGGCCGTGCTGGAGTCTCTATTCGACGCAGGTTTTTACCTCGAGGCCACCTACCCAATCCGGGCGGACGAAACCAAGGGGGACGGTCAATTCGGTTCCCAGAAAATCGAGTACGACATCATCCACGTCTGCCGCAAGCGTACAGAAGAGCCCAAGCCGGTTAGCTGGGGCCGGATGCGCCGCGAAGTGATGGCCGATGTGCGACAGCTACAGGCCATGCTGGAGAACCACGCCAAGGAAGGCTTGCCTGCGGCGGACATCCAGGTGATCCGGCGTGGCAAGGCGCTGGAGTACTTCTCGCGCCACTACGGCAAGGTCTACGTGGACGAGGGGCGCACGATCTCGGTGAAGGATGCGCTGGTTGGTATCAACGAGCTTATCGACGAGGATGCCGACAAGGGCAAGGAGCCGCCGCCGGTGAACTCCGAGCCGATCACGCGCCAGTTCCTGCGCACCTTCGGCAACGCCACCGAGATGGAGCGCGACCAGCTGCAGAAGTTCTTGAAGGGCTCCATCACCACGCCCGACGAATTCCAGCAACGCGGCTGGTGCTCGGAAAAGAGCAAAGTCTTTACACGGGTCAATCCGCTGGAATTCGCGCGTGAATGGTCTGGCAAGCACAAGCGCCGGTTGACCTCGGACTTGGATCAGGCGCTGGTGCTTATCGGCGCATGCTTTGATGGCAGCGGCATCAACGCGTCAGTCACGCTGAAGAACGAGCACTTCAAGCCCCACGTGGCGCTCAAGCCCTTGCTGGAATGGCTTCACAAGAACGGCCCGGATCAGGCCAGTCGCAATGCGGCCTCGCGTGCTGTCTCGATCTACAACGCTTGGGCTGCGACACAAGCGGTCAAGCCGACGCAGGGCTCGCTGTTTGAGGAGTACGAGCTATGAAGCAACTGCTCGATACGGTGTGGCAGCGACACGGCACGAGCTGGGTTTGGGACGAAGAGGCCCGCAATCAGGTGTGCGGTGCCAGCGAGGTCTGGAGTCTGCGTCAGTTCTTGCAGGCGGCGGGCCATTGGCCCGACGACCTGCCGAGCAATGGCAACAACACTCTCGTGGTCGCGGGCCTGGAAGGCGGCCTCGATTTGCTGACGCCAGAGGACGCCGAGACTTGGCTGGGCGATGGGGTCAAGGATGCGATCTTATCGTTTCAGTCCTACTACGAGGGCGAAGCGGCCTTGATCTTTTGGTTGCCATCAGGTCACGGCCGGATCAAGTTTCATCCCGCCACGGATTCGGTCGAGTGGCGCTGCGCGGCCCCGCACAGCGACAACCTGCTCGCGTTCGGTCGCGTTTTGTGGGGTGAGGCAAACGAGTATCCGCAGGAGATCCTGCTCCGTGAAGGCAGCAAGGCTGCTGGCCTGTTCCACTTGCGGATCACCTGAGGTCGGCGCGTGGGAGCAGAGACTCAATTCCAGCCCGGCGAACGGATCACCCATCACGAATTCGGCCAAGGCGTAGTCCTTGAGCCGGCGCGCGCCGGCTACCTACGTGCCTTCTTCAGCGTTGGTGAGCGTCGCGTTCCGGTAGGCTCGATCCGCCGTGAGCTTTCCCGAACCGAGCGAATTCTGAGGGCGGTGGCCAGCGGTGCCGAGCGCGCACGCAAGGCGTGGTTGTCGTACGAGGCACATGCTCTTCCGGTGATGGAGAGCGCGTCAGCACTGACCTCGGCCAAGATTGATCTGCTGCCCCACCAAGTAGTGCTCACGCACCGGATCGCCACCGCATCACCACGCCGATTCCTCATTGCCGATGAAGTCGGTCTGGGAAAGACTATCGAAACCGCGCTTATCCTGCGGGAGTTGGCGAGCCGGGGTGAATTGAGCCGCGCACTGATGGTGGTGCCTGCCGGGCTGGTGAACAATTGGCACCGCGAGCTCAACGATGTCTTCAATCTCGACTTCGAGGTGTTCGGCTCTGAGGGCGACATTACCGACCGCAAGACTAACGCCTTCGCCAAACATGACCGGCTGATTGCCAGCATCGACACCTTGAAGCGTCCGGCACGTATCAAACGCCTGCTGGCGGCGCCGCGCTGGGATCTGGTTGTGTTTGATGAAGCCCATCATTTGACGGCCTACCGCACCGGCGGCAAGATCAGGAAGACCGAGAACTACAAGCTGGCGGAGGCGCTGAAAGATCATTCACGTGACCTCATGCTGCTGTCTGCCACACCGCACCAGGGCAACCACTTCCAGTTCTGGATGCTGGCGCAATTGCTGAACCCGACCCTGTTCGGCAGCCCGGAGGAAATGCTGGAAAACCGGCACCGCCTCAATACCGTGATGTTCCGCCGTACCAAGGCGGACGCCTGTCAGCCAGACGGTTCCCCTTTGTTTGCACGGCGCTGGGTGCACACCGAATCCTTCGTGATGGGTGAGGAGGAACGCCGGTTCTACGAGAAGCTGCGCGAGTATCTCGAAGACGGGTTCAATCTGGCCCGCCGCCAGGGTGGCAAAGGCCTAGCCCTCGGCTTCTTGATGGCAATCTTCCAGAAGATTGCTGCATCGAGCTTTGCCGCCGTCAGGCGAACGTTAAAGCGCCGATTGCTGATGCTGACCTTGCACGAAGCGTTTCTTCGTGACAAAGACCTGGACATCGAAGGCCGCGAGCGCCTGACCGAAGAAGCGCGCGAACTGATCCACGAGGAATTCAAAATCGCGCGTGACAGCGTTGGTCGCAGTGGGGTGGATCGCGTTCTCGCCGATCTCAAATATCGCCTAGTCAAGAAGCTGGACGAGGAGGCCCTCGAGATGGCCTCCGACCCCTACGGCAGCGAGTATTCGGCCGCCCACGCGGAAGAAGCGGCGTCAGCCGTGGTTGAGCTGCATCTGCCTGAAGAGCGCCTTCGCATTGGCGAATTGCTCAATGTCTTTCCGCAGCAGCGCGAAACCAAAGCCCAGAAGCTACTCGACGGCCTCGGCATTTTGTGGCGACAGAACCCGAACGAGAAGATCGTGATTTTCGCCACCTACCTCGGCACGGTAGATTTGATCGCACGCGAGATCGACCAAACCTTCCCTGGGCAAGGGGTAGTGGTGCTGCGGGGCGGCGATCACGGGGCCAAGGTGGCGGCGGAACGCCGCTTCCGCATGAAGGAGGGACCGCGCGTCATGGTCTGTACGGCGGCGGGTCGAGAAGGTATCAACCTGCAATTTGCACGAATTCTGTTCAACTTCGATCTGCCGTGGAACCCGATGGACATCGAGCAGCGCATCGGCCGCATCCACCGTTACGGGCAGAACCACACGGCGCAGGTCTATAACCTCGTCCTGTCGGACACCATCGAGGGTCGAATATTCCTGCTGCTCGACGAGAAGCTGACGGAGATCGCCAGGACCGTCGGCAAGGTCGATGAGCAAGGCAATGTTGCCGAAGATCTTCGTGCGCAGATTCTCGGGCAGTTGTCCGAACGGCTCAACTACGACCGCCTGTATCAGGAAGCGCTGTCTGATCCAGAACTGAAGCGCACCCAAGTAGAGCTTGAAGCGGCCCTGTCTAATTCGCGCGAAGCGCGTCAGGTGGTGTTCGATCTGTTCCAAGATCTGAATGGCTTCAGCCTCGATGACTACAAGCCATTCTCAGACGTATCGTCGGGCCTAGGTCGGCTGGTGTGCTTTCTGTCGGCGGCAGTTGCCGATCGCCAGCAGCGCCTCGTGAAGGTTGATGGGGAAACTTACGATCTCGTGACCGTTGATGGCGCTCGCCAGGCGCGCTTCACGCTGAACCGCGACACGGCCACGGGTAGCGAGGGCGTGGAATTGATGGGCCTGGATCATCCCTTGATGCAGGAAGAACTCGGGCGATGGCGCAGTGTGCCGCCCGAAGAAATAGGCATTGCCGTCGCAGGTGATGTCGAGGAACCCGTACTGCTGTCATTCTGGATGGTCGAGACATCGACCGGCAATGGTGAGCGCCGCGTCGTGGTGCAGCCCATTGCCGTCAAGCAGGATGGCACACGGGTGCCTGCGGTGGAGCGCCAATGCGAGCGATACCTGCAAGCACCAACGACTTCACCGACGTTTTCGTCCGAGCAGCGGCTTGACCTGTTCTCGCGCGTCGTAGAGCCGGCGTTACAGCGGGATCTGAAGCACAAGGGCGCCGCGAATGGGGATGGTAGCTATTCGGCGGAGTTGATTGGATACGTGGAGGTTTGCAATAGAGCAACCTAAAGGGGCGCAACAGATCTTGCCTCTCTTGCGAAAAGCCTCTCTCTAGGACGCCTGCCCCATCCGCCCGAGACGTACCAGTTCTTCGTCGCGATCTGCTTTGGAAACCGCCGGACGAACCGTACCAAAATACTTACGAACAGCTCCCGCACCAATATAATCGGCACACTGATCAATCTCGTAGAAGCGCGCCTGACACACACAACTACCAACAACCATCTCGATAGGTGTGTTGCCATGGTTGAATAGCTCTAGCGGAACCGTTCCTCTCCAGCCAGGTTGCATTGTCGTAGACAAGCCCACTCCCAATCTGCCGTAGCTGCTACGGATGAAAATATCGGCATAGATGGTCTTGGGTAGTGAAAGAAACTCTACCGTAGTTGTCAATACTACTTGGTGGGGATACAGGACAAACCGCTCTCCAATACGACGCCGAGTTTCTTGGAAATAGGAATTAATACCTCTTTTTTTAACGTCATCCACCGGATGAGGCTCGATTGCTGCGCGGCGGGTTAATATTGAAACCGTAAAATCATATCCAAGACGAAGATCAACCGAGATGCTACCAACCTGATCAGGTGAAAGAAGTGGGTCGAGAAAGAGGCTCTCAGGTTCAGAATTAGCTAAGGATGCACGGATTTCGTCACGGGTTAAGAGCCGCATTCCACCCCTCCATGATCATCCTGGTTCTTATAGATTTTTCTGTCAGATCGTTGGTAATTCTTTCAATCTCAGGCTCTGAAAGATTAGCCCATAACCCTCTTGGGTTCTTGGCCATTTCTTGCAAGAAAACCCACCCGGATTCAAAAAGGCCAAAAATTTCTTGACTTGAATTCAGTTGGCATGGGCGGACATTGGCGAATGCCTGCTCCACTCCAACGGACTGATATCGGCGAGATAGCGGAGGAAGCCCTCGGCAAGCAAGCGCATCCTGGAAAAGATCAAGAACCGGGTTCGGTGTCCCATTGATAAAGTCCAACATCAACTTAAACCTCGCCGTGGAACTCGGATGCGAAGGCTGCATGGGCGCACTTGGAATGAATTCTTGGAGAAATCCAAGCGCCGCTCTACCCACATATGCCACACTCACGAGATCCGCAAAATACTCCATCCGGTGTCTTCTGACAATGTCCTCCCACCACTGTTTTTCCATTCCGGAAAGTTTCGCTATTTCGCTACTAGGTTTCAAATCCGGGAGGTCAGGGCCCACGCCTCCAGGGCTGCTTAGCAACGAAGTGGTAACAATATCATTGCAGGCATCTACAAAGTGACCAAGCTCGTGAAATAGCGGAACGCAGAATAATGGCTTGTGTCTATAAACATATGGCAAAGCGATTTGCACCGGCCGAGAGCGGATTGTTACGCCAAGTTCGCTCTCCACCAAATTAAAGAAATCCGATGGGCTACTATGAAAGTAGAAATTAGCATCTTGGACAATCGCTGTTGTCACAAGCAAGTTCGTGGTTCCCCACTCTCTTACTGCTTCTTGAATTGCATAGACTACTTCATACGGAATTTGCTTAGCGGTGCTTCCGGTAAGGAATTGCGTAAGGCGCCAGACCTCTGCTGCGATGAACCTCGCCACATCATCATTTATTGTTGGTAGGCTGCCCGCGAGTTTACCCAGAAGCGCATCCAGTGCATCTCTGATAACACGGATGTATGCATCGAGTTCCGAAGAAAAATACGGCGTTTCAGCAAGGCGGTCCAGCTGGTCCCGAAGTAATCGAAGATTAGACTTAAGAAGCATACGCTGAGAGGGATCGCAATATCCGCTGAGCCATGTCTACTTGGATATTTTCGAACGTGCTAATCTGAGAGACCTGACGCCTTAGGTCATCTTCTTCTCTAATACGAAGCGCCAACTCGAGAGCCTCAGCCGGGGTGCTTCGACTTATCGACGCTGGGTTAGATGCAATCGCCGACGCACTCCGCAGCACGTCAACAATGTGCCCCTTTAGAGCGTCAGAAATGTCAATTTCCGAGTGATGGACTAAAGACGAAAGCACTACGTGAACGACACCAAGGACGCCGTTAGAATCAGGAGCAGCCGCCAGCATTATTTTCCCCTTCGCTGCAATGAAACGTCGATTTCTATCCCCAAGCTTAAGCCTCTATTGGCTAATGTTCTTTGGGTCAGCAAGGACACGATTATATTAGTTCTCTTCTGGTCATTTCGCTACTGCTGCTCTGCAAACATTCTTGCTTTTCGATGTGTTGGTTTGACCACCACAACCAAAACGTAGGCCGATAAGCGCCTCACCAAGAGTCCAGAGCTTTGCTCCTATACAAGACACCCAGACCGCATTTGTCGGCCATTGAAAATGCTGTAGGCAATTAGCATAAAGGCCTCAGAATGCAATCTGCGACGACCTGCCACAGCACCGTTGAAGAAGGAAGGAGGTCTTGTCGATACTAGGTTGTAAGTTTAGCGCGAGGCGACGAAATGGCGAAGGGATTTCTTGGCAAGGCGGCCTTCGTCTCCTCGCCCTTTTCCCTCGTCATTCCTGCTCTTCTTGCGGCTTCTCTCTGCGCCCGCCTCGAACGGTCGTTAGCACGCTCCAGCATCGCCTATCGCGTAGCCAACCCGACCCATCACGCAGCGTCTTAGCAATCTGGAGTCTGTAAGCCGGCCAAAGAGAGCACTCGGTAGCAGAACTGGGCGGGAACACAGCGACTCCCAGCGCCGGACAAGATGGCCGCACAGACGATCGCCCTTAGCCCGCTTGCTGGCCGGCAACTCAACGATCAGATCAAGATGGCTGCCGTTGACCATGAGCTAACCCATGATGGATACACTTAAAAGGATGCCCCCATCCTACAATCAGAGGAATTCTTGGCGGAAGCGTGAGAGAGAGCGGCCTGGCTCGCCCCAAGGTCGACGACCGGGTGCGCCGGGTGCGCGCTGGTATGGGTACCAGGCCGGCGTCACGGTTGAGAGCGTGCGGTTAGCGCTCGTGCATAGCTGCGAATTGTCGTCTTGCTGCAGTAGCCCTTGCCGGTCGTCTTATCACGACTTTGACAAGTTCGCCGCGATGGACATGCAGGTGCTAGCGGGATCTGCTAATATTGTGACCATCACGAAATAAAAGAAAGCTCAATGACTCACGAGTATGCGCCCGTCACAAAACGTGGCAGGCCGCCCAAGGGCGAGCTGGCGATGAGTGACAGAGAGCGCAAACGCGCGCAACGGACGCGCGACAGGAGGGCGGCCATAGAAGCCATCGGCGACGAGCAGAACGCATCGCTACGGGCGCTTCTAGCAGTTCTCGGCCGCGCAGAAACGTCGGAAGCTGCCAAACACTCCGCACAACGAGCCTGGGCAGAAATCGGTCGCCGCTACGGATTCGTGACCATCACGAAATGAGGTGCGAGCATGGAAACAATTGAAGGAACGAAGTTGGGCAGTTCTGCGATGATTCCATTCCAGACGACGCCCGAAACGGCGCCAGCACCGAAAACGGGAGCGTATGAGGCGGTGCGCTTCAACGCCATGAAGCACGGCATTCTTTCCAGGCTCGCAGTACTGGCGCACGAGGACCATACCGAGTTCGACGACCTACTTGCAGCCCTGATCGATGAACACCAACCAGCAGGCATCACGGAGCGTCACCTGATCGAAGAGTTGGCGGCGATCATCTGGCGCAAGCGGCGGGTGCTGCTGGCCGAAGGCGCAAAGATCAACGAGGGAATCAAGAACACGGTCAACAGTCCGCGGAGCGTCATGCCTTCGGCCGCACCTTTTGAGCGAGGACTCTCCGGCGAGCATACCGACCTGCCTTACCTGCTGAACGCAAGCCCAGAGGAAAGCACCGAGCGCCAGCGCAACGCGGAGATTGATCTTGCCGCCACGCGCAGAGCAGCGGCAATCTTGGGCAAGGGGGGAGCAAACGCCTACGAAAAGGCATGGCGCGCGCTGACTCGGGACTCGCGCGAATGGTGGGACGTGCAGGTCGAGGCGGAAGAATACTCGGCGACCGTCGACGATCTGGACGAGTTCATCCGCGAGTCGCTGGAGCCGATGCACGCACGCTTGGCGCAGGAGGCGCGATTGGTTCCTGCAATCAAGGCACAAACTATCGGCGAAGCGCTGCCCATATTCCGACTGGAGAAGCTGAACCGTTACGAAACTCACCTGGACCGCAAGTTCGAACGAACGCTGGCGATGCTCTTGAAGCTGAAAGAGCTTCGCTGCAGCTGAAGCCTGCACCGATGGAAGGAGGCCAGAACCTCGGCGCTGCAAGGTTTCCAATCGGTTTGCGTTCGCACCACAAAGCAAACCTAGCGAATGATTTCGGCAAAATCTGGGAATAGGAAGATGGGCGGAATTGGTAGCGGGCGGCGGTACCAGGGCGGCAAAGCTACCACCGACGAGTATCGGGCTCTTGACGTGCGGCAGTTCCAGCGTGCTGGCCGACTGACACCGGGCCAATCGTTCGGCTGGGGCTGGTCGCGCAACGGCGAAGTGGTCGCGCAGATTGATGTACAAACGGCGGCGAGTGGGCTGATTTTGAATTATCGCTACCGGCTGGGTGGCGGCGAGTGGCAGGCGATAGAACATGCGGTCAGCCTGAACTATTCCGACTGTGCCAATATTGGTGGGCGGCGAGCGTGGTTCGTTTGCCCCGCACAAGGCTGTGGGCGGCGCGTTGCCCTGCTCTATGGTGGAGCGGGCATATTCGCTTGCCGACACTGCTATCGATTGGCCTACGCCTCCCAACGGGAAGCCACCGACAATCGCGTGGCGCGACGGGTAAACGCCATAAGGCGTCGATTAGGCTGGCAGGAAGGCATCCTCAATCCGCGGGGTTGGAAGAAGCCAAAGGGAATGCATGCGCGCACGTTCGAGCACCTGGCCTGCAGGCATGATGCTCTGATCGAGGTAGCACTCGCTGGGCTGTCCTCTCGAATCGATCGCATGCGCGGGCGGCTTGGTGGCATTCAGGACGATCTGTGCGGCGGGCGCTGAATCTGTTTCGCAAAATTGCCGCTTCAGTCACGAGCCATGCGAACTAAAACTGGTCAGCAATACGAACTTTCGCCGTTAAAGCCCTGGTCCGCCCTCCAGCGGCGCCTTGCCGCCTGTGGGCAAGACAATGCGACGCCGCAGCAGTGGATTGGCACCATCCGCAACCTGCAGAGCAAAGGGGTGAGCGCTGTCGAGATTGAATGGTCGAATGTCATCCCCGCGCTGGAAAAATCCCCGCACCCCTCTCTGCAGATTGGCGAACTGCTCGCTTTCCTCGCGCACGACCCACCTTGCGAGCTTGAACTCCAGCGCTACGTAACCGACCGGTATGTGCCGACCGTCCGCTACGAGAAGCAACTGCGACCGATCGAGTTGCCGCCTCTCACGATGAGGCGCGGCCGGCACGAACTTCGTTTGTTGCATTTCATAGATCGAACCTTCGGGCTTTGCATCTGGCTCCATGTGGAAGTTGATGTTGGACTGTTTGGACGGAATCGATACTGGTCCTTCTCCGTTCCACGCGGTCGCAAGAAACTGGCTCCACATCCAGTAAACCGGTGGTTTCCCAGCGCTCGCGAGGCTATGGCATATGGGCGGCGGCTGGTTGATCACATGGCGCAGCGCTTGGCTGCCGAGGGATTCTTCGGCCAAGTCAAAAGCCTGAACAAGTACGCGCCCTATGTCCTCCCCGGTGGTGAAAATTACACCGAGTGGCTGATTAGCGCGCCGAATCTTTCCGCGAAGTACCGGGGGCCTCACTTCGACGTCCCCAATATTATTGCCCACGTGCGCACCACCGACCGTTTTACGCTTGAACGCCTGCGCTTGCTCTTTCTCGAAGAAATCCAGAGCGACTGGAATCAAGAACTCCGCCAGGCCATCCAAGAAGGGAAAACGCGACGGTCGGCAAACGACACAGAAGTCGACATCCTCGATTGGGATGACGACGTGGAACCTCCTCCCCTTAACCCCTACCTGAATCATTGGCTCGACGCCGGGCTGAAGATGATGCTCCTGCTGGCCGCTAAGCAGGGCTATGCGGGAATAGCTTGGTTGCCGGGGAGGCTTCACGCCAAGCGCTTCCCCTGGGCAAATGCTGATGGTCTGAAGACCTTCTACGACCGAATTGTCCCCGCCGCAGTTGCGAAGCTTGGCCGATCATGGGGTGTGGAATTGGCAGAAGCGCAACTCTCGACGTCTACTCGTAATTTTGGGGTACGGAAGGTGCCCCAGGCCGAACGGTGGGCGGTCGCAAACCTCGACTCCGGACAGGTTGAGGACGAGCAATTTCTCAATTGGGATAAGGCCGATGAGTTTCGGCGGTCGAAGGAAACTACCACCTTGGAAAACGTGACAGCCCTCTATCTATCTGATGAAATTCGGGCCGACATCCGGCAATACGGCCTCCCTCAGCTGGGGGCAGTGGGGAAGAGGCTAGGATAGATGGTGTGGGCAAGGGCTGCCAGGGCTGGTTTCACGGGCCAAGGTGAAAGCGAAAGACACGAGCGCCGATTGATGACGACATTGAAATACCGTATCGTCGATAGACACAATCAATCCACAGGCAGAGACGGCGGCGGCTGAGAGCAGTGCCGTAGCAGCGCGAAACCGGCGAAATGTGCGGCTTGCGCTGACAGCCAAGGCAAGGTCGTTTCGTTGACGAGTATCTCTGTGATCTGGTGGCGAACAAAGCAGCGATTCGCGCCGGTTACAGCTCCCGGCGAGCGCCAGAGATCGGCTATCAGCTACTGCAGAAAACTACAGTTCAGGAAGCAATCAGCAAGCGCATGAACGCCAGGGCGCTACGTACCGGAATCACGCAGGACAAGGTGCTGTTTGATCTCGAAGCGGTGAAGCAGGACGCCATGAGCAAGACGATTGGCAAGGACGGCAATGCCTTGATGGCCAGTCATGCGGCAGCCCTACGGGCACTGGAGCTGCAAGGGCGGCATCTGGGCATGTGGAAGGATCGATCGCCCGTGACTGCCGAGGTCAGCATTGCTGATGCCATTCGACAGAGCGCGGCACGCAGGGTCGCGATGGGACCACCCTTGGCGATGTGTCTGGTTGGTGCCGATAGCGCGTAGATCGACAACCCGGCGACGGGATGGCAACCGAAACGCTTGGCGCCTTCTCCGCACTCTCTAAATCGCTTGCATCATGTGATCGGATCACACGATAGGCCCCCCGGAAAACGCATCTGACGCGCAATCGGCGCTCTGGGAGCATTCGGGGAATTGGCGAGCGCCGAAGTCGAAGCGATGATTACCAAAACAGAGCTTACCAGCCGGGATGTGGTCAGCCAGCGCTCAGGATTGGGCGAAGGCTCAGCCGGCGACCGGCGAGGATGAGCCGATCGGCGGGGCAAGACATGCTGCAAAAAAAACCGGCGAGTGCTAGCCCGGTGATAGCCCAACAAAAAGCCCGACCTTGTGAGTCGGGCTAAGCGTTTGATTTACTGGTGCCGCTGGACGGAATCGAACTGTCGACCTTCGCATTACGAATGCGCTGCTCTACCGACTGAGCTACAGCGGCACGGTGATCCTTGAAGCACGTGCAGGGTCGGCATTCTAGCAGCGCCGACGGATATTTGGAACCTCTATTTACCTCTGCGCAGGCCCCACTTGCCGGGCAAGTCGCGCACTGCCGAGAGCAGGGGTCAGACTAATCAAGTCGAGCCAGCGTTGACTTGGCCAGCGGCGGATTCATGGCCAGGTATTTCTTGATTCCCG
>Ga0209570_1000791_pt1 | contig 25737 bp, 23 predicted proteins | sample EBPBio172007_DNA_FD_185861 | JGI IMG/M metagenome (GOLD analysis project Ga0209570, IMG submission 185861) | Wastewater treatment Type I Accumulibacter community from EBPR Bioreactor in Madison, WI, USA - Reactor 1_9/17/2007_ DNA (SPAdes)... | ecosystem: Engineered > Bioreactor > EBPR >... | reverse complement strand
ACGCCCTTCATCCCCCGCCCGCCCATCCGAAACCAGGACGGACAGTCTCACCGAAACCGGCTCAAGGGGGTCAAAGTTGGACGCCGATCCCCCGCCTCATGGGGTCAAACTTGCACGCCGAAACACAGCCATATACTGGTATTGCTTCACGGCCTCCATGCGGATGGCGCTGCCAGCCTTGCCGCCTACCGCGAAAGACCCCATCCAGCGCTGGGCCGGGCGGGCGGCGATCATGAAGGTGTTGGTGGCGAAGTTCACCGCATGGGTCTTCGGGGACCACAGAAGGTTGTTCACGTAGAGGAACTGCGTCTTATCCATGAGCCGCTGCCAGATGCTCGGGGTCGCCAAGCGCCGCAGCGAACGGGGGTCTCCTCCGGTGGCCGCGAGGACCGACACGAGGGTGTCTTCGTCCAGGCCCTTGAGGCTCTCCAACTCCTCGGGCTTGAGGCGGAACTCCGCACGGTTCTGGCGCAGGGCACGGCCGGCATTGGCGCGGATGCTGTTGGCAGCGCCCATCGTCGTAGCCATCACCTCCACCTGCTTGCGGAGAAGCTCGATGGCAGCGCCACGGTCCCCGCCGAACTCCCCGAGGTAGCCACCCCGGATGCGGGCCGCCATCGTGAAGGCATCCTGCATGGTGCTCTGGGAGACCATGTAGGCGGCCCGCATCATGGCAACGCTCTCCTGGGCCTTCTCGCCGGCCACACGCACCGCCCCGAGCAGCGCCCCAGGGTCTTCACCCCAGAAGCTGGCGATGTGGCGGACCTGCTGTTCCACCTGAGCGTCGGTGAGTACCTTGCCGCCCTTGGCTGCATCGAGCTGGGGCTTGAGGGTCTCGGCCACACGGGCAATCACGGCGTCCACCGCAGTGCTCGGCTCGGCGCCCTTCGAGAGGGTCTGCCAGGGGATGGAGCCCCCCTTGCCGAACGTGTGGCCGGCCGCGATGGCGTTTTCCCATGAGCCGTGAGCCGCGAGGGCCTTGAAGTCCCTGTCGGCGCCGCGAGCGATCATGGCGAGGTCAACATCGGAGACGGAAGCCATGGGGCTGCCGGCATCGCGTCGAGGCGCTCCGGCCTGCGTGGGACTGTCTACGACTTCGAGGGTGACGGCTTCGGACTTGGGGGCGCCTGTGTCGGCTGCTTGGGTGGAAGCCTCCCCCGGTCGAGGCGTCTCTCCAGTCGCTCCATCTCCGCGAGGTAGAGTGCCTGTATCATCAGCGGGCTTAGGTGCACCTTGCTGCGTCTCCTCCAGCTTCTTGGTGGCGGCTGCAAGCTCCTCCTCGGCCTTCCCCGCCGCCAGCGCATCGCCGGCCTTACGTGCCCGCAGCACCTTGCCGCCCAGAGCCAAGACCCCCACCATGGCGGCATCGAGCCCGATGCTTTCGAGGGAGTTCTTGAGGCGGCCCTCCCAGGCGGCATCATTCGGGTTGGACTTGAGGTAGCCGGTGACGATGTTGGGGGCGAAGCGGTCCACGAGGTCCGAGAAGCGCTCCTCATGGGGATCGAAAGCGACGGCACCCGCGAGGGCACCATCCAGGACGCTCTTGCCCAAGGAGCCCACCCACTTGCCGGCGCCCAGGGCCTTGGTCACCTTGCCCGCCCCGAGGATGCCTACCGCGAATTGGGAGACCCCCATCGCCAGGGAGTTCCAGCCGGAGGCCTCCGCGAGCTTCTTGTTCTCCGCCTCGATCTGCTTACGGAGGCTGGACTTGTCGCTCTCCTCGGGCTCACCCGCGAAGAAGTCCTTGGTCTCCCAGATGGCCTTCGCCGCACCGCCGCCCACTGAGCGGATAAGCTGCCCGGTGGTGCTATTGTCGAGGGCAGCCACCTCCTCGGCCGTGGGGTTGTACGGCGTGCCGGCATACTGGGAGTAGTCGTCGGCGGGGGGAGGTGCCGCAGGGGCTGCTTGGGGCTGGGATGCCTGAAGGGCGGCGGGCTGATCGGTGCCGGCGTCCACCTGATCGGTGAGAGCCTTGAGTTCCTGCGGGGTCATACCTCTGGCGGCTTGGGGTTGGGCGGCCCCACGCTCTGCGGCGAGGTTGGCGTCCACACGGTCAGTGAGTGCCTTGAGCTGTTCCGGGGTCATCGGTGGTGGGCTCCTTGTCGGGATGGGGCGGGGAGCAAAAACGGAAAGGCCCCCGCTACGGGTTTCCGCAACGAGGGCCTCAGGGTGGTGCTAGGGGTGGGTGTCAGGCAGCTAGGCGAAGAAGTACGGGCTGTTCATCACCCCCTCCAGATCGAGAGCCCCCATGTCCAAGGGGGCGGGCATCTTGTCCATCGCCTTCTCATGGGCCTCAAGGAAGCTCAGCTCGGCATCCTGCGCCATGTAGACACCCGCGAGGGTGCGTGCGCACGCATCCCGGAAGTTCTCCAGGTTATCGACCCGGTGGACCTCCACGAAGGCCTCGCGGAGGAAGACCCCCATGGCGTTCATATTGGCCGCGTGGGTGCCGTAGGCGTCGTGCACCGCCGTGAAGTGGGAGATACCCGCCGCCTTGCACTTGTTGGCGCAGATGGTGAGGGCCGCCGCATCAAGGGAGTGCACGAAGTTGGGCGCGATGCCTTGGAGTTGCTCCGTAACGCTGAGCTTGTCGGTGGTCTGTGCAAGGTGAAGCTGGACCTCGCGACCGTCCAGGATGGCTTTGACGTGCTTGATCTTGTTCTTCCCGTAGAAGTGCCGCACGACGAAGCCTGACGGCGTAACCCAGTGGATCGGCTGATCCTCCACGCAGGTGACCTTCGCGCACTCCTTGAGCCAGTTCATCACGAGCACGGCGCCCTTGACGTTCTCGCCCACGGTCTCCCACAGGAGGTTGGCGAGGTAGGAGACGCGGGCGAAGCGCAGTTGGGTGTATTCCACCTTGTAGCGCTCCGGGCCGTACTCCTTGAGCCACACCGCCACGTACTTGCGGAAGGCCTCCAGCGTCCCGCCATAGGGCAGCACCATGACCTGCCGCTTGGTGGCAGACCTCGGGACCACGCCCCGGAACGTGTCGATCCACCACCGGGCGATAGACCCCTTGTCAGTCCGCTCCATGCCCTGGGCTTCGAGCTGGGCCTGGAGCTTCTCCGCCACGAAGCGATAGATGTCTTGGGGCTCGGAGCCGGGGATGAGGTTGACATAGAGGCCGGCCACCTCATCGCGGGTCATCGCCGCGAGGTGCTGGATGCCGTTGCAGGTGCCGTCAACCTGGATGGGCAGGAAGGAGCAGTAGCCGTAACCTTCCCGCAGGAAGCCGGCCCAGTCGAGGATGGCCGCGAGAGCCTGGAAGGGCTTGTCGCAGTTCACCCAGCCGGTGCCGTCAGGACCATCCTCGCGGTAGCCGATGGGGTCTGAGGCTATCTTCTGCCAGAGGTCGTTGTGCTTCTCAACCCACGCAATGCGCTTGTCGAAGTCCCACTTGTCGTTGCCCCACATGGACGCCAACTGCACGGCAATCCACCCGGCGCCACCGTTCTCCTCCGTGACGGGCAGGCCCTCGTTGAAGCGCAGGAGGCCCCGCGCGAGGTCGTTGCCCTGAGGCTGCATGCCGCTCGGGATGGGATACATGCGGCCACGGAAGTCGAGCATGTGGGGGAAGTAGAAGCAGGTCGTGGAGGCGAACTCCTCGGCCAACGTCAGGGTGCTTTCCAGCGCCCACATCTTGGTGGTCTGCTCGTGGCGTGCGCGGTAGACCGCAGCCTGGGCCTTGCGCCAAATCTTCCGGGCGTCAGCGTTCTCCGCGATGTCTTCGGGCTCGATGATGTCGGATATCTCCGCCGTGGAGACCATCCCCTTCACCTTGATGCCTCGGTCGTAGCAGACCTGCGCGACGTGGAAGACCCCCGTGTTCACCGCCCAGCCGGTCTCCTGCACGAAGGCCAGCGCCGAGTAGACCTCGGGCATATCCAGAGCTTCGTACTCATCGGCCGCCCCTTCACGCTGCTCCATCTGGGAGGCCTTGAAGCGGATCAGGCGCGGGGTGCGAGCGTAGGGCGTCCAGTAGCCGCCGCTCCGGGTGTTCTCCCAGCGCTTCGGGGGCATGAGGGTGGGCTTGTAGACGGGCTGGGAGATTTGCTCGCGGTCGAGCGCCTCGGAGAGCCACTGGAGCATCTCGGGTCGGGGCAGGAGGGCGAGCGCCGGGCCTTTCTTCGAGCCGGGCTTCCAGACGTAGTTGGGGTCGTTCTCCAGCGTGAACCAGTTGGTGCCTCGGGTGAGGGCATCAAGCAGGGTGGAACCCACGCGGAAGTGCTGCTCCACGGACCACGCCGTCCAGTCGAGACCGGCCAAGCCGCCTTCGGCCGCCACGGTGTTGAACATGATGGCGTTCACGATGCGGCGGTGCGTGGCGGAGGAGAACTCACGGGTGAGCTTGTCTTGCAGAGAACGCCAAGAGCCCTTGCGGAGGAGGTCCTCGGGGACTTCCAGCCCTTCGGCAGCCAGCTCCTTGGCCAACTTGCGGCGGGCCTTCTCGTCAAGCCTGTCGTGGCGCTCCCAGGCACGCATGCGAAGCTCATGCTCCACGAACTTGCCTATCTCGATGCAGAGGGGCGTGATGTTCGTGGCGCGGGCCGTGATGCGGTTGAGCACGGTGCGGAGAGTGATGGTGGCGAGGAGGTCCGCGTCCACGTCCTTGATGAGCGGAAGGGCAACGGGCTTTGGGCCGGTCCTGCTTCTAGTATAGCTCTGCACCCACAGGCGGATGTGCTCGGAGACCCTTGGCACCCAGTCGAGGAGCAGGTGGCGGACGGGCTCAAGCTCCGCCATCTGACCCCTGCGGCGAGCCTTGGCTACCTTGGCGGCGAAGGCGGTGGCCCCCTCCAACTGCATGCCCTGCTCCAAGGCGATCTGGGCGGGCCATAGGGGGTGGTCCTTGGCGGTGGAAGGGTCAGCGGAGTCGAACGTGCTCATGGGTTCGAATGTGGGAAGGGGGTCTTCCGACCTGATCGGGCGGTGGGCGCAAAAGGTGGTCGCGGTCATGGGATGCTTGCCTTGTGGGATTGAGGAAGGCAACGCGCCGTGCAGTCTGGAACACGAGGCGCATAGGTCCATCTAAAGAACACCCTATTTCCGACAGGGCGCTCCTCATGGCGTTGCTGTGGGCGCTCCTCGGGGCGTCGTGGCGAGATGGAAACGCCCCATGCCGCTCGGGTCACGGGGCGCTGAGGTCCATCAAAACGCCGTCCTAACTATCGCAGGGTGCTCCTCACGGTGCCCCTCATAGTCCCCGAGGCGGGACCGCTTAGAACCCCAAAGCCCTGCGGTTCACGAAGACTCCGGCAGACAACGTGATGCGTTGCCCGGAGGGTGTGACGTGCGTGATGGTTGCCGGCTTGATCCGAGAAATCAGGTAGGAAGGCATGTGCGGTAGCTCCTAGCTTGTGGGGCGCGACATGCATTTGCGAGCTACCTGCCGCCTTGGCAGTGCGATGGTTCGATGACGCGGAGCGGGGCGTCCAATCAAAGTTTTGACTCGATGGGGCCTGATCGAGTCACGGAATTGATGAGATCGCGGGCAGGCCTAGAGCACCATCCGCCCCGGCCGGGCCGCGCTTTGGGATGGCTGGCTAGTCGATAGGATGCTTTGACCGGCTAAATGCGGCCTGCTACCTCAAGGAAATGGCACGGAGATGCCGCTCGTTGGGGGATATGACCATGCAAAAGCCGCTGATCGTCGCAGTTCTGCTTGGCGCCATGGTTGGCGGATGCTCCATGACGCTGCCCGTCAATGGGCATGTGGAAGGAACTGGGGAGGCCTTTACGGGCGAGGCAACCGGGTATTCGGATGGAGCCGGGAACCTCAAGATCAGCTCCCCAAAGACCACCTGCACCGGCCAATTCGTCTATACCTCCCGCCGTGAAGGCAAAGGCACATTCACATGCGCGGATGGGCGTAGCGGACCCTTCGAGTTTGTTTCCACGGGAACGCGAGGAACCGGCACGGGAGACTTCGCGGGGAAGCGCTTCATCTTCACGTTCGGCTAGCCCCCGAGCACCTCAAGCGCCGTCATGGCGACTGAAAGCGCTTCCACCTCGCGCAACCTATCGGCCTTCACCATCTCGTTTCCGGCTTTGGCTGCCTCCACCTGCTTGCGGCTCCAGAGGCCCATGAGGATGCTGCGGGCTTCCTCGTGGCTCATGCGGTCGGCGGCAGCGGAGGAGGAGGCCGGGATGGGAGGAGATGGCTTGCGGCTGGGCATCGCGCGGGCTCCAGGTGGCAGACCTCCACGCTATTCCGAGAGCCGGCACAGCGCCACCATCGGGTGGTCTCCAGCTCTTCGTGGCATCGGCGGGGTGGGTGCCAGTCGCGGGGGCTCTAGGAAGTCCCCGACCCCACATGGGGGAAACTCGCATCCGTCGCTACGTGGGTGGTCTCTCGCGTGGGTGACCCAGCGGATACTCGGGCGGATCAGCGCGGGTGAATATCGGCTAAATTGCAAAGCTCAGACAATACCTGCCGAAGGCCCATAGCGATCTGGTCGATATCCAATTTTGTAGTTATATGACTCCTGTTGTGAGCAGCAGTGTCGCCCAAGTTTTTTATGAGTTCCATCTTTTCGCCAATCCCGCGTGAGAGACGGAAATACTGGCCAGAGCGAGCCGCAGATATGATTCCGCTGAGCATCAGGTAATCACTGCCCTGCTTGATAGCATCAGTATGGGCTGTCTTCTCGAAAGCTGCTATGAGAAGGCTCTCCATTATTCTTCGAGAAAGAACGGCGCAGCCGTCATAGAAGCCCATCTGATAGCAGCCGTTGATCTGGAGAACCATTTTCTCCAGGTAGCTTCTTGTTCTATGGAATGTCGCCGCTGGGATAACGTGATCGTCGATCTTTGGCTGAGGACGAATTGCAAGAAGTGGCTCAAGTTCAGCGGCTAGCGCCGACCGGCTGCTTAATTTAATTCGGACGGTTCCAGCTTTGACCCCCGATACCACACTTGGCTCTGACTTCAGATTCCGGCCAAGACGGGTGTGATTGATACTGCCGCGTATCCCTGACGCCTGTATGACTTCGGCTAGTCTTTTCGGTGTGATATCCGCCTCTTTCGAAATGGTCTCCAAATACCATAGCACCCGGATAGCCAGCCAAAGCTCCGTCTTGTTAGCGGGGGCCAGTGCTTCCGCGAACAGTTCGAATTCAGGACTCATCTTCGGTTAGCCATTTTTCGAAGTCTGTCCTCGCTCGGTTGGTTAAGAGATAAGTTACAGGCTTACCTCCTCTTTCCCGCTTGCCAGAATTCAGAAATTTAGAGCTCTCAGCCTTTAGCATTTTAGATATTGAGGGAAGATCCGTCTTGATATGAAGGGCGGTGAGAATCTTTTGTACTTGACCAGAGGTCAGTGCCGACGACGTATACCAACATGCAAATAAAATCTTGTTAAACAAATCGCCGCGCTCGTTGATTAGCTTTCGCTCGATAAGATGAAATCTCTCATCTTGCTTAATCTGATTAGCGATCTCTGTAGGATTGAAGTGACTGTCTCCCGTCTGTTCATTGTTCGTGCTGCTTGACTGTCGCTTCGGTCGCCTCTTCGGAGCAGTCTTCCGCGCGGATTTAGCGTCGGGCTGCGGTTCATCCTCAGAGTGCTCCTCCTCGGGCAGAGCGCCCGATGCGTCAGCTCCCCACCATCTCGTTAAAAGGTCATCGATCTCGGCTTTTGAACCCTCGATTTCGATTTCACGCGCACCTGCCCTTAGCCTGATCTTGATCGTGCCAGCCATCACCCATCCCTCAAACCCCAACCAATGATTGCATTATATTTGTTGGCTGAGGAGTCGCTCGCCGTTAGACATTCACACGATTGCTCGGCAGCCATTCGGACTCGACATTCGTCCTTTCAACTCGTACAAAGTCATCCAACGGGACTACCTCCAAGCAACTGAAATACGGTCTCTTTCTGACTTTCCACCCGGCCTCCCCTAGGGAGCGCCAACGAAATCAATGCGTTAGGCCGCATTTTTCTTGAGTTGTCGACGACTTGGGAAGAATTTGGGGAGAATGTGCCGTAAGGCGCGAAGGCCTGCTCGGCCGGGGGGCGAATTGAGTGAGGCAAGCCAGCCGGGCGCTGCTGGAAGCGCGGGCACGCCGATATTCGTGGCGAATGTCCCCACGTCGGCGACAGTTCCCTCGTCTTCGACCACCTCAGCCGTCGCTACCAACCTTCTGCTTTTCCCGAAGCGTATTCTAGATGACCTCGGGCCGATCGGCATAGGGATTACGGCACCCCGTAGGGTTCGCGCTGAAGACAGCCTCTTGTATGTGGCGAAGAACGAGATTCCAGGCGCGCCACAAACTGTTAGGGCCTCCGAGTTTCTCTGGCTTTCGATCGCTAGACTTATTCATCTTCCGGCGACGGTGCCCGAGGTGCTGGAAGATCGGACGGGCACCGTTTTTGTCGGAACCCGGTTTCAGCCGAATGTTATCGTCGCTGACAACCTCGTGCTCCTCGCCTCTGGAAAGATGCATGGCGCACGAGAGCAACTGGTCCGGATTTTAGCATTCGACCTCTTTTCCGGGAATGGTGACCGCCACCCCGGCAACTATCTTGTGCTTGCCGAAGGAGGCGAGCACGTGCTTCATGCGATCGACTTTAGCCATGTGGCGGCCCATCCGGGTATGGCGCAGCCATTTGGAGACCCAACGGTTTCTAACAGGTGTGCCACACGCGCATTCTTTCCCATCATGAGTGCGTCGTACGGTTGCGGCCCGGCTCCGGGAATCGAGATAATTAACCGTCTTTCCGCCTTGTCGGGGGCTCACATTGAGGCAATCTTAGGTGGGATGCCCGCAGACTGGCTATCGTCTGGTGATCGGCAGGCCGTCGTCGATTGGTGGGACAGTCCCGCCAAGAGTGCGAGGGCGCAGCAAATTGTTCAGGGGTTCAACAATGGCACGTACCTATGACTTCGCGGTGCTTCGGCTAGAGCCGGACGCGGCGCGGGGTGAGGTCGTTAACGTCGGCCTCGTTGTATTCAAAGAGACCGGAGTCGACGTTCGCGTTGGCGAAGTGCTGACGCGCGCGCGTGCGGTCCATCGGGATTTTAGCCCCGAGGCGATCGACATGGTCGTATCGTTCCTCAAAAAAGCTGGATCAGTTCCGCTCTCGCCCGCTGAGCGGCACCGTACATTGAACCGGGTCGGTCTGTTTAAGCTGGGCGAGTTGGGGCATTTCACGGTGCTCGACGAGCGTCTTGAATCATATGACGCGCACGTAGCCAGTCTGCTTGAGCTTTTCGTTTCGACACCGCGTCGCGCTCGCACTATCCAAAGCCGTACCTCCCGGCTTGTAACTGAGGTGCGTCACGTCTTCCGTGAACATAAACTGCTTGCGCCTGTTGGAGACGCTGCTGCGATCAATGATCACAAAATCGTCCCTGAGTGGCCGATTCCGACCAAGCCAAGCCTAAGAGCCGATTTGGCGCTGAAGAATGGGATTATGCGGGTCGCACAAGTTTGCGATCTCGCGATTGGCGAAGCCGATCCTCTTCCTCCAGGCGTTTTCACGAGCGTCGTGACTCTTGAGGTAGCAGGGAAAGAGGCGGAAGCAGAGAAGCGCTTTTTTGCTTACCGCGCGCAAGGCCCCCGAGGCCGCGTAGATGAAGTGCTTAGGCTAGCCGAAATGCACGCTACCGATCTAATAGACCTGAATAATACGACGGCGCGTGAAACTTTCTATCACGATTGGATATCGGCCGCGGAGCACGTTCAAGCAGCCGCATAGGCGGAGATTTTCAAGAATTTGGGGCGCTATCGGCACCCCATTTTTTTAGTCACTCAGCAAAGCATGTTGGTCGGACTCGTAGCGGCGAAGAACCCGCTCGACCTCGCGCGCCACGGCTTGCGGGTCGTTCGATTGAATGTGGAAGGTGTTCGTCTGCGTCATGCCGCCGCCACGCGACGACGAGCGGCCGCCCGAGACCGCCGCGACGGCTTCCGGCGAAGACAGGGCGCGAAGGTTGTCGTTCGCCGTGATCCCGCCCGATCGACCGGGGTGAAAAGCTCCGGGCCGCGCTCGCCGACGAGATAGGTCTTGCCGACGCTGACCGGGCCGCCTGCCGCTCGCGCGCCACTGATCGCCGCGCCAGCCATGGCGCCGGCCTTGGACGCGCCCGTCGCCGCATGCGGCCGTACCGCAGACGCTCCCTGAACAGGATAGGTATAGCTGCCGATACCGGTCATTGAGGTGATGTTATGCGCGGCATCGTAGCCGATCGTACGGTTCAGCGCCGCGTTGCCGGCATTGTTCGCCGAGGTCAGCCGGTTGAGATCGTCATAGACATAGGTCCAGCTTTCCTCCGGCTGGCCGGTGGTCGTGGCCGTCAGGATGCGCCCCACCGCATCATGCGTGTAGGTCACCTCGAGCAGCGTCACGCCGGCCTTACTGTGCGTGACCGTCTTCAGCCATCGATGCTGACTTCCGAGCGATCGAAAAAGCGCAGGTACTCCGGGAAGTTCCGGTCGATGGCGACCCCGAGCAGGGCCAGATCCCGCGCGGTGGAGACTTGCTTGCGGTCGAAGAGACCGTCCGGATTGACGAAATGCGTGCCGGTCATGCCCAGGCGTCGGGCGGCATCGTTCATCATCGCGACGAAATCGGCCTCATTGCCGGCGACGGCCTCGGCGATCGCGGCCGCCGCCTCGTTGGCCGACACTGCCAGCATCGCGTATAGCGCATCCTCGAGGGACATCACGCTGCCGGGCTTGAGCCCCGACTGCACCGACTCACGGGCGAGCGCCTTCCGCGAAAAGGCGACATCCTGGCCGAGCGCGACACGCCCGGCTCGCAACTGCTCGAAGGCGACGAACGCCGTCATCAGCTTGGTGGTCGAGGCCGGATACCAGGCGCGCCCGGCATCCTTCGACCGAAAGACCTGGAGACTGCCGGTATCGACGAGGAGGGAGGGCGTCGCTTGCGCGGAAGAGGCGACCGCGATCAGAAGGCCGGCAACAGCATTGCGTGTAGAGATTAGACGACGAAACAAATCAAAACATAGTTTCAGTATTTTCTTCTTCCGGCGGCGGGATCGCAAAACATGGCGAAATGCAAGATAGCATAGCTAACCAGATGTTCGATCACTGCCTCTGGAATTCTGAGATTAACTTCAGTTGCATTGATCTGATTTCACATTAAGCGTTGGGTTGTGGCTGATTGATGGAAGAAATCCTACTGTGTCGGAATCTGACCATGTCTGTTTCTTTCGTTCAACAGCGCGCCCGTCTCGCTGAAGGGGCGATTTTCTCGCTCATGTTCTCGAAGCGGCGAGACGGCACGATGCGCCGCGAGGCGATGCGGCTACGCCAGCTCGACGATCTCCGAGGCAATTTGGCGCGCTCCGACGAAGAAGCCGCGGACGGCGTCGGCGACGATTTCGTCGAGATCGTCGGGCGTGGGCGTTTGATAGACGTAACGGCGAATTGCAACGTAGAAAATGCGCCCGTGCAGGCCCCAAAACATTTCCGTCTCGCGCTCGGCCAGAGGCAGCTGGGCCACGTCCGGCAGACCGAGCTCGTGGCGCAGTTCGGCGCATGCGGGCTCGATCACCTCGCGCCTGACGATAGCAAGATACCGGCCTGTGATGTCGAAGGCGCGCAACCCGGAGAAGACGAAGATCCTGACCCAGTCATGATCGAAAACGCGCTCGACATACTCGAGATAGAACTGGGTCAACCGGTCCTCCAGAGCGCGTGAGCGGTCCGAGATCAGCGGCGCCCACGAGGGCTGCCAGCGGCTGAGATAGATATGCTCGTAGACGCGCTCGATCAGTGCTTCCTTGCTTGGGAAATGCCGGTAGATCGCCGAGTGGGTGATGCCCATGCGTTTGGCGAGCTCGCGCGTCTGGCCCTCGAAACCATGCTCGGCGAAGAAGCGGATCGCCTCGCTTAGGATCGCCTGCTCCCTGTCCGTCGCACGCATGTTGCGCCGCCGCGGCCGGGTCTCGCCAGCTCCGGATGTGGTCATGCGTGCTATCGCGCTCCAGTTTCGGACCGTGCCGCGCCGAATCGGTCGCCCGAATTTGCGACCGTCTGGTCATTTTGACCAGCCCGATTGCAGCCATCCTTGCGACGGGTGTCCGGCAAAACCACTCCCGGCCGCGTTTCCTGCTTTGCCAGTCCTGCCCGAGGTTTAGCTCTGCCCGGTCGGCGTCCGCTTCCCCGCCAAGGACCCCATTCGTTATATTTCATTGGATATAACGCTTTGGTCGCACAAGGGAATTTTGTAACCAGGTGGTCATTTTTGCTTGACGCCCTCCGGGGTGCGTGCATTCATTTTGAGACCAGATGGTTACAAATCTGGCCTGGAAACGCACAACGGAGTTCGGAGCCTTGAAAGCCCGAGCCTTCAGCTATTCTCGCCCCGCCACGATCGCGGAGGCGCTCACCGCCTTCGCCGAGACCGGTGGCGATGCCAGCTACATCGCGGGCGGCCAGAGCCTCGTGCCGGCGCTGGCCCTGCGCCTGCAGGCTCCCGAACGCCTGATCGACATCGCCCATATCCCCGAGCTGCGCGGCATCTCACTGGAGGATGGCAGTTTGCGGCTGGGCGCGTTGACCCGGCATGTCGAGGCGCATGACGATCCGCTGATCGCCAGATGCGCGCCGCTTCTGGCGCTTGCCGCCCCTCATGTCGCGCACCCGGCGATCCGCAACCGCGGCACGCTGGGCGGCAGCGTCGCCCTGGCGGATCCCGCCTCCGAATTTCCCGCGATGATGCTGGCCATGGATGCCGAAATGGAGATCGCCGGTCCGGAAGGCACGCGCCGCATTCCGGCGTCGGCGTTCTTCCAGGATCTCTATCAGACGGCGATCGAGCCTGGCGAATTGCTGGTCGCGTTCCATATTCCCGCCGCGCATCCGAAGCATCGCTGCGCCTTCGACGAGTTGGCGCGTCGGCGCGGCGACTATGCCATCGTCGGTTGCGGCGCGATGCTCGCCCTGGAGGGGGTCCTCGTCGGGGAAGCCCGCATCACCTTCCTCTCGGTCGGCCCGGTTCCCGTGCGGGCCAGGGCGGCGGAAGCCGTGCTCGCCGGCGGCGCGCTCGACGGCGAGGCTATCCGTCGGGCACAGGCGGCGCTCGCCGACGACCTCGATCCGCAGGACGACGAGCAGGTGCCGGCGGCGATGCGCCTGCATCTGGCGCGCGTCCTGCTCGGGCGCCTGCTCGGCCGGATCGCGGAGGCATCATGACAGCGGCCGTTCCCGTCACCCTCACGATCAATGGCGAGACGCTGACGCGGCTGGCCGAGCCGCGCGAGACGCTGGCCGATTTCCTGCGTCGCGATCTCGGCCTGACTGGCACCCATGCCGGCTGCGAGATGGGCGTCTGCGGCGCCTGCCTCGTCATGCTGGACGGCGCGCCGGTTCATGCTTGCCTGACCTTTGCGGTGCAGGCCGGCGGCGCCGCCGTCGAGACGGTGGAAGGGTTGAGCGAAAGCGCCGCGATCGCCGATCTGCAGCGCGCCTTCCACGAACGTAACGCGCTGCAATGCGGCTTCTGCACGCCCGGCATGCTGGTCACTGCGCATGGGCTGTTGACGCGCAAGGCGATGCCGAGCCGGGAGCAGATCCGCGACGCTCTCTCCGGCAACTACTGCCGCTGCACCGGCTACGAGGCGATCGTCGATGCGATCGAGGCCGTCGCGCGCCGCCGCGCCGCAGGCGAGACCGCCGCTGCCTTCCTGGAGGAGCCGGCATGAACGCGCCGCTCGGCACCCTCGACCGTCCGAACTCCTATATCGGCCGCTCGGTCTCGCGCCCCAACGCCAAGCGCCTGCTGGCGGGACGGGGTCGCTACGTCACCGACCTCGTGCTGCCGCGCATGCTGCACGCCGCCTTCCTGCGCAGCCCCTATGCCCATGCCCGCATCGTCTCGATCGATGTCGCGCAGGCGCGCACCATGCCCGGCGTGCGGCTCATCGCGACGGGGGCCGATCTGGCGAAGCTGTGCAAGCCCTGGAGCGGCACGCTCGATCACTTCAAGGGTATGAAATCGGCTCCGCAACTGCCCCTGCCGCTCGAGGAGGTGCTCTGGGCCGGCCAGGCGGTCGTGGCCGTGGTCGCCGATACGCGCGCCCAGGCGGAGGATGCGGCCGAAGCGATTGCGGTGGAGTTCGAGGAACTGGCACCGGTCGTCGACGTGGACGCCGCGCGGGAGCCGGATGCCGACCGGGCCGCCGTCGCCGTCCCCGACAATCTGTGCTTCGGCAGCCGGCTCGATACCGGCGGCATCGACGAGATCTTCGCGGGCGCCGCCCATGTCGTCGAGGAAGAGTTCCATTTCGGCCGGCATACGGCGGTGACGCTGGAGCCGCGCGCGATCCTCGCCGACTGGGATGCGAGCGAGGGCAAGCTCACGGTCCATCACGCGACGCAGACGCCCTACCAGTTCCAGGACCTCTATTCGCGCCATTACGGTATCCCGGAAGCGAGCGTGCGCGTCGTGGCTCCCGATATCGGCGGCTCCTTCGGCATGAAGCTGCATGTCTATCACGAGGACATGGCGGTCGTGGGCCTGAGCATGCTCTGCGGGCGGCCGGTCAAGTTCGTGGCGGACCGGATCGAGTCCTTCGTTTCCGACATTCATGCCCGTGATCACCGCGTGCGCGCCCGCATGGCGCTGGATGCCGAAGGCACGATCCTGGCGATGGACGTCGACGACGTCACCGCGATCGGGCCATTCTCGACCTATCCGCGTACCAGCGCGGTCGAGGGCAACCAGGTCATCCGGCTGATGGGCGCACCCTATCGGTTCGACAGCTACCGCGCCGAGCTTTCGGTCGTGTTCCAGAACAAGGTCCAGACCAGCCAGTATCGCGCCGTCGGCCACCCGATCGCCTGCGCCGTCACCGAGCGGCTTGTCGACATGGCTGCCGCCAGGGCCGGCTTCGACCCCGTCAGCCTGCGCGAAAGGAACCTGATCCCGGACGATGCCTATCCCTGCACCTCGCCGACCGGATACCAGTTCGAGGCGCTCTCGCACCGGAAGAGCCTCGCCAGGCTCAAGACGCTGATGGGCTACGACGCGCTGCGGGCCGAGCAGGCGGCGCTGCGCCAGCGCGGCATTCATCGCGGCATCGGCATCGCGAGCTTCGTCGAGATCTCCAATCCGAGCCCGGCCTTCTACGGCATCGGCGGGGCGCGCATCTCGGCGCAGGACGGTGCCGTTCTGGCGGTGACGCCCTCGGGCGAGGTCCGTTGCCAGATCTCGGTGACCGAGCAGGGGCAGGGCACCGAGACCATCATCGGCCAGATCGTGGCCGACCAGCTCGGCATCGCGCGCGAACAGGTCCGCGTCATCACCGGCGATACCGAGAATACGCCCCATGGCGGGGCGACCTGGGCCTGCCGTGGTGCCGGGATCGGCGGCGAGACCGCGCTGCAGGCCGCCCGCAAGCTGCGCGACAACGTTCTGTCCCTGGCCGCGACGATCCTGCAGGCCCGGCCCGGCGATCTCGACATGCGCGATGGCGTCGTCGTCGACCGGTTGAGCGGCATGGAGCGCATCAGCCTCGCCGAGATCGCGCGCATCGCCTATTTCCGCTCCGACACGCTGCCCAAGGATGCGAGCGCTCAGCTCACCGTCGCGCATCATCACGCGCCGCAGGGCTATCCCTTCGCCTTCACCAACGGAGTGCAGGGCTGCCATGTCGAACTCGATGTCGAGACGGGCTTCGTGAATATCCTCAAGCATTGGGTCGTCGAGGATTGCGGACGCATCATCAACCCGCTGCTGGTCGACGAGCAGGTCCGTGGCGGCGTGGTGCAGGGGCTGGGCGCGGCCTTCTTCGAGGAATGCCGCTACGACGAGAACGGCCAGCTGACCAACGGCTCGCTGGCCGACTACCTCGTGCCGATGGCCTGCGAGATGCCCGACATCGTCATCGCCCATATCGAGACGCCGACGGCCGATACCGCGCTGGGCGCCAAGGGCTGCGGCGAAGCTGGCACCGCCGCGGCATCCGCCGCCGCGCTCAATGCCGTCAACGACGCGATGGCGCCTTTCGGCGCCAGCATCGCGCAGATTCCGATGACGCCGACACGCCTGCTGAGGGCGCTCGGAACGATCTGAACAACGACAAGAACAAGGACCGCGGAGGAGACGATCATGACAGATAAGAGCAAGGGCCTGCCTTCACTCACGCGCCGCGCCACGCTCGCGGGCCTCGCCGCCGGCGGCGCGACGCTCGCCATGCCGGGCATCCTGCGCGCGCAGGGGGAAACCATCCGCATCGGCTTCCCGACGCCGCTGACCGGCCCCTTCGCCGCCGAGGCCAAGGATCAGGTCAAGAGCGCAGAGCTCGCGGTCAAGCTGATCAACGACAGGGGCGGCATCGCCGGCCGCAAGGTCGAGCTGCTCGTGCGCGACGACAAGCTCAATGCGGGCGAGGCGGCGACGCGCACGCTGGAACTGATCGAGAAGGACAAGGTCCACGCCATCGTCGGCGCGCTTTCCAGTGCCGTCCAGCTGGCGGTCAACGAGGTCACGCGGGCGCGGGGCATCATCTACGTTTCGATCAGCCAGTCGGACACCATCAACGAGATCAAGGATTTCAGCCGCTTCACCTTCCATGAGGCGCTGAACCCGCACATGACGACTGCGGCGGTGGCCAAGCACACCTTCAAAAAGGACTCCAAGGTCGCTTATCTCGTCGCCGATTATGCCTATGGCCACGAGATGCTGAGGGGCTTCAAGCGGGCGCAGCAGGCCATCGGCGCGACCAGCGTCGGCGAGATCCTGCACCCCTTCGGCGCGGCCGACTATTCGACCTTCATGCCGCGGCTGCGCTCGATGCGCCCCGACATCCTCTGTATCTGCAATTTCGGCCGCGACCAGGCGAATTCGGTTAAGCAGGCAGTCGATTTCGGCATGAACCGCCAGTCGAAGATCGTGGTGCCCGTGCTGCTGCACAATCAGCGGCTCGCCATCGGCCCCGAGGCCTTCGAGGGCGTGATCGGCGGCGCCAATTACTATTGGGGTCTCGAGGATACGATTCCGACGGCGAAGAGCTTCAACGACGCCTTCAAGGCCGCCAATGGCGGCGCCTATCCGACCGATTACGGCGCCTATGGCTTCAGCGGCGTCTATTCGCTGCTGCTCGCCATGGAGAAGGCGGGCGGGACCGACACCGACAAGGTGATCGCGGCGCTCGAGGCGCTGAAATACGACATCGCCAAGGGCCCGCAGCACTATCGCAAATGCGACCATCAGTCGGTGCAGTCGGTGCTGGTGCTCGAGTCGAAGAAGAAGGCCGAGATGAAGAACGAGGCCGACCTCTTCAAGGTGCTCGCCACGGAGCCCGCCTCGGAAACCATTCTGCGCAGCTGCTCGGAACTGGGCTTCCCGGCCTGAGCATCGCCGACACACGCGTCATGGAGGGTCCGTGATGGACGCCGAACTCATCGCGATGCAGCTCTTCTCGGGCGTTGCGCTCGGGGCGATCCTGATCATGGTCGCGCTCGGCCTGTCGATCATCTTCGGCATGCTGGGCGTGGTGAACTTCGCCCATGGCGCGCTGTTCATGATCGGGGCCTATGCCGGGCTCTGGGTCGCGTCGCTGACCGGCAGCTTCTGGTGGGGACTGCTGATCGCCCCCATCGCCATCGGCGCCTTCGGGATGCTGATCGAGCGTTTCCTGATCCGCCCGCTCTACAAGCGATCGATCGACGACCCGCTGCTGCTGACCTTCGGGCTCGGCTATGTGCTGGTCGAGGCCGTCCGGATCGTGTTCGGCAGTGACGGAATCCCATTCCAGACGCCGCCGGAACTGGCCGGTGTCGCCGATCTCGGCATCGGCTTCTTCCCGATCTACCGGCTCTTCGTCGTCGCGGTCGTCGCCGTCATCCTCGTGCTGCTCTGGCTCGGGCTGGAGAAGACGAAGTTCGGGCTGATCGTGCGCGCGGGCGCCAAGGACCCGCAGATTATGCGCGTGCTCGGCGTCGACATCTCGAAGGTATGGCTTCTAGTCTTCGGGCTCGGCATCGGATTGACCGCGCTGGGCGGCGTGCTCGCCGCGCCGATGCGCAACGTCAATCCGGAGATGGGCTCGCTCGTTTTGGCGGAGGCGTTCGTCGTCACGGTTATCGGCGGCATGGGCTCGCTCGTCGGGGCCGTGGTCGCGGGGCTGCTCGTCGGCGTCGCGATCAGCATGACGGCCCTGTTCGCCCCGGAGATGGCGACGATCGTGATGTTCGCGCTGATGGCGCTCGTGCTGCTCGTGAGGCCGCATGGCTTATTCGGCAAGCCTGTGCGCGGCTGAGGAGATGACGATGACCGCTTCCGACTCCTCCGTCGCCGCCGTTATGGCCGGCCCGGCTGGTCACAGGGGCTGGCGCGCAAGGCTGGCGGCCTGGCGCGTTCCTCTCTCGGTCCTGATCTTGTGCCTGCTGCCCTGGGTGCTTCCTTCCCAGGCGCTCGCCGTGAACGTGCTGATCTACGGGCTCGTCGCGGTCGGCTACAATCTGCTGTTCGGCTATACTGGGCTGCTCTCCTTCGGCCATGCCGCCTTCTTCGGGACCGGCGCCTATGTCACGGGGATTATGATCGGCAAGTTCGGCCTGCCCTGGTACGCGGCCGTCGCGCTGGGTGTCATCGCCGGCAGTGCGCTCGCCTTCGTCATCGGCCTGCTCTCGATCCGGACCCGCGGCATCTATTTCTCGATGGTGACGCTGGCCCTGTCGCAGCTCGTCTACTACGTCGCGCTGCAGGCCTCCTCATTGACCGGTGGCGAGAACGGCCTGCGCGGCTTCACCGTCGCCAAGATCGACCTCTTCGGCTGGACGGTCGACTTCCTCGATCCGCTGAAGAAGTACTACGTGCTCATGGTCTTCGCGGCGGCGGCCCTGTGGCTGGTCTCCCGCATTCTGAACTCGCCCTTCGGGGCGGTGATCGAGGCGATCCGCGAGAACGAGACCCGGGCGCGCGCCTGCGGCTACGATGTCGAGCGCAGCAAGCTGATCGCCTTCACCCTGTCCGGGTTGATCTGCGCGCTGGCCGGGACGCTCTCGGCCCTGCATCTGGCGATCGTGCCGCTGGACATCCTGCACTACCAGACCTCCGGAATGATCGTGATGATGACCCTGCTCGGCGGCGCCGGCAGCTTCTTCGGCCCCTTCGTCGGCGCGCTCGCCTTCCTGCTGATGGAGGACGTGGTCTCGCTCTGGACCTCGCACTGGCAGATCGTCGTCGGCAGCGTCTTCATCCTGTTCGTGCTGTTCCTGCCGAAGGGCATCTGGGGCACGGCGCTCGCCTGGAGGGCAGGTCGATGAGCGTTCCCCTGCTCGCGGTCGAGAATATCGGCCGGCGCTTCGGCGGCTTCGTCGCGCTGGAGGGCGTCACCGCTTCCTTCGAGCCGAACAAGGTCACGGCGATCATCGGGCCGAACGGGGCTGGCAAGAGCACCTTCTTCAACGTGCTCTCCGGCGTGCTGGCACCCTCGAGCGGCTCGATCCGTTTCAAAGGCAGCGACATCACCGGAACGCCGCAGCACCGCTTCGCGCATCTGGGGATCGCGCGCTCCTACCAGATCACCAACATTTTCCCGGAGCTCTCCGTCCACGAGAACGTGCGCGTGGCCGCCCAGGCCTTCCGCTCGCGCTACGACATCTGGCGGAACCGGGCCGCGATGACCGAACTCGACGACAAGGCCGATGCCGCGCTGGCCGCCGTCGGGCTGACCTCGCGACGTGGCACGACGGCGAAGTTCCTCGCCCATGGCCAGCAGCGGGCGCTGGAGATCGCGATCGCGCTGGTCGCCGATCCCGAGCTGCTGCTGCTGGACGAGCCGACCGCCGGCATGGGGCCGGAGGAGACCAAGGACATGGTGGCCCTGCTGGAGCGGCTCGCTGCCGGGCGCACGATCCTGCTGGTCGAGCACAAGATGAAGATGATCCTCGGCCTTTCCGACCGCATCCTCGTGCTGCATCACGGCCGCCTGATCGCCGATGGCAGCCCGCAGCACATCCAGACGGACCCCGAGGTCCGCCGCGTCTATCTGGGGCAGAACCATGGCTATGCTTGAGGTCGACGGCCTGAACGCGTGGTACGGCGCGAGTCATGTCCTGCACGGCATTTCGCTGACGGTCGAGGCGGGCGAGATCGTCGCCCTCGTCGGCCGCAATGGTGCCGGCAAGACTTCGACGATCCGGTCGGTGATGGGGTTGATGCCGCGCACTGCCGGCTCGGTGCGCTTCGCCGGTGCCGAATTGCTGCCGCTGCCGGCCCATGCGCGCTTCCGGCTTGGCCTTGCCTATGTGCCCGAGGAGCGGCGGATCGTGCCCGGCCTCACCGTCCGGGAGAACCTGCAGCTCGGCCTCGTCGCGACGGACGGTTCCATCGACGAGCGTCGGGCGATCGACGAGATCGCCGAGAGCTTTCCGCGCCTCAAGGAGCGCCTCGATCAACAGGGCGTCACCATGTCCGGCGGCGAGCAGCAGATGCTTGCCATCGCGCGGGCCATGATCGCGAAGCCGAGGATGATCCTGCTCGACGAGCCCTCCGAGGGCATCATGCCCGTGCTGGTCGAGGAGATGGGCGTGCTGTTCCGGCGCCTGCGCGATCAGGGCGTCACGCTGCTCCTGGTCGAGCAGAACGTCGAATGGGCGCTGAAGCTCGCCGACCGCGCCGTGATCATCGATCAGGGCGAGGTCGTCCACTGCAGCACGGCTGCCGCGCTGCTGGCCGACAAGGCCATTCAAGAACGCTACTGCGCCGTCTGACGGGCGCGCTCCGGAGGTAATCATGGACATCACCGGCGAGCATCGCATCGCGGCCTCGCGCGAGAAGGTATGGGCGGCCTTGTTCGACGTCGAGACGCTGAAGGCCTGCATTCCCGGCTGCAAGGAGCTGGAGCAGACCTCGCCGACCAGTTTCGCCGCAAAGGTGCAGCTCAAGGTCGGCCCTGTCTCGGCGACCTTTGCCGGCACGGTCGAGCTACAGGACATCGACGCGCCGAATGGCTGCCGCATCGCCGGCCAGGGCAATGGCGGCATTGCCGGCTTCGCCAAGGGCGGATCGCAGGTCACGCTGGTCGAGGAGGGCGGAGAGACGGTGCTCAGCTACGATGCCAAGGCCGAGATCGGCGGCAAGCTCGCTGCGCTCGGCGGCCGCCTCGTGCAGGCCACCTCGCGCAAACTTGCCGATCAGTTCTTCTCCGCCTTCACAGCTCGGCTGAAAGTGTAGCGGGCAATCTGGCACCCGCCTCGCGAGGAGAAGTTTCGAGGCGGCACTAGGCGAGGCGGGTTCGGAGGAGCCGCTCCGTAAATTATAACGCTATCTCAAATGCATAAGTGTTCGCAGTTTTATCCTGAATGGCGCGCCATTCGCCGCCTGAGCCCTTGAAGGGCTTTAGCTTGCAAAAAATCAACGGTTCACTTGACTCGGGCTGTCATACATTTTGGCAGGCATGAACAGAGAAATCGTGCCCTGAGCGTCGTACCTGAAAGCTGGCGGCGACACTTCAATACCGTGCGCCTGCATGGCCCGCTCGGATGCCAGCCTCCCGCCCCGGAAGTCCTCATCCCCGCCATGGCCGCGCAGAGGCCGACAAGCCACTAACAATCAAACCGGACCTCTCCACGGGGGCGGATCAGCCCCCCGGGGAAATCCGCGGCCTGCGCCCGATTGCATCGGCCCGCCGCGCAGGACCGCACCGAACAGCGAGGCTATGGCTAATCCCGCAAGTCCTGCCTCCGGCCGCAGAAGGGATGTGATCAGTTCATCGAGCTCCTTGCGCATCCGTTGCGTGCTGAGCGCCGTCACCTACTGATTGGCGTCGAGCCGCGGTGCTGCGCTCCAGAGCATCGCCGCTCCCAGCAGGGCGGCGCCGATCGAGGCGGCAAAGACCGCGATCTTGGCGGCGGCGAAGTCGCCGGGGTCGGCAAAGGCTTGTCCGGCGATGAAGAGCGACATGGTGAAGCCGATGCCGGCGAGCGCGCTCGCGCCGGCGAGTTGCAGCCAGGAATACTCTGCCGGCTTGACCGCAATGCCGAGGCGGACCGCCAGAGCCGTGGCGCCGAGCATGCCGAGCGGCTTGCCGAGCACCAGCCCGGCCACGATCGCGAGCAGCAGCATGCCTCGTCCTTCGAGGACACCGGGCGCGATGACGACGCCGGCATTGGCGAGGGCGAAGAGTGGCAGCACCAGATAGCTTGAGCGGGCGCCGGCATGACGCAGCAGGCGGTCAGCCGGTGATTCCAGGCGATCGTGGATCGCGTCGAGCGCGTGCAGTGCCGAGGTCGAGGGCCCATTCCGCAGGACCTCGGCGCCATGGGCCGCTTCCGCCAGCATGATCGAGTTGGCCTGGGCGGTGAGTGCGCCGAGATTGGCTGGTGGACGCGTCGGGATGAACAGCGCCAGCACGACGCCAGCCAGCGTCGCATGCAAGCCCCCGGCATAGACGCAGACCCATAGTGCGATGCCGATCAGCGCATAGGGACCGACGCGATAGATATGGGAGCGGTTGAGGGCTGCAAGCCCGCCGGTCAGGACCAGCGCGGCCAGCAGATAGCCAAGCTGAAGCTTGCTCGAATAGAACAGCGCCACCACGATGATCGCGCCGATATCGTCGACGATGGCGGCGGCGGTGAGGAAGATGCGCAGCTCGATCGGCACCCGCGAGCCCATCATCACGATGATGGCGATGGCGAAAGCGGTGTCGGTCGCCATCGGCACGCCCCAGCCATGGGACCAGGGGCCGCCGGGAAGGACGAATATGTAGAGCGCCGCCGGCACCACCATGCCGCCGATCGCGCCTGCAATTGGCAGCGCCGCCGAGCGCCGGCCGGCCAGGTGGCCGACGGTGAACTCGCGCTTGATCTCCAGCCCGACCACCAGGAAGAAGATCGTCAACAGGCCGTCATTGACCCAGTGCTGTAGCGACATCCCGAAGCGGGCATCGCCGAAGGACAGCGCCAGCTCGCGATGCCAGAACGCGTCGAAGCCAGGCCCCAGCGGGGAATTCGTCAGTGCGATGGCGAGGATCGTTGCAAGCAGCAGCAGGATACCGGCTGAAGGGCCCCAACTGGCGAAATCGAGGGCGGCGGCCCGGAAGCGGTGGCCCAGCGTTCCCAGCATCGCATCGAGGAAGGAACTCTCGTCCCAGGGGCCGTCATAGCGCCGCTCATTGATGAAGAAGGTCGGCGTGAAGCGCACGCCGCTGGCATGGGAGCTGGCGATGTCGGCTTCGACACGCGCGGAGGCCCGCTCCGCCGCTTCGGCGCTGTGCGCGGGATCGAGATCGGCGAGGCCGAGATCCCGCGCGACCGCCTCGAGATCCTCCTCGGTCAGCACCTGCGAGCGCGTCATCAGCTTGACATGGGCATCCCAGAATTGCTCCGCGGTCACTGCGCGCTCGACGAGGGCCGCGGCGCGCAACGCGATGTCGCTGCCGGTCAAGGGCCGATGGCGGAAGACGTAGCGCAGGCGCTCACCGAGCTGGTCGCGGACTTCGACGATGCGTTCATTGGCTGCGCGGCAATAGGGGCAGGCATAGCTGCCATATTCGACCAGCGTGATCTGCGCGCGTTCGGGGCCAAGAGTGTGATCGATCGTGTCATCGACCGAGCGGTCGAGGCGGTTGGCAATCGCAGCCTCGGACATCCCTGGGATCCTTTTCTTCGATGGCAGCCGCGTACCGTTCTCGTGCGGCCTTCCGGGCAAATCGATCCTGCCCATGGTAGCCACAGCCGGGGAGATGCGTCAGCATCGGTTTTGGCGCGCCGCCTATCGGTCGGGCTGTCGGGCGCGAAGGAGCGGTTATGACACGTCTTCTTGGAATTTCGGGCAGCCTGCGGAAGGCGTCGTTCAACTCCGGCCTGCTGCGGGCTGCGACTGAGCTGGCTCCGGATGGCGTGGCGTTACTGGCGGGCAGCATTACGGGAATCCCGCTCTACAATGGCGATGACGAACGAGAACAGGGAATACCGCCGGCGGTGCAGGCATTGAAGCAGCAGCTTGCCGAGGCGGATGGCCTGCTGCTGTTCACGCCCGAGTACAACAATTCGCTGCCGGGCGTGTTCAAGAACGCGATCGACTGGCTGACGCGGCCGGCTTCCGACATCGGGCCGCTGTTTGGCGGCAAGCCGGTCGCAGTGCTCGGCGCTTCTCCCGGTGGCTTCGGGACGATCCTGGCGCAGGATGCGTGGCTGCCGGTGCTACGTACCCTCGGAACCCGGCCATGGTTCGAGGGGCGCTTGATGGTGTCGCGGGCGCAGAGCGTCTTCGATGCCGAGGGCAATCTGACGGATGAGACCACCCGCCAGCGCCTCGCCCAGTTCATCGCCGGTTTCGCTGCCTTTACTGCCGGGGGCTGAGAAGCCGCCCGTCAGGGCGAGTGGCGCGAGAGCCAGTTCGCTGCCAGATCGCGGTCCTGCTCGGTGAGCGCGTGCCCGGCCGGGATGACCTGCGCCTCGACATCCGCGCCGGCTTGGCGCAACGCGGTTTCGAGGGGCACGGCCAGATCGCGATAGGGGTCTTCGGCGCCAACCAGCAGCAGCAGTGAGACGCTGGTGAGCGCCGCCGCCGGTGGCGCTTCCAGCACCGCTGCCGGACGGAGGAGCATAGCGCGCTGCACAAGCTCGGGATGAAGTTGCAGGGCTGCCGCGAGCAGGTTGGCGCCATTCGAATAGCCGAGGAAGACGGTGCGCTCCGGTGCGAGGCCATAGGCTGTCCGCGCCTCCTCCATGAAGGCTGCGAGAGCCCCGGCCTCGAAGCGGATATCGTCCTGGTCGAAGGCACGTTCGGAGCGGCGCCGGAACCAGCGCGCGGTCCCTTCCTCCGTGCTGCGTCCGCGCAGGCCGAGCAGCGTCGCTCGCGGCGCGATCCGCTGCGTCAGAGGCATCAGATCGGTTTCGTTGCCGCCGCTGCCATGCAGCAGCACGATGACACTGCCATCGGGCTCGGCCGGCTGGTGGAAGCGATGCACGAAGGGCAGGTCGCGATAGATGACGCGCTCCTCGCCGGGCAGGGAGAATTGCGGCAGGACGACCCGGATGCCGTCGGCTTCGCCCTGTGCATCGGGTGGGACGAAGAGCTGCGTGCCCAACGTTTCGACAGGCTCGTCGACGGTGAAGCCGGGGCCGTCCGTGGCGAATTCGATCAGCGTGCCGCCGGGCTCGCGGACATAGAGCGAGACGAAATACTGGCGGTCATGCAGCGTGGTCGGGCTGGAATTCAGCCTGGACAGGTCGCGCTCGATGCCCGACAGCCGGGCGGCGTCGGGAGCCCGGACCGCGACATGGTCGGCGGTGCCTGTGCCGGGAATCCCCGGCCAGAAGCCGCCGGCATCGCGGATGTCGAGGCAGTCGCCGGCTTCCGAACGCAGGCGTTCAATGCCGCCTTCGCGGGCTTGACGGGCAAAGCCCGCATGGGTGGTCAGGAAGTGTACGGTTTCTTCCAGCGTCGCCGAGAGCAGCGTCGCGCCGCGCAGCCGATGGATTCGGTGCTCCGGCGGGATACCGTCGGAGGTCCAGCCTTCGCCGGACAAGGGACTAGCGACCAGTTTCACGATGAAGCCGTCGGGGTCGCGCAGGCGCAGGACGGTTTCGCCGAACTCCTGTTGCGGTCCCTCCGCGGCCATGCCGAAGCGCAAGGCGCGCTCCAGCCAGAAGCCGATCGCTGTGGGAGCGACGGCGAAGGCGATCTCGCTGACCTGGCCGTGGCCGGCGCGCCCGGGCGAACCGTCTTCCCAGATCAGGAAGGTGACGAGCGAACCGGGCGAGCCTTGCGCGTCGCCGTAGAAGAGATGGAGCTGGCGGGCGTCC
>Ga0209570_1000785_pt1 | contig 25813 bp, 17 predicted proteins | sample EBPBio172007_DNA_FD_185861 | JGI IMG/M metagenome (GOLD analysis project Ga0209570, IMG submission 185861) | Wastewater treatment Type I Accumulibacter community from EBPR Bioreactor in Madison, WI, USA - Reactor 1_9/17/2007_ DNA (SPAdes)... | ecosystem: Engineered > Bioreactor > EBPR >... | reverse complement strand
GGGAAAGGCGTCGTCGTTCTCGCGGCGGCATTCGTGCAGGGCAGCCAGGCTTTCCCAGCCGTAACCCTGCAACATGCGGGCGCGTTCGCGCGGATTGCCGCGCAGGATGCCGGCACGCGACGCGACCATGAACTCGTTGAGCGCATCGCCACGCTTGACATAGGCCAGACTGCCCGGCCGCGGCGGCTCGTAGAAACCCTTCTCGATCGCTGCCGCCGTCCGCCCCATGCCCGGCAGAATGCCGCTTTTTTCCCATTCGGCGAGGAAGGCGTCGGAGCCTCGGGCCAGCGCCGGATCGTCGAGCCGCACCCCCTGCCGGTAGATCGGCGGAAAGCTTTCCAGCCCGCCCGGCGCATAGAGCACCAGCCGCTCGACATGTTGCGGATAGGCGATGGCGTAACCGGCGGCCAGTTGCCCGCCGAGCGAATGGCCGAGATAGCTGGCCTTGGCGATGCCGAGTTGCTTGACCACCAGGTTGAAAACCAGTTTCCGGCTCTCGGCCAGACTGCGGTTGAGCGGCCGCTCAAGATTTTTCGGCAGCGACTTGCCGCCGAAAGACCAGTCGATGGCGATCACTCGCCAGCCGGCATCGAGCGGCGTTTGCATCAACAAACCCCAGTAGCCGGAATTCATGCCCCGGCCATGCAGCAGCACCAGCACCGGCGCCTTGGCTTTGGCGGCAGGATCGCCGTGGTAGAGATCGGCGTAAGCCACCTCCCAGGCCCGGCCCTGCCCGTCCGGTACGGTGGCGTACTGATGGGCGAACGGATAATGCACATGTTCGTCCCAGAAACTTTTTGCCGGATCGATTTCCGCATCGACCCGCGGCAACGGCAAAGGGGCAGCCGTCGCAAGCGAACACAGGCAAGCGAGCAGCCACAGCCGCCAGAATCCTCTCTTCATGTTTTCCCTCCCCGCTACGCCCGGCGTGACCGGGCCTCCCACGGCGGAGTGAATCAGGCTTGCCTGCCGGTCAGGCCCGACAATTCCGCCAACAGTCCATTCAGCGTTTGCTGATTGGCATTGCCGGAATCATACAGCGAGATCAGGCGTTCGACCTCTTCCTGCACGGTCGCCAGGATGGTTTGCTCCTGCCGCTCGCTCATGCCGAGGGCGGCAAAGGATTGCAGCAGCTTGTCCTGCAGTTGCTGGGCGCACAACGCCCCTTCGATGCGCACCGCTTCCTGCCGGCGCGCCAGATCGCGCAAAGCCTGCTCGACGCTGGCCACCAGGGCGACGATGCGCCCGCGGGTATCGCCCAAAGTATGGGTCGCCAGCAGGGCAGCCACCTTGGCGTCGGCCACCTCGGCGGCAATCGCCAGATGGTCGCGCAGCCGCCCGCACAATTCGGCATCGGCGGTCGGCATGTTGTTGATCAGCAGGGTCACGTGTTCGAAGTTATAGGCCGAACGCTTGCCTAGCGAGAAAATACGGTCGAGGCTGCGCACGTGGTTGATCACCGCCACCTCCATCGGGCAGTTCTGTCCCTGCGCGCTGAAAGTCCATTCATCGTCGCCCATGCGCAACTGCACCACGCCGTCGAGATGAAAGCCGGCAAAAAGTGCGAACAGCGATTCGCTAAGATCGGCCAGATGCGTGCAGTTGGCCAGATGGCGCAAAAAGCGGATCAGCACCGCGTATTCGTCCAGACTCGAAAGGATCAGCGAGGTGAGCAGTTCGGATTCGGCCACCTGCCCGCTCAGATCCCGGTTGCGGCTGGCCCAGTTGAGCGCGATGGCGATCTTTCGGCGAACTTCCTGCAACTGATAGGGCTTGGTGATGAAATCGGCCCCGCCGGCATCGTAACCTTCGAGCCGCGACTCCAGATCAGTCAGCCCGGAAGCGAAGATCACCTGAATACGCGCCGTACGCGAGTCGGCCATCAACTGGCGGCAAAAGTCGAAGCCGTTCATGCCGGGCAGATCGACATCCAGCAACAGCAAATCCGGAAGCTGCCCGACCATCCGGGACTGACATTCCTCGGCCGTGGCAAAGCACTCCACCCGGTAATCCTCTTCCAGGCTCTTGCCCAGCATGCGCCGGAAAACTTCGATGTCGTCCACCACGAAAATGGTCTGATCCTGGCTCATTCGCTCTCCCCCTCGTTCACGACCTTTTCCGGCTCACTTGGCCTGGCGGGTATAGGCCACCATCGCCGCCGCAATGCTCCCCAGCGGCAACACCTGATCGGCGCCGCCAAGACGGATGGCTTCCATCGGCATACCGAACACCACGCAACTCGCCTCGTCCTGGGCGATGGTATGCGCCCCGGCGTCGTGCATTTCCTTCATTCCCCGGGCGCCATCGTCGCCCATTCCGGTCATGATCACCCCCAGCGCATTGGCCCCGGCGCAACGCGCCACCGAGCGGAACAGCACGTCCACCGAGGGCTTGTGGCGATTGACCAGCGGGCCGTCGGCCACCTCGACCACGTATTGCGCACCGCTGCGCTTCAAGCTCATGTGCCGCCCGCCCGGCGCGATCAGGGCCCTCCCGGGAATCACCCGGTCGCCATCGCGGGCTTCGCGCACCTCGATCTGGCACAGGCTGTCGAGACGCTCGGCAAACATCGCGGTAAATTTTTCCGGCATGTGCTGAACGATGACAATACCCAGGCAGGTCGCCGGCAATTGGGTCAGCACCGCCTCCAGGGCCTGCGTGCCGCCGGTCGAGGTGCCCATGGCGATGACCTGATCGGTGGTGCGTGCCGAAACCGACAACCCACCAGTCGGTGCCACCGCCACGGGTGCCACTACAGCGGCCGGCACACTACGCCGCAAAGCGCCGAGGTTGGCGCGCGCCGCGGCGCGCACTGCCTGGGCAATGTCGTTGGAAGCGTCTTCGAGAAAAGACTTCAGCCCCACCTTGGGCTTGGTGATGATGCTCACCGCCCCGGCTGACAGCGCATCGAAAGTGGCCTGCGCCCCGCTTTCGGCCAGCGAGGAGCAGATCACCACCGGCGTCGGCCGCTCGGCCATCACCTTGCGCAGAAAGCTGATGCCGTCCATGCGCGGCATTTCGATATCGCAAATGATCACGTCCGGCCAGTTGACCTTCATCCGCTCCAGCGCAAACAGCGGATCGGGTGCGGCACCGATCACCTCGATGCCGGCCTCGCGCGACAGCGCCTGGGTGACCACCTGCCGCACCAGCGCCGAATCGTCGACGATCAGCACGCGAATCATTCTGCGCGCTCCGCGTCTTTGCGGTTAAACGGCTTTTTCATCGGGCTGGCTTCCGGTAAATGGTCGGTCGCTCCAGTTCCAACCCCTGGGCAATGCCGTTCAGCGATTCGGAATGTCCGACGATGAACCATCCGCCCGGCTTCAGCCGCGGCAGAAGATTGTTCACCACCAGTTGCTTGGTCTCCATATCGAAATAGATCATCACGTTGCGCAAGAAAATCACATCAAAGCTGCCGACGCTGCTGTCGACCGGCTCTTTCAGGTTGATCTGCCGGAAGCTGACGAATTTCTTGATTTCCGGCGCCACCATCAGCTTGCCGGCCTGGCTGCGCACCCCCTTCAGGCAATATTTGGCCAGATAGGCCGGCGGAATGCCCTCGGTGCGTTCCAGTGGATAGACCCCTGCGCGTGCCTTTTCCAGCACCTGAGTGCTGATGTCCGAGCCGAAGACCTCCCAGTTGGCACCCGGCATGTGCTCGGCCAGCACCATGGCCATGGTGTAGGCCTCCTCGCCCGAGGAACTGGCCGCGCTCCAGATGCGAAAGGTCTCGCCGGGACGCCGCGCCGGCAGGATCGCATCGCGCAGGAAGGCGAAATGCTTCCCCTCGCGGAAGAAATAGGTTTCGTTGGTGGTCAGCAGATCGACCATCACCTGCAATTCGTCGGCGTGCTGCGGCGAAGAAACCATGCGGTAATACTCGGCAAAGCTGTCCAGCCCGTGCGCCAGCAGGCGCTTGCGCAGGCGGCCGACCAGCAGCACCTTCTTGGCTTCGGTCAGGCTGATTCCGGCAATGTTGTAGATCAGCCGCTGGAACAGCGCGAATTCCTGATCGGAGATATCGGTCGGTTGCATCAGAACAGCTCGATCTTTTTCTCGGCCGTCGGCGGTTTCTGCAACAGCGAAGCGGCGTAGGCCTCTTCCTCGCGTTTCAGCGCCTGGGCGTTGATCAGGTTAGTGGTCACCCGCTTGCACCAGACATCGCCGTTCTGCGGCACAAACAGCACCTTGCGCGACCAGGGGCCGAGAAAATCCTTGGCCAGCAGCGGAATCCCTTCGCGATCCAGCCACTCGCAGGTGAAATCGGCATTTTTCTTGCCAATCGACAGCGTGCTCGGCAGGTTGCACTCGATGACATTGCCGCCGCCGAAAGCTTTGGCCTTGATCCGATGGCGGGCGGCACCGCGGGCCAACATGGCATTCAACAACGCTTCCATGCAGGCGTCGCCGGCCAGCAGCACGTCTTCGTCGCTGTGCCGGCTACGGCTCATCTGCGGCAGCATGAAGTGGTTCATGCCGCCGACCTGCGCCCCGGTATCGAACATGCACACCGCGACACAGGAACCGAGCAGGGTCGAGATCGGACGCGCTGCCTCGACAATGCAGCCTCCCGGGCCGATGCTGCGGGCCATGCGTTCGATTTCGGCCGACGAGAGTTTTGCGTAATCCATGATGCTCCGGACAAACAGACGGCCGGACCGGTCCCGAACCGGCCCGGCCGATGCGCCAACACCGGCGAATCAAGCGGAGGGGAACCGCTCAGCCGCCGGTTTCGTTGATCTGAACCTCACTATCCCCCATTCTCGACAAGAGGGCAATTTCCTCGATCGACAGCACCTTGCTGACATTGAGGATGATCACGAACTTGCCATTAACCTTGCCCATGCCGGAAATGAAGTCGGTACGGATCTTGGCGCCGAACCCCGGCGGCGGCTCGATCTCGCTCTTGGCGATTTCCAGCACCTCGGATACCGCATCGACCATGATGCCGATATCCTGGCTGGCCTCGCCATCGGAAAGCTCGATGATCACGATACAGGTCCGCCGCGCCACTTCGGTCGGTTTGTTGCCGAAACGGCTGGAAAGGTCGATGACCGGCACCACCGCGCCGCGCAGGTTGATCACCCCGCGGATGAAGGTGGGCATCATCGGAATTTCGGTAATCGACCCGTACTCGATGATTTCCTTGACGTTGAGGATGGCGACCGCAAACATTTCGCCCCCCAACGTAAAGGTCAGGTACTGCTGCGGCGCCTCGACCGCCGCAGCGAGCGCGGTCTTGGCTGCCTGAGCAGGTTGTTGAGCCAGTTGTCCCATGACTGCCTCCTGTCAGAACTTCTCGAAGTCGGACTCGTCGACAGTCACTGCGGCACGGGCAGGCGCCTTGCGGCTTCTCGGCGCGGCATGGCTCACCGGTGCCTTGAAGGACGCTCCGCCGGCATTCTGCTGATCGACCGTGAAGAAGCCCATCAACTGCTGCAACTGGCTGGCCTGTCCGCCAAGTTCCTCGGCCGTCGCCGCCAGCTCTTCCGACGCCGAAGCGTTCTGTTGCGTCGCCTTGTTCAGTTGGCCCATGGCACTGTTGATCTGACCCACGCCGGAGGATTGCTCTTCCGACGCCGAGGCGATTTCCTGCACCAGATCCGAGGTCTTCTGGATCGACGGCACCATCTCGGCCAGCAGATGCCCGGCGCGCTCGGCCATCTTCACCGAGGAACCGGCCAGAGTGCCGATTTCCTGCGCTGCCACCTGCGAACGCTCGGCCAGCTTGCGCACTTCCGCCGCCACCACCGCGAAGCCCTTTCCGTGCTCGCCGGCACGCGCCGCTTCGATCGCCGCATTCAAGGCCAGCAGGTTGGTCTGGTAGGCGATGTCGTCGATGATGCCGATCTTGTCGGCGATTTCCTTCATCGCATCCACCGTCTTGCCCACCGCCTCGCCGCCTTCGACCGCTTCCTTGGCCGACTTGGTGGCCATGTTGTCGGTGACCTTGGCGTTTTCGGTGTTCTGATTGACCGAGGCGGTCATCTCTTCCAGCGAGGCGGTGGTTTCTTCCACGCTCGCCGCCTGCTCGGACGAAGATTGGCTGAGCGATTGCGCCGTGGCCGAGACCTGGCCCGAGGCATTGGAAAGCGCATCGGCCGCGACGATGATCTGGGCGATGGTTTCCGAGAGCCGCGCAATGGTGTTATTGATGGCGTCCTTCAGCACCGCAAAGTCGCCCTGGTATTGCTTGCTGATGGTTTCGGTCATGTCGCCCTTTTCCATCGCCGCCATCACCCGCTGCACGTCATTGATCGGCCCGACCACGTTATCCAGCGTGTCATTCACCCCTTGCACGATCTTGCGGAAATCACCGAGGTGCTTGCTGGCATCGGCCCGGGTATCCAGCTTGCCAGCCACTGCTGCCGCCGAGAGCATGTTGGCGTCGGCCACCAGCGCCTTGATATTGGAGCGGACCTGTTCGATGGTGTCGTTGATGAATTTCTTCTTGCCCGGGAACTGTTCCAGCGGCGCATCCATATTGCCTTCGCCAAAGGCCTTGACGCAGGCCATGGCTTTTTTCTTGACCGCAATGTAGCCGAAGACCATGTCGTTTACACCCTTGGCCATCACGTTGAAATCGCCCTTGAACCTGGCCTCGTCGACCTTGACGTCGATATCGCCGGCATCGTGTTCCTTGGCCATGTGGTTCATCTCGCCAATCAGCGTCTTGACGTTGGTCTGCAGGGTCTCGACAGCACGCACCACGTCGCCAACCTCGTCCTTGGCGGTGCTTTCCAGCTTGAAGCTGAAGTCGCCGTCGGACATCTTTTTGGCTGCGGAAACCACTTCGGCAACCGGGCGAGTAATGCTGCGTGTGATCAGCCAGGCGAACAATACGGTCAGCGTCAAGGCAATCAGGGAAAGGATGATCAACAAACGCTCGGCGCTTTCGGCCATGGCCCCGGCTTCCTTACCGGCTTTTTCCATCAGGTTGCCCTGGTAATCAATCAGATCGCTGATGGATTTCATGTAAGCGCTTTGCGTCTTGCGGAATTCCCCGGTGAGCAGCCCCGGAATTTCGCTGCGCTTGTCGGTTCTCAACAGCTCGACAAAACGATCCTGTTGAACCACATAAGCGGCGCGCGCCTCCTTGAGCTTGCCAAGCAAGGCTTTGCCTTCATCGCTGGTGACGGTTTTTTCAAGTTTCTCGAACCTCTCGGTGATGACCTTGCGCTGTTCGGGAATCGCTTCCAGCGCCTTCTGCTGCTCACTGCCACCGAGAATATAGGCATTGCGTAACTGGCGAGCAATGGTGTTGATCGCATCAATCATGTCGTTGGCCAACACCGTCTTGGGGAAACGATCATTGGCCATCAGATCGATTTCCTTGTCCAATGCGGCGATACGCGTGTAGCCGACGGTGGCGATTATTGCCAGCAGGGCCAGTACCACGGCAAAACCGATGCCCAAACGGACGCCAAGTTTAAGATTGTTCAGCATGCTGTCTCTCCTTTTTGCTTCTTCAAGGCCAATCAATTTTGCGTGGTTGCCCGCGCCGCTGCGTTACTGCCCATTTCCTTCTCCTCGATGCGGGCGCACTGCTGCACCAACGCCTGCACATCGAGAATCAAAGCCACTTCACCGCTGCCGAGGATGGTCGAACCGCCGATGCCGCGCAGGTGTCGGAAGATGCTCGACAGCGGCTTGATCACCGTCTGGAACTCGCCCAACAGGGCATCGACGACAATGCCGGCCTTCTGCCCGGCGTACTGCACCACCACGATGTTTTCACGCGGCGGCAGTTCGCCGTCGATCTCGAACATCTGGCGCAGACGCACGAAAGGCAGCACCTCGCCGCGCAGGTTGAGATAGTCGCGGTCGCCGGCGCTGCCTTTGAGTTCGATGCATTCGATAACCATGTCCAGCGGGATTACGTAGGCCGCCTTGCCGACGCTGACCAGGAAGCCATCGATGATCGCCAGGGTCAGCGGCAGGCGGATGGTGAAGGTCGAGCCTTCGCCTTCGTGCGACATGACATCGACGCTGCCGCGCAGGCTCTGGATATTGCGCCGCACCACATCCATGCCAACGCCACGGCCGGAAAGATTGGTCACCTGGTCAGCGGTCGAAAAGCCCGGCTCGAAAATGAGATTGAGGATTTCCTGATCGGTCAGGGTCTGGGTCGGCTGCACCAGCCCGCGATCGATAGCCTTTTTCAGCACTTTCTCGCGCGGGATGCCGCCGCCGTCGTCGCGCACTTCGATGACGATGCTGCCGGAATCGTGGAAGGAATTAAGCTCCAACCGGCCTTGCCGCGGCTTCCCGCGCGCTTCGCGCACCTCGGCGGTTTCGAGCCCGTGGTCCATGGCGTTTCTGACCAGATGCATCAGCGGGTCGCCGATCTTTTCCACCACCGTCTTGTCCAGTTCGGTATCGGCACCGGTGATGACCAGTTCGATTTCCTTGCCCAGTTCCTTGGAAACGTCGCGCACCACGCGGTTGAAGCGGTTGAAGGTTTCGCCGATCTGCACCATGCGCAGTTGCAGGGCGGAGTCGCGGATATCCTCAACCAGGCGGGAAAGCACCGATGTCGATTCGATCAGCTCGGAAATACCGCTTTTCTGGGCCTGCAGATTGGCCGAGGCGCCGGCGATGACCAGTTCGCCGACCAGGTTGATCAACTGATCGAGTTTGTCGGCCTGCACCCGGATCAGCCGCGCTTCGGCAGTCTTCTTTTCGCTGATCTGTGCCTGCTTGCTCGCCGCCGCGTCGACCAGCGCCTTTTGCACCACCTTGTGTTCAACCAGGATTTCGCCCAATGGCGGCGGTGGCGGCGGCGGTTCATCGCTTTCGGCATCCGGAGTCTGCGCGCTCTTCAACTGATCGACCAACCCCTGATCGAGTTCGGCCTGGGTCAACGCGCCGCAGCGCACCAGAATTTCGCCGATGCGCATGTTGTCTTCCGGCAGATCTTCGATCAGCCTCAGGTATTCCTCAACCTTGCTGTTCGGCGGCAGGATGCGCAGATCGCAATCGTCGCGCACGAATTCGAACACCCGCTCGATATCGGCCTTGCTCGCCCGGCTCTGGAAACGGATTTCGAAACCGAGGTAGCAGGATTCGGGGTCCATCTCGTCGCCGGCCGGCATGTTCTCGGCCACCGTGGTGAGATGCAGGATCTCGCCCAGACTGGCGAGGTAACGCAGGAAGGATAGCGGGTCCATGCCGCCGCGCAGCACGTTCGGCCCGAAGCGCACCGAAATGTGCCAGCTGTCGGTATTGACCACGCCACCGCCGCTGGCTTCCACTTCCACCGCGTGTTCGACCACGCTGCTGCCGGCCGGCGCCGCTTCCGCCGGGGTGAAACGGCCCAGTTCGGCCAGCAATGCCTGCCCTTCGGATTGCGTCTTTTCCTCGGGCGCGCTGGCGCCGCTGGCCAGCACATCGATCAGCACCCCGAGATGATCGCAGCAGCGCAGCAGCAGGCCAACCAGTTCCTCGGAGAGTGCCAGATCGCCGGTACGCAGCCGGTCAAGGGTGTTTTCCACGAGGTGCATGAAACGCTCGATGAAATGGCACTCGATCACCCCGGAGGCGCCCTTGATGGTGTGCGCCGCCCGGAAGATGGCATTGATTTCCTCGCCGGTTCCCGGTGCCTGCTCGAGCTTCAGCAAGCCATGTTCCATTTCGGCGAGCTGTTCGCGCGCTTCCTGAATGAATGCCCCAGTCAATTCGTCCATACGCTTCGCCTCACTGCCTGTTTCGCGCGGTAATCACCACCGGGTCGCCGAAATCGGCCGCCAGATTGCAGAAATCGATGGTTTCCTGCACCGCCTCGCTATGCGCGACGATGCGCATTTCCTTGTTCAGCCGGGTCGCCTCGCGCTTGGCGAAGATCAGGATCTGCACCCCGGCGGTATCGATGCGCCCGACCTGCGAGAGATCGAGCTCGATGGCCTTGTGTTTGCCGATCGCCGTCTGCAACCGCGCCTTGAGCGCGGCGGCGTTGTAGATGGTCAGATCGTCTTCGATGGCCAGACAAAACGGCGTTGCCATGCTGCCTCCCGTTCGCGGGCGTACCCGCCCAGAATCAGTGCAGAACCAGCTTGATGGTGTTGAGCAGATCGTCGGCGGTGGCCGGCTTGACGATCCAGCCGGAAGCGCCGGCTTCCTTGGCCTCCGCCCGCCGAGATTGTTGCGATTCGGTGGTCAGGAACAGGATCGGCATGAATCGATAGCTCGCCAACTGCCGGATCTTCTTGATCAGTTCGATGCCGTTCATGCCCGGCATGTTGAGATCGGTGATCAGCAGATCCGCCTTGACGCCGCCCTGGAATTTTTTCAGCGCATCTTCGGCGTTCGAGGCTTTCTCAATGGCAAAACCGGCCTTGGTCAGGATGCTGGAAATACTGAGCAGAATGGTGGTCGAGTCATCCACCAGAAAAATCGTTTTCATGCTGCTTTCCCCTGGTTGTTCGCTGTCCTGATCGGGTTCGGGACGGCAACGCCAGACTATCGGGAGCGGGCAGCGCGGCGCTAACGTAAATTTACGTAGACGGCTCCGCATCATTGCCGATGTCCGCCACCGGCTGGCGGCGGTTTAATGGGCCATCAGTCTGGCCGTTGTGCTGGAGAAAACGATGTGGATTGCGTCAACGAGTGTGCTCACCCAAGCGGGAGAACAAGGTCGCCAGCTCGATCGAGGTCGAGCAGTTGGTCTTGATCAGCGCCTGCGCGCGGTGCGCATCCACGGTGCGCGGGCTGATCTGCAGCACCTGGGCGATCTCGCGGCTGGTCAGGCCGCGGGCGATCAGTTCGGCTACTTCGCGCTCGCGCGCGGAAAGGGTACTTCGCGCTCGCGCGCGGAAAGGGAGTTGAGGCTGGCTTCCATTTCGGCACGCACGCTTTGCTCCAGCGCCAGCTGCCGCTCCTGTTCGAGCATGGTCTGCACGGCTTCGAGCAATTCGGAATTGGAAAAGGGTTTTTCCAGAAACTCGATCGCACCGAGTTTCATCGCCTGCACGGTGGTGCGGATCTCACCGTATCCGGTCGCCACGATTGCCGGCAATTGCGAATTGCTCGCGCGCAGGCGGCGCAACACTTCCAAGCCGCTCATGCCGGGCATGCGCAGGTCGACAATCAGCCCACCGTGCCATTCGGGCGTCCAGGCGCGAAAAAAATCCTCGCCGCTGGTGAAAAACCGGGTCACAACGCCAATCGAATCGAGCAGATCACGATAAAGTGTGATCATCCCAATATCATCCTCAATGACGTAAATAGTCGGCTGGCTGATCCTGTTCTCCATGGCAAGGAATACGAGTTGATACCCCAACGGTCACCTAGCATAACCGAGATTTCTCCGGCATGGACGGGCACGCTCATGCGCAAATGCGGGAGTGCGCTGTGCTGACGTGGATCATGCAACAGGCAAGACGCCTCATCGGTGCCAAAGCACCACTGCAAGACGCGCCAAATTCCAGCGAGCGCATGCTGCAGTGCCTGTTCGACCAACCAGCCGTCTCGGTCGCCATTATTGATCCAGAAACCGGCCGCTGGTTGCGTTTCAACGACCGGACGCATGAGGCGCTCGGCTACACGCGCCAAGAAATGGAAGGCAAAAGCTGGCAGGATTTCGTTCATCCCGCGGACGTAGCGGAGCGGCAAGCGCAATTTGCCAAGGTATACCGCGGCGAGATCGATTCGCTCTCGGGGATTTCGCGCTACCAGCACAAGAACGGATCGACACTGTATGTCCAGTCGACCCTCGCCTGCGCCCGGCATCCGGACGGCAGGCCAGAGTTCTACCTCGCTACCGGCATCGACATCACCCAAAAGGCGGAATCCGATCGCGTCCTGTTGTTGCGCGCCGGCTTGCTGGAAAAAATGGCCGAAATTGCCCAGATCGGTGCCTGGTCGCTGGATCTGCGCAGCATGCGGCTTTCCTGGTCGCAGGAGGTCTATCGTATCCACGGGCTCGACCCGGATACCCCGGTCGACGTCGACCAGGGCATTAACTATTACGCGCCGGAAGCTCGGCCGGCAATCAGTGCCGCCATCGAAAATGCCATCCAGAACGGAGAATCCTGGGATCTGGAATTGCCGTTTATCAACGCCGCCGGCCAGCGACTGTGGGTGCGCGCGCAAGGTGCGCCGGTACGCGAAAACGGCAAAACCATCCTGCTGCACGGCGCGTTTCAGGACATCACCACCCGTCGGATGAAAGACGAGGAGCTGCGTGCGCTCGTTCAGCAGCAGGAAAGCCTGCTGAGCAATGCCACGGTCGGCATCGTTAAAATCCGGCAACGCCGTTTCGTTTCCTGCAACCGGCGCATGGAGGAAATGTTTGGCTACGCCCCTGGAGAAATGGACGGGCAATCCACCGAAATCATTTTTCCCAGCCGCCACGAATTTGAAGAAACCGGGCGGATCGCTTACGCCAAACTGGCACATGTACGCAGCTATGCCGCCGAATCCTGGCGGGTCCGCAAGGACGGTAGCCGGGTTCGCACCCTGTTTACCGGAACGGTCGTCGATCAGGACCAGCCGGATGACGGCAGTGTCTGGTGCTTCATCGACGTTTCAGCCGCCTGGGAAAGCCAGCAACTCTCGCGCCGTCTGTTGCAGGCCGTGGAACAATGCCCCTCGGCGGTCCTGATCACCGATACACAGGCGCGCATCGAGTATGTCAACTCGGCGCTTTGCGAAAGCAGCGGCTACCGCGCGGAAGAATTGCTGGGGCATAACCCGCGCATGCTCAAATCCGGCAATACCGACCCCGCAACCTATCGGGAAATGTGGCAACACCTTGGCGCTGGCCTGAGTTGGCGCGGCACCCTGCAGAATCGCAAGAAAAGTGGCGAGCTCTACTGGGAAAGCCTGGCGATTTCGCCCATCGCCGATGAGCAGGGGATCGTCACCCACTACCTCGGTATCAAGGAGGACGTGACCAAGCGCTGGCAACTCATGGAAGAGCTCGAGCAATACCGGCGCAATCTTGAAGAAAACTCCCAGCGTTTCGAGCAACTGGCCGAGCAGAGCCGGACGGTGATCTGGGAAGTCAATGCCGACGGACTGTTTACCTTCGTCAGCAACAGCATTTCCCGGGCCTTCGGCTATCTACCTGAAGAACTGGAAGGGCAACTGCACTTCTACGACCTCCACCCCACCGAGGCTCGCGACCAATACAAGCTGGAAGTTTTCGAAGCCTTTTCCCGCGGCGACCACTTCCGCGATTTTGTCAGCCCACTGCTGGCCAAATCCGGTGAACCGATGTGGGTCTTGACCAACGCCATTCCGCTCTGGCACGCCGACGGCACCTTGCGCGGCTATCGCGGCAGCAGCATCGACATCACCGAGTCCCGCCTGCTGTTGCAGCAGCTTGAAGCCAATCAGGAATTGCTGCGTGACAAAAGCGAACAACTCGATCGCTACAGCAGCCATCTTGAAGAAGTGGTGCGCGAACGCACCGCCGAGCTCTCGGCAGCGCTTGAAGCCGCCCTGGTCGCCGACCGCACCAAGGATGAATTCCTGGCCAATGTCAGCCACGAAATGCGCACTCCGCTCAACGTGGTTATCGGCCTCGCTGACCTGGCCCGCCGTGCCACACCGGATGGCAAGGTCGCCGATTATCTGGACAAGATCGCGGCCGCCGGCCGGAATCTGGGGGGCATCATCAACGATCTGCTCGATCTTTCCAAGATCGTGGCCGGGCATCTCGAATTCGAGCAGATCACCTTCAATCCACGCGATCTCGCCACCCGCTGCCACGCCGCCTTGCAGCACAAAGCGGCAGAAAAGGGGCTGCATTTCGCCATCGCGCTCGATCCGTCCCTGCCGGAACAACTGATCGGCGACCCGTTGCGGGTCGAACAGATCATGCTCAATCTGCTCAACAACGCCATCAAATTCACCCCCGCTGGCCATGTGCAGGCGCAACTGAGCTGTGCCGACCGGCGGGACGGCCGCGTCGCGCTTGGCATTCGCGTTGAGGATACTGGCATCGGCATCGAACCGGCCAAACGCGACAAGCTGTTCCAGCCCTTCTATCAGGTCGACGCTTCGATCACCCGGCAATACGGCGGCACCGGCCTCGGGCTGCATATCTGCAAGCGTCTGGCCGAAATGATGGATGGCGACATTTCTGCCGACAGCCGCCCGGGAGGAGGCTCGGTGTTCCAGGTACAGGTGTGGCTGCTCGAAAAAGTGCCCGCTCCGCAAGCCGCCACCGATCAAGACACCGCCTTGCCGGAGCGCATCATGCGCTATCGCGACGTGCAGGTGCTGGCGGTAGATGATCATCCGACCAATCTGGAAATTGTCGAAGAGCTGCTCAGCGCGGCCAATATCCGCACCCATCGGGCAAGCAACGGCCAGGAAGCGCTGGAGTTCCTCCGGCGACATGGCCGCCAGTCCTTCGATCTGGTGTTGATGGATATCCAGATGCCGGTCATGGACGGCCTGACCGCCACCCGTAACATCCACCTGATGCCGGAATTCGCCGATCTTCCGATCATTGCGCTGACTGCGCACACCATGGAACATGAAAAGCGCGCCGGGCTGGCGGCCGGGGTCAATGATCACATCGGCAAACCCTTCGAGACCCGCCAGTTCTATGCAGTCCTTGACCGCTGGCTGCCGCGCATCAAGCAGCAGGGCGAAGCCGAGCCAGCCTCCCGCCCGGCCGGATTCCCGACGCTGGAAGGTGTGGATACCCAGAGCGGGCTGGCGCGCTTTGCCGGCAATGCCGAGCGCTACCGTCACTGGCTGCTGGCTTTTGTCGACGAGTCGGCACATTGGCAGGCACAAGTCTCCGCCCAACTGGCATCCGGACAACTCGACCAGGCCCGGCAATCGGCCCACGCCATGCGCGGCCGCGCCGGCATGCTGGGCGCCAGCGAAGTCCAATTCGCCGCAGCCGCACTCGAACAGGCGCTGGAACAAGGCCGTCCTGACGAGGCCTGCTGGCAAACGCTGCAGCAAGCGCTAGGCAGATTGTGCCAATCGGTGTCGACACTAGCCGCCAGGGAACAACCATGAACCCGCGATACCGGCATTGCCTGTTTGCCAGCCTGCTGATTTCGATCAGTTTGGCTGCATTGGCTTCCTCCGCGCCCCCACCCACGAGAGAACTTTCCACCATCGACTTCGGACTTCGACCGCTGGCTTTTCCTTCTGCGATCTATGCCGAACCGCTGCAGCGTGATCGCATTCTGCGCGAGGAACTCGCCAAACGCGGCTGGAACCTCAAACAACACGCCTTTCTGGCCGGCAGCGATGTTCTCATACAATTGCGCAGCGGGCTGCTCAAAGCTGCCATCGTTGGCGACGTACCCACCGTACAGGCGCTGGCGGGCGGCGAATTCATCGCCGTGGCGATCACCAAGCACGGATTTGCCACGGTCATTACCCGCAAGATCGGCACCCTAGCCGCCCTGCGCGGCAAGAAAATCGGCAACGTCGCCGGCACCTCGGCACACTATGTGCTGCATGAGGCCCTCGCCAGCGCCGGTCTGAGCGAGCGGGATATCGAACTGGTCGAAATGCCGATGAGCGAAATGCTGCCGGCGCTGGCCAGCGGCAAGATCGATGCCTGTGCAGTCTGGGAACCATTTGCCACCCTAGCACGCCGCAATTATCCGCAATTCGGTTTTGCCTACCGGGGGCTGAGCAATGACTATCTGCTGATCAAGCGTTCGCTGGCCGAGCGCGACCCCGAGTTCGTACACCATCTTGTTGCCGCGGTGCTTCGCGCCCATTTCTGGCTCAAAAAGCAACCAGCCAATCTCGAACATGCGGCCACAAGCAGCCTCAATGCCGCCCGCACACTGGCGGGCGGCACGCTCCCGCTCAGCCGCGCCGAACTGATTCACATCGCCCGGCAGGACGCCCTGCAAGTCTCGGGATTGCCAAGGCTCCCCCAGCGCGAAGACATCCCAGCCGCACGCCTTGTCAAGCGCCTCGACTTTCTCAAAAAGACCGGAAAACTTGACGAATCGGTCACCTGGCAGGACATATCCGGCCGCTTTGCCCCCCAACCGCTCGAAACGGTCATTCATAACGCCCAGCGTTACCGCATTCGTGAGTACGATTATGATTGACCTTCGGCAAACGCTCCCCGGCAGATGGCTGGCAGATCGGCGCATCGGCATCCGCAGCCGGATTCTGCTGAACTTTGCCGCACTCTTCCTGCTCGGCACCCTGGCGCTGGAAGGCATCGGCCTCTTTGGGCTGCCGGCACTCGGCATCCAGGGAGACATTCCCGCCACGCGTGAGCGCGCACTGCAGACACTCAACTCCACCGCGGACGACCGCCGGCTCATGCTCGAACAATGGCTGCAAGACCGTCGTCTCGACGTTGCCAAACTGGCCAATCACCGCGCAATCCAGCAAGACCTCGAAATTCTCTCGGACGTAGTGGCCCGCCAGCGACAACGTGGATCGCTGGACACCGCATTCTGGGAGAGTTATCAACGCACTGCCACCTACCAGCGCTTTCAGAATAATCTGGCATCGTTCAGCGATTTCGCCAACGATATTTATGCCGGCGTCAGCTTCATCGACACCGAGAGCGGGGATCAGATCGCTGGTGACCGGCTTGCCCAGATCGGCCGGAATTTTTCCGGACATCTCGCGCTCATCAAGGCAAGGCAATACCCGAACGACGAGCAGATTTTCTTTGTCACTCGCCCGGCAACCGGGCAAGTGATGCTGGTTTTTCTGCACAAGCTGCGCGAATCACAGAGTACGCCGAACGCCAAGCTTGAGAATCTGGTCATGGCGCTGGGCATCCGTCCGGAAGCTATACCACTGACCGATTCCGAAGGCGTTCCGGGAAAGACCCAAAAAACATTGCTGATCGACCAGACTCAGCGATTGATCTCACGCTTGCGTCCCGGACAATCCACCACCGAACCTTTACAGGTCATTGCCGAACGCATCGATAGTCGCATCGCTCAGTTAGCCACACGCGGTGGCGAAGGTATGGTCGCCGAACTCGATCACCGCGGCCAGCCGGTCCTCGCCGCCTTCCGCCACATTCCGCTCTCTGCGGAAGAGGGATGGAGCCTGATCGTCCAGCAAGACGAGGCCGAGGTGATCGGGCAGATGATCGAACGTCTGTGGCAACGCATCCCGCTGACTCTCGGTATTCTGGTGCTGATCCTGCTCGGGGTACGCTGGTTGGCCCAACGCATTGCACGGCCGATTGTCGACCTGGCGCATACCACCCAGGCGCTGGAAGCCGGCGATCTTTGTGCACGATCAACGATCCGCCGCAGAGACGAAATCGGCTTGCTGGCCCATGCATTCAATGCCATGGCCGAACGGGTATCGGCCTGGCATGAAGCACTTCAGGAAACCGTCAACGAACGGACGGCGCAACTTCAGCAGACCAATCAGTTATACCAGTTGCTCGGGCACAGCAATCAGGCCATCGTGCAATGCGAAAACGAACACGATCTGTTCGTGCGCATCTGCCAGGATGCCGTGGTACTCGGCGGCATGAAAATGGCCTGGATCGGAGAAGTCGACACCCACAACCAAAAAATTCTCCCTGTCGAGAGCTTCGGAGACCATGATGGTTTTCTCAATACGCTTGAACTCTCGACCACCAACGACCCATCGGCTGAGCAATGCCCGGTCAATCGCGCGCTGTCTGAAGGGCGCCCGGTCTGGTGCCAGGACTTTCTTGAAGATCTGAGCACCTGCTCTTGGCATCAGCAGGCGATACGCAACGGCTGGGCCAGCATGGCGGCCCTGCCGCTGCAGCGCGGCGGCCAGATCGTCGGCATCCTGGCGCTCTATGCCGGAACGCGCGATGCCTTCGACCCACAGGTTCAGGAATTGTTGCAGGAGATGGCGGTGGATATCGGCTTTGCCCTCGAGCACTACGCCGGTGAAGCTCAACGCCGTGTCATGGAACAATCGCTACGACAAAACGAGGCCCGTTTCCACGGGATTTTCAGCCAGGTCGAGGATGGCATCGTGCTGGCCGATTTCCATACGCAGTTGGTCGAATCGGTGAATCCGGCTTTCCTGCGCATGTGCGGGCTCACCGCCGAACAGGCGACAGGCCGCAAGGTAGCCGATTTTCACGCACCGGAGGATCTGCCACGCGTCATCGAAGCCTTTGCCATGCTGCAGGAAAACCGCAAGGTCTCGGTCGAAAACATGCCCTTCCTGCGCCATGATGGCTCGACGTTCAACGCCGACATTGTTGCCTCGGTAATCGAACTTGAGGGCCGGCCACTGGTTTGCGGCGTGATTCGCGACATTACCGAACGCGAGCGCATCACCGATGAACTGAAGCGGCACCGCGAACACCTTGAAGAAATCGTCCGCGAGCGCACTGGGGAACTCTCCGCCGCGCTGGAAGCCGCACGCGTCGCCGACCAGACCAAGGACGCTTTCCTGGCGAACATCAGCCACGAACTGCGCACTCCGCTCAACGCGATCATGGGTTTCGCGCAACTGGCGCACTCCACCGGGACCGATCCCCGCCAGCGCGACTATCTGGCCAAGATCACCACCGCTGCGCGCTCGCTGGCCGAGATCATCAACGATTTGCTCGACCTCTCCAAAATTGCCGCCGGGCACCTGGAATTCGAATCTATCGCTTTCAGCCCAGCCAGCCTGGTCGAGCGTTGCGAGTCGATGATGTCGCATCAGGCAGCGGCCAAAGGATTGCAACTCTCAACCCTGATCGATCCGGCAATTCCGGCCAGCCTGATCGGCGACCCGCATCGCATCGAACAGATTCTGCTCAATCTGCTGTCGAACGCCATCAAATACACTCAGGAGGGCCGCATCGAGTTGCGAATCGGGATCAAAGAACAAAATCCGGAGCGTATCTGCCTGCAGGCCGAGGTCGAAGATACCGGCATCGGCATCGATCCCCGCGAACTGGCCCGCCTGTTCAAGCCTTTTTCCCAGGTCGATGCCTCGATTACCCGCAGGTATGGCGGCACCGGGCTCGGGCTGGCCATCAGCAAGCGCCTGGCCGAAATGATGGATGGCGACATCTCGGTCAAGAGCCGCAAGGGTGAAGGAAGTACCTTCCGCGCGACTTTCTGGCTGCGCCTGCCCGAGGGCAACGCCATGCCGATACCGGCACAGCAGGCGCCAGCGCCGCGCAAGACAGTACGATTCCATGATTCCCGGGTGTTGGTAGCGGAGGACCAGACGGTCAATCAGCTGATCATCGAGGAATTGCTGCGCGGCGTAGGTATCGAGGCAGTCATCGCTCACAACGGCCAGGAAGCACTGGACATCCTGGAGCGCATGCCGGCCAAGGCCTTCGATCTGGTGCTGATGGACCTCCAGATGCCGCTGCTCGACGGATTGAGCGCCACCCGCAAGATCCGCCAGCGACCGGAACATGCCACATTGCCGATCGTCGCCCTGACCGCGCATAGCATGGAGCACGAGCAACAGGCGGCGCGGGAAGCCGGGATGAACGACCACCTCGCCAAGCCTTTCGAGATGGATCAGTTTTATGCCGCGCTGGCACGCTGGATACCGGCAGCCAAGCAGCAGATTGTCCAGGAAGGCCGCCCAACCGGCATGCCAGAGGGCCTGCCGCAGATCGAAGGACTGGATACCGCGGCCGGGCTGACCTATTTTGCCAGCAAGGAGGCCCGCTACCGCTACTGGCTGGGAGTCTTTGCCGAACGCGCCGGAGAGGAGGCCGCCCAGATCATCGCCGATATCGCGGGCGGCGAACTCTCGACTGCGGCCGAGCGCACCCACGCCTTGAAGGGGCGGATCGGCATGCTCGGCATGACTGCCCTGCACGTGACCGCCAGCGAGCTCAACAGCCTGTTGCTGGCCGGATCATCCAGCGCATCCGCGGCGGCGACGCTGGCTGCCAGATTCGGGGAAGAGGTCGGCAAGATGTGTCGCCTGCTTTCCAAAGCGTTGGCCATTGCTCCCGCCGAGAACAACCAACATGCCGCGCCGACCGGCAGCGCCGGACAACTGCCTGAAGAAGAACGGGCCAAGGTGATGAAATTGCTCGAACGCTGCGACGGCGCCAGCGCCGACGCCATTGCCGATTGTCTGGCGCGCTATCCGCATGCCGACTGTGCCCAAAAACTCCGCGAGGCGCTGCAATTCGCCCAGCATTTCGATTACGCCGCCGCCGCGCGGACCTTGACGCCATGACCACCCTACACTTCCAATGCCCCGCACCTGCCCCGCAAGCTGCAGACGCCGCTGGCAGACAGACCGTGTTGCTGGTCGATGACGATCTGGTGGTGCTGGAAATCGTCAATGAATGCCTGCGCCCGCATTACCAGACCCGCGTGGCCATGCGCGGCGATCTGGCCCTGGAACTCGCCTGCCGGCCGCCGGTACCTGACCTGATCCTGCTCGATGTCGAATTACCTGACATGGCTGGCTACGAGGTTTGCGCCGCCTTGAAGCGCAATCGGCTGACCGCCGATATTCCGGTGATCTTCCTCTCCAGCCACTCCGATGTCGGCGATATCACCCGCGGGCTGGAAAGCGGTGGCGTCGACTACGTCACCAAGCCGGTGGCGCCACCGATCCTGTTGGCGCGCCTGCGCACGCACCTGCACCTGCGCGACCAGAACCTGCATCTGGAAACCCTGGTCAGGGCCAGAACGCAGGAACTGGAAAGCGCCACCACCGAACTGCACCGCGACCGCGATCTGGCGATGATCGCCCTCGGCGCGCTGGCCGAAACGCGCGACAACGAGACCGGCAATCACATCCGCCGGACCTGCGCCTACGTCGAACTGCTGGCCAGACATCTCGCCACCCTGCCCGCTTACCGCAATCTGCCGGCAAGCCACTGGGAACGCATCTGGAAATCGGCACCGCTGCACGATATCGGCAAGGTCGGCATTCCCGACCACATCCTGCTTAAACCTGGCAAGCTGGAAGTCGACGAATTCGAACTGATGAAACGTCACACCGTGCTCGGCAGGGATGCCTTGCGCCTGGCCGAACAGCGCATCGGTGCGGAAACCACGTTCCTGCGCACGGCGGTGGAAATTGCCTACTGCCACCACGAACGCTGGGATGGCAAGGGTTATCCGGAAGGCCTGCATGGCAATTCCATCCCGCTTTCCGCCCGGCTGATGGCGATTGCCGACGTTTACGATGCACTGACCAGCAAGCGCGTCTACAAGGCGGCGATCTCGCACGCCGAGGCCAGCGAAATCATCGTTTCCGAGCGCGACCGGCACTTCGATCCGCAACTGATCGATTGCTTCATTGCCGAAAACGAGCGCTTCCGCGAAATTGCCACCAGTTTCTGCGACTTTTGACCCGACATGCACTGCCCGCACCCCCAACCCCGACCAAGAACCCTGTTTGAACAGAGAGGCCAACATGAGTAGCGAATTCAAAGTCTTCGTCGTCGATGACGATCCGGCAACGCTGGAAATCATGCAAGCCATCCTCGAATCGGAATGCCAGGTCGAGACCTTTCCCGGTGCCGAAGCCTGCCTGGAGCGCATCACCAGCGACAAGCCGGACATGTTCCTGCTCGATGTCAGCATGCCGGGCATGGACGGCTACAGCCTGTGCAGCCGGATCAAGGAAGACTTCTCGCTCAACAGCATTCCGGTGACCTTCGTCTCCAGCAACGACAGCAGCGACGCCCGCCTGAAAGGCTATGACGTTGGCGGCGACGATTTCGTTGTCAAGCCCTTCGATCCGGAAGAACTGCGACGCAAGGTGCGCGTGGCGCGCCAGATCGCCCGCAACCGCGAGCAATTGAAAGAGCAGATCGAATCAGCGGAATATCTCTCGTCGCTGGCACTGGCCGGCATGGACGAAGGCGGCATTGCCCTGCAGTTCATGAGCGAACTGATCGGCTGGGACACCGAGCAGGAAGTCGCCGAAGGCTTGCTCAAGCTGTTGCAGCGCTATCGACTCGATGGCGCGGTGCAGACCCGCATCGACGGTCACAAGCTGACCCTGAGCGCCCGTGGCATGAACCTCCCCCTGGAAACCTCGATTCTCGATCACGTCAGCACCATGGACCGGATTTTCGAGTTCCGCAATCGCAGCGCGCACAACTTCGAGCGCGTCTCGCTGATCGTCAACAACCTGCCGCTCGACGATCCCGATTATTGCGGCCGCCTGCGCGACAACCTCTCGATTGCGGTACAGGGCGCCGATTCGCGCCTACGCGCCATCGAGACGGAAATGGCCAACCGGCACAGCCAGCAGATCATCCTCAGCGTGATGGCCGGTATCCGCGACGCGCTCTCCGATCTGCGCTGGGCGCACGAAACCGACCGGCAGCGCAGTTCGGAAACCATCCTGGAAATGGAAAAAGGCCTGCTCGATTCCTTCGTGCATCTCGGCCTGACCGAGAATCAAGAGCAATTTCTGGTCAATTTCGTCAATGGCTACATGCAGCGCCTGGTCGCCGAATCGGACCACAGCCGCGAAACCTACGAAACCCTCAACCGCCTGAACGACCAGTTGAAGCAACTGGTTCCGTCCAGCCGGATAAGCTAAGAAATTCAGCTTTCAGCACGCGCACCGGCGATCCAGCGCTGCATCTCCGGGTCGTTCCAGACCGTATCCATGTAGGCCTGCACCACCGGGGAGACCGCCACGCCGTAGGTGCGAAAGCGTGTCACCACCGGCGCGAACATCGCATCGACGGCGCTGAAGGCGCCGAACAGCCACGGCCCGCCCGCGCCGAAGCGCGCCCGGCAATCTTCCCAGACCGCCTGAATGCGGGCGATGTCGCGTTGCACCTCGGGAGTACCCTCGACCTTAAGGCCGGTAGCATTGATGTTCATCGGCATCGTGCTGCGCAAGGCGGCAAAGCCGGAATGCATTTCCGCGGCCAGCGAACGTGCCAAGGCCCGCTGCATCCGCTCGATTGGCCACAACACCGGCATCTGCTCCGCCACAAACTCGATGATCGCCAGCGAATCCCAGATAGCCACGCCCTCCTCGATCAGCACCGGCACCTTGCCGGCCGGGCTGTATTGCTGCAGCGTCGCCCGCGTCTCCGGCAGGTCGAGACGCACCAGCACCTCCTCGAAGGGCAGGCCGGATTTGGCCAGCGCCAGCCAGGGACGCAGCGACCAGGAAGACAGATTTTTGTTGCCGATCACCAGTTGCCGGGACATGAAGTGCTCCAATCGCTAAAAAAGGCAGTATTACGCGTCACGCGCGCACCGGCAAGCCAACCGCATGACTACCCGGCCGACGCCAGCGCCCGCGCGATGCGGTGCCGGCCGACCGTGGTTTTCGGCACCTTGCCGGGGAACCAGCAGCGCACATCCTCGTCCAGGCCGATACCGTGCATGTAGTTGTAGAGCGCCTTGGCGAGCGCCTGACCAAGCACAGCATGATCGACGCCACTGGGGTCGATGAATTCGACATCGTTCTTGGCGAAACTCACCGGCGGTAGCGGTTTCAGGCGGATGCCGTATTCGGCGGGATGGAGGCCGACCGGCGAATGCACCGTGCAGGCGAAGCGGTGGAAAAAGCCGGACTGGATGCAGCCTTCGACGAACAATTGCCGCACGTATTCCAGCGCATCGACGGTGTCCTGCACCGTTTGCGTCGGGAAGCCGTACATCAGGTAGGCGTGCACCATGATCCCGGCCTCGCTGAAGGCGCGCGTCACCCGCGCCACCTGGTCGACGGAAACGCCTTTCTGCATCAGTTTGAGCAGGCGGTCGGAGGCGACTTCCAGCCCGCCGGAGACGGCGATGCATCCGCTCTCGGCCAGTTGCCGGCAGAGTTCCGGGGTGAAGGATTTCTCGAAGCGGATATTGCCCCACCAGGAAATCGCCCGCTGCCGCCTGGCCAGTTCGTCGGCCAGCGCCTTCAGCGCCTTGGGCGGGGCGGCTTCGTCAACGAAATGAAAGCCGCTTTGCCCGGTTTCGGCAATGACGCTTTCGATGCGGTCGACCAGCGTTTCGGCATTGGCGGCCTCGAAGCGGCCGATGTAATCAAGGCTGACATCGCAGAAGCTGCATTTTTTCCAGTAGCAGCCGTGCGCCACGGTCAGCTTGTTCCAGCGTCCGTCCGACCACAGGCGGTGCATCGGGTTGAGCATATCGAGCAGCGACAGGTAGCGGTCAAGCGGCAGGCCGTCCCAGGTCGGCGTGCCGACCTCGGCGAAGGGCACGTCCGGCTCGCTGCTGTTGAAATAGCGCACCTTGCCGTCGACGCGGGCGAAGGTGCGGACCAGATTCAGGCGCGGCCGCTGCCCGGCGAGATGTTCGAGCAGCGCCAGCAGCGGGCGTTCGCCGTCATCCAGCGTGACGTAGTCGAAGTAATCGAACACCCGTGCTTCGGAAAGTTCGCGCAACTCGGTATTGACGTAACCGCCGCCGAGAACGACCACGATTTCCGGGTCGTGCGCCTTGATCGTCTGCGCCATGCGGAAGGCGGCATAGACCGAACCGGGGAAAGGCACGGAAATCAGCACCAGCGTCGGCTGGTGTTTTTCCAGGGCGGCCAGGGTCAGGTCTTGCAAAGCCGTATCGACCAGGGTCGGCGGCGCGGCCAGTGCCGCCGCCAGCGGTTGAAAAGTCGGCTGGCTGCGCGCCAGCGATTCGGCGTAGCGGACAAATTCAAAGCGTTCATCGACGGCTTCGCGCAGCACGTCGGCCAGATCGTTGAGATAGAGCGTCGCCAGATGGCGTGCCTTGTCCTGCACGCCCAGCGCGCCAAAGGCCCAGGCCAGCGGGTCGCCGCCGTCTTCGTCGATATAGACATCGAGCGATTCGAAGCGTGGCCCTTCCGGCAGAAAGGCGCGGCTGGCGATGCGGTGGCCGAGCGAGGGGTCGCGCCCCTGCAAAAAAGCCAGCACCGGCTCGACCGTGGCGAGATAGCGGACAACGTGTTGGTCGAAATGGCGCAAACACGGCGAGCGCCGCTTGGCCGGAATGCGCCTGACGCAGTCGTGGATCGCCCGCAGACCATCCGGCGAAAACAGTTTGAGCACCAGCGCCAGCGCGATGTCTTCCTGCACCGCGGCGAATCCGCGCGAACGCAAAAAGCCGGTGAGATACGCCGTCGACGGATACGGCGTGTTGAGTTGCGTCATCGGCGGGATGAGCGAGAGGACGCGGATGAGGGCGGTAGGCTGCATCAGCCGCATGATAGGGGAAGACCGCCATTTTCTGTTACCCTGTTGCCCCTTGTTTTTGCCTGATCCGCGCCCGGTTCGTGGCCGGATCGCCCCGGAGTTCCCATGATTACCCTCAAAAGCGTCACCCTGCGCCGCGGCGCCAAGGTGCTGCTCGACAATGCCTCGGTCACCATCAATCCCGGCGAGAAGGTCGGCCTCGTCGGCCGCAACGGCGCCGGCAAATCGACCCTGTTCGGCCTGATCAACGGCACGCTGCACGAAGACGGCGGCGATTTCAGCCTGCCGGCGCAGTGGCGCATGGCGCAGGTGGCGCAGGACATGCCGGAAACTAGCCAGAGCGCCACCGACTTTGTCATCGAGGGCGACACCGCCCTGCTGGCGGCGCAGCAGGAGGTGCACGCCGCCGAAGCCAGCGACGACGGCGAGCGCATGGCGCACGCCTACATGGCGCTGCACGATGCCGGCGCGCATGACGCGCAGGCGCGGGCGCAGGCACTGATCCTCGGTCTCGGGTTCAAGACGACGGAAATGAACAACCCGGTCGATAGCTTCTCCGGCGGCTGGCGCATGCGCCTGCAACTGGCGCGGGCGTTGATGTGCCCTTCCGATCTGCTGCTGCTCGACGAGCCGACCAACCACCTCGACCTCGACGCCCTGGTCTGGCTCGAAGCCTGGCTCAAGCGTTACGAAGGCACGATGCTGGTGATCAGCCACGACCGCGAATTTCTCGACGCCATCACCAATGTCACGCTGCACATCGAGAAC
>Ga0209570_1000772_pt1 | contig 26492 bp, 22 predicted proteins | sample EBPBio172007_DNA_FD_185861 | JGI IMG/M metagenome (GOLD analysis project Ga0209570, IMG submission 185861) | Wastewater treatment Type I Accumulibacter community from EBPR Bioreactor in Madison, WI, USA - Reactor 1_9/17/2007_ DNA (SPAdes)... | ecosystem: Engineered > Bioreactor > EBPR >... | reverse complement strand
CATACGCGGCGGTTTGTTCAATGTGTATTTGGGTGAGAAAAACCCATTACCGGAGAATTTTTCTCGTGAGTATTGGGTTGGTATCTCCATCAAAGGCGGCGCAGAGTTTTCTCGTGTGAAGATGACAAGCGTTCCTTATGCTTTCCAAGCAGAGAAAGCCCAAAAAGCCGATGAATTGAGCGGTGGTTTGGTCACACGTGTTAATGGGATGCAAGGCGATATTGAATTACGCGGTGGCGATGGCCTTGAAGTACGCACAAGCGAAGCAGGCGGCTTGGTTGTAGGTTTAAGCGAAGAAGCCAAAAATGAAGGTTTGCTCAATCAGGGCACAGAATGGTTATTGGCGGGCAATCCGAATGCTACTGCAGCAAGTTGGTTGGGAACGGCGAATAATAATCCTTTGGTGATACGGACGAATAATACCGAGCGTATGCGCATATTATCCACGGGTAATATCGGTATCGGTGAAACGAATCCGGCAGTACGCTTGACGGTAGCTCGTCAGATGATGATTACGAACACGGGTGGTACACCTGAGTTACGCATAGCTGCATCGTCGGGTGCTAATTATACGGCATTCCGCACAACAAACCAAAGTGCAACAATAACTTATACCCTTCCTGCTGCGGGTGGTGCCGCGGGAAGTGCTCTTGTGACAGATGCGAACAATAATTTAAGTTGGACAGATTTAAGAGAATGGAAGACCATAGGCAATAGCAATTTGACGAGCACATCGTTTATTGGTAGCACGAATAGTCAGCCATTTATCGTAAAGACGAATAATGCCGAGCGTTTGCGTATTACAGCCTCAGGTGCCTTGGGTATCAATGAAGATGCACCGATAGAGCGACTTGAAGTAGCGGGTAATATAGTTGTTAAGCCAACAAGTTCAACCACAGGTGAATTGCGGCTCGTCGAAGAATTTGGCGGCAGCGGCAATAACTATACAGCAATTAAAGCACGGGCACAAAGTGTCAATATCACATGGAAACTTCCTGTGGCTCAAGGTGCAGCCGGTCAGGTATTGACCAATAATGGCACAGGTGAACTTTATTGGGCACCGGCGGGTTTGAGTGCATTAAGTGGCTGGAGTCTTGATGGTAATGCCGCAGCGGGTGGTGACTTTTTGGGCACAACCAATACATCACCGCTTGATGTTCGTGTCAATAATACTACTCGTTTATATCTTCTTGCTTCCGGCTCATTACAGCGCAGTTCTGCAGGAAATTTGCGTGGTACTGAAGCCATTGACTTACAAACAAGTCGCTCCGCTCCGGGGCAAGTAGCAAGCGGTAATTACAGCATAATCAGTGGTGGTCGTTTTAATCAAGCCTCGGGTTTATCGAGCGTTGTCAGTGGCGGTGAAAGCAATCTTGCCTCAGGGACAGGTTCTGTAGTAAGCGGTGGTACAAGTAACGTTGCTTCTAATACAGGCGCAACTATCGGCGGCGGTAATCAAAATACAGCAAGCGGTATTCGCAGTGTTGTTTCTGGTGGTAATTCTAATACCGCATCAGGACAAACCTCATTAGTTGTGGGCGGTAGCAGCAATGTTGCCAATAACACAGGCGCAGTGGTCACAGGCGGTGATAATAATACAGCAAGCGGCTCACAAAGCTTTGTCGGTTCTGGTAGCAATAATACGGCAAGCGGCACCAGAGCACTTGTTGTTGGTGGTAATACCAATACAGCATCAGGTCAAACTTCCGTTGTGGTTGGAGGTCTCAATAACCTTGCAAGCGGCGTAAGTTCCGCTATTGTTGGCGGTGAGAACAATGTGGCAAGTCTTAATAGAGCATTTATCGGTACAGGAACTTCCAATACTGCATCAGGTGTGAACTCCGCAGTGGTGGCAGGTAACGGCAATTCTGCTTCCGGTCAAAATGCTTTGGTAGGTACAGGAGCAAGTAATCAAGCAATGGGCGAAAATTCTATGATTGGCTCCGGTCGTGAAAACCAAATCAACAATGCAGGTCTTAATAGCGGTATTATATCGGGCTTCTCTAATTTAATTACAAGCAATCATGTTATCATCGGCGGTGGTTTTGATAATACTGCCGGTGCAGAAAAATCCTTTATCGGTGGCGGTCAATTTAATACTATTGACCAAAGCGGTAATGGTGGGCGTGTTTCCTTTATCGGTGGCGGTCATCGCAATCAAATGTTCGGTGATACAAGTGTGATCGGTGGCGGTTCACGCAATGTGGTGAACTTAACTTCCTTCTATAACTTCATTGGCGGCGGTATGCTCAACAGCATCTTAACCAATGACAGTTCCACTATCGGTGGCGGTGCACTGAATCGCATTCTTGCTAATTCCGATGCTTCGACGATTGCCGGCGGTATGAATAATACACTGAGTTCACGTTCACGTGCTTCTACCATCGGCGGTGGTCGTGGCAATACGATAGATAGTGCGAACTATGCCGGTATAGCAAGTGGTCATAGCAATACCATCCAAACCGATGCAGACTATAACTTTATCGGTGGCGGTAATAGCAATACAATCACAAATTCTGACAGCGCAACCATCGGTGGTGGTGCGATGAATCTCATCACAACTAATGCTGACGCTTCAACCATCGGTGGTGGTAATAATAATACCATCAACAGCAATTCACGCTCATCCACTATCGGCGGTGGCAATACCAATACTATCGCTACAGGGGCATTCTCTGTGACTATCGGCGGTGGTAATAGCAATGATATTGGCAACACTGCCAACTATGCAACCATCAGCGGTGGTAGAGATAACAATATTGCTGCTAATGGTCTCAATTCTGCAATACTTGGCGGTACTTTGAATGATATCGGTACAGCAACAGGTGCTACCAATGCTATTATCGGCGGCGGTAAAAGTAATGATATTGCTGATAATGCAAATTATGGTGCTATACTTGGTGGTGCTTCCAATAAGATAAATATGGGAACACACAATCTTATCGGCGGCGGTGACTCAAATAGAGTAATGACAGGTAATTACAATGCCATCCTTGGTGGTCAAAATAACCTTGTTGTTTCCGGTAATCACAGCGCAGTGCTCGGCGGTTTCAGTAACAGTGTTACAGGGGATTTGTCCTTTGCTCTCGGCATAGGCAATACTGCTGCGAATAATGGTTTTGCGCTTGGTAATGGTTCCACAGCCGATGCCAATGAATATTATGCAAAATACTCTGCCGGCTTCGTGATGGAAGGCGCGGGAACAGCAAATGACAACTTTACGGCTACCTTTATTAACCCTAATAGCGGTAATAGTAATTCCAATGGTATTGCTATCCAACTTGCAAACCCCGCTCCGGGCGTAACAAATCATTTTGTGGAATTCCGCAGCGCAGGTGGCACAGTCGTTGGTCGTATCGAAGGTCAGCTTGATCCCGATCTTGATCAGTTGGATGACAATGCTATCAATGGCGACAGTGAGCATATCACAACTCTTGATTTATATGATTATCTGATTGAAAATGCCCAAGGAGATTATGATGGTGCAAAGGTTGCTTTAGGTTTTGCTATTGCCGATGTTGTGTTCGCAGGTCTTGATCTTGGACAGGTCATCGCAGAAGTTGCCGGTTGGTCATCGTGTGCGGCGGCTACGCTTGGTGCTTGTACGGGTGGACAAATTGCTAAAGCTTTAGACATTGCAACCAAAGCTGCCATTTTAGGGTCATCCATCGCAGCAACAGTTATTGCCGGTTTGGATCTCAAAGGTGCTAAAGATGCTTTGGAAGATATGAAAAATCTGAAATGTGAATATATCACCATGATGAAAGATAATAATGGCGTTTCCTATGAATCAGGTGCTGCCGATTATGCAGAATGGTTGCCCAAATTACTTCCATCAGAAAAATTCGCTCCAACAGACATCGTTGCTGTCAAAGCAGGTAAAATCACAAAAAATACTGCCGATGCCGATCAATTCATGGTTATCTCTACAAAACCTATCGTACTTGGTAATATGCCTGCCGCAGGTGAAAACAAAAAAGATTATGAAAAAGTTGCTTTCATGGGTCAAGTGCCCGTACGTGTACTCGGTAAAGTACAAAAAGGCGATTATATTCTTCCTTCAGGCGGTAATAATGGTTTCGGTATTGCTGTAGCTCCAAACAAAATGAAAACAGAAGATTTCAAAAAAATCGTCGGTGTGGCTTGGTCAGAAAGCAAAGAAGAGCGTAATGTCAATATTATTAATGTGGCAGTGGGTCTCAATACCAATAGCTTAGCTTCTGTTATTGAAAGACAAGCAAAACAAATTCTTGAACTTCAGCAGGCAGTTTCCTATACTCAAGACCATATCAAAAAAAGCAATGATCAAATGAGTGCTATTTCAGCAACATTATCACAAATGGTGCCCGGTTTTGAGGCAACACTTAAAGCAAAAGGTGTTGAGTTAAAAAATAATCCTCTTCGTGAATTCAAATTTGATTTTGCGGCTACTGATATATCGAAAAATGTTGTTGCGCCTGTCACAAATACCGTTCCTACGGTGACGATGCCGAAAATATTCTTCGATGATGAGGATATCAGAAATGGTTTCCGCAAGGTCGAACAAGATTTAAAAGAGCGCGGTGTTGATATCAATGCTAATCCTTATCTTCAGAATGTGTTTAATGATCCCGAATATAAAAATACATTCATAAAAAGTTTACAGGATCGGATGAATAATACCGCAATTGAAATGTCACAAAAAGAATATTCTGAAAAAAAACAATAAACAGTCTATTCATTAACGATTAACTCATTTTTTGAAAATTAAATCTTGAAGAATATTATGAAAACATTTTATGGGGTTTCCCTATTTCTTCTTTGTTTTATAGTAACATATAGCGATATATTTGCTGCTGTGGATGTTACTATAAAAACAAGTTTGACTCGTACTGTCACAAAAACAATTACCGCTTCTGCTTCATCAGGAAGTTGCGGCAATGCTGCTCCGGCGGACGATGTCTTTACTTTTGATGTGCAAGTGGTGGACAGTAATGTCACTCAATTTACCGTGCGTGTGGTGGAAAAAGAAAACACAAGCAATGAGGTATTGGGACCAAGTACACATGCTATAAATTCCGGCGGCGGTGGAAATTATAATCTTGCTACAGGTGAATTAACCCACACTGTCACAGGTATCCCATCATCAAAAAAACCTTTGCTTTTGCAACTGTTCAAAGGTGGCTCCGCCAGCGGCACTCCTTATGTTGAGCAAGAAGTAAGTTCCGCACGCGGCACCAAAGTTCAATCCGGTGTGCTCGATATTGGTGATGTTGCAGGTGGAACAACCGTTTCTAATCCGGGTGGCGTAGTTACAGGTGGCTCAAAGTCCAATAATGGTTCCTCTAGTATCATTACTGTCAATATTGAACCACAAGAAGATGCCAATTATGCGGTGATGGTGACTATTCAATCGCTTTCGGGTGATCCTGATGTTGATAATGATATTAAAGTTCCGGTTATCCGAAACAGAAATACTACATCATTTCAGGTGTATCTCTATGAAAATAACAATGATACACAAGACCTTCGTTTGCATGTTATGATACAGGGTTATCAATAAACCGCAAGGGAATTGATAAAAACATCAAGCCGGCAGTGCATAGCGCGCTGTCGGCTTTTTTTATGGGCGAAAGTCCGGAACAATACATCCATCCCGTCCTCGTTTTTCGCCCCATCCCATCCTTCCCCGCGGGGAAGGAGTAATAATCCTTGCACTGCTATTACTGTCCGTACACGATGATGAAGATTATATGATAGACAAGATAGTGCTTGATGCAGCGACCGTTTCAGAGTATAAAGAGAGAAGTATATCCTGTGAATCCTATAATCCTTGCACTGCTATTACTGTCCGTACACGATGATGAAGATTATATGATAGACAAGATAGTGCTTGATGCAGCGAGTGTTTCTGCGTATAAAGAGAGAAGTATATCCTGTGAATCCTATAATCCCTGAAATTCTGTTCTGACTATTATTGTCCGCACACGATGATGAAGATTATATGATAGACAAGATAGTACTTGATGCAGCGACCGTTTCAGGGTATAAAGAGAGCAGTATATCCTGTGAATCCTATAATCCCTGAAATTCTGTTGTTGTCCGTACACGATGATGAAGATTATATGATAGACAAGATAGTGCTTGATGCTGCGACCGTTTCAGAGTATAAAGAGAGAAGTATATCCTGTGAATCTTATAATCCCTGTCATCCTGTTCTGACGACGAACCCGATTGAAGGGATGACGAGCCTGATTGAAGGGACGACGAGCCCGATTGAAGCGACGACGAGCCCGATTGAACCGACGACGAGCCCGATTGAACCGACGACGAGCCCGATTGAAGCGACGACGACCCCGATTGAAGCGACGACGACCCCTGTTGAAGCGACGACGACCCCTGTTGAAGTGCATCAAGAGCCCTCGTAGTCGCATCAAGACCCCTCGTAGTCGCGTCGAGACCCCTCGTAGTCGCATCAAGACCCCTCGTAGTCGCATCGAGAGCCCTCGTAGTCGCATCGAGAGCCCTCGTAGTCGCATCGAGAGCCCTCGTAGTCGCGTCGAGACCCCTCGTAGTCGCGTCGAGACCCCTCGTAATCGGCTCAATTGGCTAAAAAATGGCGTTTTTTGGCAAAAAAGGGGGAAAGTTGAGGTAAAAAGCCGACTTTCTAGTACAACCGATCCGCTTTCTAGTACAACCGATCCGCTTTTTGCCGCAACCGATCCGCTTTTTGCCGCAACCGATCCGCTTTTTGCCGCAACCGATTGGCTTTTCGTTACAACCGATTGGCTTTTCGCTGCAACCGAACGCGTTTTCAGTGCAGCCGATTGCGTTTTCAGTGCAACCGATTGCGTTTTCAGTGCAGCCGATTGCGTTTTCAGTGCAACCGATTGGCTTTTTACTGCAACCGCTGTTAGCGGTTCGGGCATTTAGTTCTCGTTCATCTTATCAATTGCTTCCCTTCTATTTTTTACTTCCAAAATTTTGTAAATGTTATTGATATGTGTCTTTACAGTGGATAATGATATAAATAGTTTTTCGGCAATTTCTTTATTACTTAATCCTTTCGTTATCAATTCCAACACTTCAACTTCCCGCACAGAAAGTAAGTTTTTAAGATCTTCCCTTTCTTTTGGTTCAATATTTTGGCTGTATTCAGAATAAATTTGTTGTCTTTGTCTTTCAATTTCAAGTTTCAGCCAAAAACGAAGTGCAAAAAACACAAACAAGAGCAATAGTATTGGAATGATAGGATATCTTTGCCAAAACCACAAAAATACTTTTCCATCAAATGAAAATCCGATGGAGGATAATGCAAATAAAATGCTCAATGCTATCAGTATCTCTTGTTTGCGTTTCGCTGTCATAATCTGTTAATGACCGGGCTTAAAGTTAGTGTTAATAAGCATTTTACTGAGCAACGCACTTGCAATTGCCCACGATAGAATTGAACTTGTGTATTTGTTTAAAATTAAAAAGGTCAGTCCATTGCCGTTGAAAGTAAATGCAAATGGAATAAGTGCAAAAAGCATAGATAAACCAACAAGTTGATTTTTGCTAAGTTTGGGTTTTGTCAAGAGTAATACAAGAAGAATAATTAATTGTCCACACCAAACTACATATTTGAGCGAAGTATTAAGTAGAAGTTGTGTCCCGTTTTGAGAAAATGTAAATGTCAATGGCATAAGGCCGATAAAAATTGTCAAGCCGAACAAAAGTTTTGTAGATGATATTTGGTTGTCCATATCAGTTTGATTTTATGTGAAACGATATGCAAAATTACTTTCATTATCTTTTTCTATCTTCATTTTGTGAGGTGGATTAAGGGTCGAGTGTTGGGTTGAAAGTTCACTCCACCCTGTTTTGTTGGTGTATTGCCTGACAGCTAAGGATTGGCTTTATAGTACAACCGATCCGCTTTTTTCGCCCCATCCCGTCCTTCCCCGTGGGGAAGGAGATGGAATGATAATCCCTTCGGGATGAAACGTTTAGAGGAATTGATGCTGTGTGGAAATAATGTGGAAACAATGAGTAAAACCAATAATGCAAAAGATATGGGAGTCTTTATTTGTATCATTAACAAAGGGAATTGACAATGGGAAAGTATTATGGCATTTTTTTGATACTATGTGTGGTGTGTTCAGCGGAGCTTTCGGCGCAAGGTTGCAGCGATGCGGGTGCATGCAGTATCTATGGCGATCATACGGGAGCGGATACAAGCACCTATCATCAGATTGCGGTGGGTATGTCTTCGGGTAAAGCAGATAATGACATTATTGTGTGGGGACAGTATCTTGAATATCAATGGCGTGCAAGTGATGTTTTGGGGTTAAGTGCGAAAATGACTTCATTGGCACAAAGTGGTAATGGATTATCGGTATTTGGTTTGGGAGATATATATCTGACATCGGCAATCGCTGTTGCGGATGATATTACCGTGACCATAGGAGGTAAATTCCCCTTGACCGATGGGAATCGTTTGGATAATGGCAATGCTTTACCTATGGATTATCAATCAAGTTTGGGCACAATAGATATTCTTGCGGGTATGACATATCGTTGGGATAATATGCGCTTTGCTCTTGCTTTGCAGCAACCACTCACGCAGAATAATAATCAGTTTTTGGCTGCAAACAGTATGCAATTACAGAATTTTCCTTCCACTCGGAACTTCATACGCAGCGGTGATATTGTCGGCAGAGTTTCTTATGGTATTTCTTTGGCTGATTCATGGAGATTGACTCCGAGTATTGTACCGATTTATCATTTGGCAAATGACAGATTTACCGATGTTGCGAGCAAAGAATTTGAGATTGAGGGTTCGCAAGGGCTGACACTTAATGGGAATATATTTTTGGATTATACTATACGGCAAGGTCACTCATTGCAGCTCAATATAGCGATGCCATTTGTTGTGAGGAAAGCCCGTCCCGATGGATTAACGCGGAGTTTTCTTGCGGGTATTGAATATAAGGTTGCATTGTGATTCACCACAAAGAGCAAAGAATTAGAGAGAGGTTGGTACTTCTTCATTCTTAGTAAATACGTCAATCATACCGTCAACAGAGATTACAATTGCTAATACTCTATTCGGTTGCTTATTCTCTACGTATCTTAATGCAGAATTATATCTTGCGCCTCTTGACAGTGAAGCTTTATCCGTCTTATCTCCATCAAGGATGACACCGAAAGCGTGACAATTCAATACTTCGTCCAGTAAAATAGCCCCATCAATTTTTGCAAGGTTACTAAATAAATTTATATTTTCTGTAGTAAGTTTAGGAGGGTCTTCAATCTTGAATGAATTGCTTGACAATCTATATGCTTCTTCTTGTGCATCTAAAGATATAACTATGATTCCTCCGTTTCTTTCTTCTATCATGTATTTTATAAATGCTTTTAAGAGTTCAGATAAATTAATCTCATTAAACTCTGTTTGAGGGAACATAGCACTATACTTATCTATTGACTCTTTAATTTTTACATCGTATGGATTTATCTCAATAGGAATTCCACTTTTGACATGTAAAAGAACAGTCTGATTAAAGATCAATCTCCATGAATTCATACCTGTGAATTCAATAATAAACTTATCCTGAATGTTAGGGCTTGATGATACTCCATGTATAAATAAAGGGTCCGCAATGAGATAGTTTTGATTGTCAGTAATTTCTAACATTTTTCGTACTTTTCTGCTTTCACGGAATTGGAAAGGTGTACGGAGGTGTATAGACAAATAATCACCTCCCGATGTTAAGAGTACCTTGCCATTACATTCTTTATGTTCATAATTCATGGATGCGACATAATTACAAGCATCAAATAACTTATCGAATAATTTGGGGTTGTGGTTATTCCTGATATAGGTGGGCGGATTAGTATTCTTTGTTGTTATTTGAACAACTTTGGTCATAAATGATCGTGCCGCATTAGTTAAAATGTCGTCAAAAGATTGTCCATCAATTTGCCATAATTCTTTCCTGTGCTCTTCCCAAATTAAATCATTTAAAAAGTCTATGTCGAGCATCAGTTTTTTGGCAATTCTTGTCAAATAACCTTCAAGGATACTTTTGAGAAAAGAAACACTTTTTGTATCTCCCAATGGGAATATATTAGCTTGCTCTTGTAAATCGAACTCAAAAAAGTGGATTTTGTCTATTGAGATACATATATGTATATCGTATTCGCCATCGGATATACCTCTTGATACAAATAATTTCTGTTTGTCATTGTTCGGTGAAAAATTTCGTATTGCTTCAACTACTGAAAAATCCTTAATTGTTTTTTTTATCTCATTTTTAAAGGTAGTGGAAAAATCCTCCTTGGCTTCCCATCCACCGACAGAAAAACGGTTGGCTTTTTCTTCAAATAATTCATCAAACTCTGCTTCTTTTGTTCTTACAAAAGTATTAAATTCATCTGCTCCAACATTGTTGTAAGGAAGTTCTCCGTAGTCAGATTCAAGCGGTTGAATTTGAATGATTTTATCCTCTTCGTCATCCTCTTTTCTTAATGCAAGTATATAAAGAGAAAAACTAATAACGTCACTGTGGTTACATACACCATCAATGTATCTAAAAAAACGAGACGTATTACTTAGTAACACCTCGTATAGAAACGCCCATTTTGCAGCATTATAACCAGTATCACTCATAAAATTAGTTTGTATTAATTAGAAATTTCTATCATAAACCCTTCAAATATCAAATCTGTAATAAACTCTTCGACATTATATATGGATATAATTGCACCTGTTTGTATCTTACAGTTTGTAGCCGTTCTGTCCATGAACTCCTCCAATGTATGTGTCGGTATATGGCTGCTTTCCCAAAGCAATTCAGCGAGTTCTTGGTAATTGGATGCAGAAACTATGCCACCACCTAAAAGCTTATATTTCATAATTTCCTGCAAATTTATGACTCAATACCGTATTGTATGAAAAGGTAACTATGATAGTGTAATAATGTGAGTACAGACATTATTTGATTTTTTTATGAAAGATTGTATTTATTCCATTTTTTTCGCTTCATTCCACCATTCGTCCATTTCGCCGAGAGTCATGTCGCGTAAATTTTTGCCATATTCGGCGGCTTTTTGTTCAATATAGGCAAAGCGTCGGGTGAATTTGCTATTGGTTAATTGTACGCTTTCTTCGGCAACGATTCCTTCAAATCGAGCAGCATTGACAAGGGCAAAAAACACATCGCCGAATTCTTGTTTGGTTTTTTGGGGATTGTCTTGGCTCATTGCTTCATGCAGTTCTGCTAATTCTTCATCTACTTTTTTCCACATTTCTTTTTTATCCGACCAATCGAAGCCGACTCCTGCTGCTTTTTCTTGAATACGTTGGGCACGCAGGAGGGCGGGCATTGCTGCGGGCACACCTTCCAACACGGAGGAGCGTCCCTCTTTCATTTTCATTTCTTCCCATCGTTGTTTGACTTCTTGTTCATTGTCGGCTTTGCTTTCGCCAAAGACATGGGGGTGGCGATGGACTAATTTTTCAAATACTCTTTGTATGACATCTTGCATGGTAAATGCTCCTCTTTGTTCTGCCATAACTCCGTGCATAACCACGTGGAGCAATAAGTCCCCCAATTCTTTGGAAAACTCTTTATCGTCGCCTTGTGCGATGGCATCTAAGGTTTCGTATGCTTCTTCGACCAAAAGATGGGAGATGGATTCATGGGTTTGTTTTCTGTCCCAAGGACATTCTTTGCGCAGAATAATGACTAATTCATAAAAAGCATTGAACCATTCTTGTAAGCCGGCGGGCATGGAGGGCATTGGTACGGCAATGGCGGCGGAGTTCTGTTCGCTCATGAGTTTATTCCTTGAAAAGTTTCCGTGAAGAAAAGTTTTCACAAAACTACTGACAATCCGAGAGAGAAAAGAGAAAAATTGGCGAGTTAAGAGGAAGAAGGTATGGTGCTGTTCATAAATTTCCGATTTTTGCCGCTGTAAATTGTCATACAAAATTTCAATATGTGTAAAGTGAAAGGGTAGAATGTTATGGAAAGAAGAATTACGAAGTGGTGGAGTCCTCGCCTCAATAAAGAAATGGAGATAGTGAAGTATGGCTATTATGGCTTTGCTTTATTGATGTTCCCGACGGCTGCTGCTGATTATTTGGAGTATGAGCGTTTTTATCTTATAGACGCAATACGTCCTTATATCAATAGCGGTAAAGTAAAGGTTTATTCGATAAACAGCATCAACAGCGAAAGCTGGCTGAATTCACGCATGAAGACTCGAGATAAAGCCATACGTCATCAGCAATATAATGGCTATGTTGCCGAAGAAGTTGCACCTTTTATCTATAATGATTGCGGCGGTCAGCGTGTGCCGATTATTACGACGGGCGCATCGCTTGGGGCATTCCATGCGGTGAATACTGTATTGCGCCGTCCTGATTTGTTCGATGGTTTTATCGGTATGAGCGGCACATATGATATTAAGCTCTATACGGGTAAGTATTATGATGAGAACTGCTATTTTAATTCTCCGGTTGATTATATGCCTAATATGAACGATCATCATACTTTAGAGTTATTGCGCAGTAAAAAGCATTTGCATTTTGTGACGGGTCAGGGTAATTATGAATATCCGCCTGCATCGAAGGAGATGAGCCAAATATTGTGGAATAAGGGCATCCCGAATGAACTGGATTTGTGGGGTAAGGATATGCCGCATGATTGGCCCACATGGCGCGAGATGTTGCCGCATTATCTTGCGACACGTTTTTGAGTGTAATTGAGAGAGGTCAATATTTCCCTTCGCTGCTTTTGGGTTGCGAAGGGATTGTTTTTAGTAATTGTGTCGTTTTGTGCGTCTTGGAGCAGAGGGCTTGTGTGGTAATCGGCTCATCAATAAATTTCTAATGGTATGAATGAAGAATTAAAACAACGCTATCATCATCGCGATAGAATCATTCGTGTTTTATCGAAAAGTGGTAATATCCGTGCAGTAGCAGTAAAAAGTACGCAAACAGTGCTTGCGGCACAGGAAAAACACGAACTTGATCTTTTATCATCGTACTTTTTGGGTAAAGTGTTGTCGGGTGCAGCATTGCTTGCCTCATTTCTTAAGGGTGAGGAGCGTATAATTTTGCAAACGGAAGGCAGCGGTGTTATTCAAAATATGTATGCTGAGGCATTGCAAGTGGGGGAGGTTCGCGGTTATGTACGTATGCAACATGGCGTGGAGAATCCTCTTGAGCATATAAGTCATTTTCATGAGGCATTGGGTGCGGGGTTTTTGAAGGTAACCAAATTCCGATACAATAGCTATGAACCGACCACAGGTATTGTGGAGTTATTGCGAGGTGATGTGACATCGGATCTTGCTTTGTATCTTGCTCAATCGGAGCAAATACCATCAGGAGTTCGTTTGGATGTGGCATATAATGAACAGGGTATAATCATCGGCAGCGGTGGTGTTATTGCCCAAGCGATGCCCGGAGCAAGTGAGGCGGAGATAGAGCGCGTGGAATCGCTTATGCGTGAATTGCCGAATTTGGGAACATTGTTCGCATATCATGAAACCCCTGATGATATATTGCATCGCATATTGCCGGATGGTTTTGATGTGATTAGCACCACTCCTTTGGATTTTTATTGTCGTTGTTCTTTGGCTCGTTTCAAAGCTGTTATCCAAACACTTGGTATCAATGAAGTCAAGGAAATGCGTGACGAAAAGCAGAATGAATTGTCTTGCCAGTATTGCAGTACGAAATATCATCTGACGGATGAGGATTTTGACGAGATGATTATGGCACTTGAGGCAGAAAGAAATTAATCATAGTTTTGTGTTTCAAAAAAATTGCATAATTTGGTCTAAGACATTGTTAGATTGTGCAATGTTGAAGTTGTTTTTCCCATTTTTACAGAGTATTTACCATGATACACCGTAGAATATTGCAGAGCATAATGTGCCTGCCCTTATTTTTCATCATGCTTGGTTGCAATGAATCCGTATCAGTACCAGAGGATATTGCACGCCAATTAACAGTAGAGCAAGCGGTCATAGAGCCGGGTTTTACATGGCTTCAGCCGACAATGGACACTTATACGCCGAATGCCGAATCGGTGAAGCAAATAGCGGATTCATACAGTGCCGATCCCAATCGCTCCGTTATTGTGTATGTTAATCCGGGATGTTCATGCGTTGGTTCACGTAAATATGTACCCCATGCATTAAAAACATTGCAAGCAGCGGGTATCCCGAGCAGTAAAATTACTATCTTCACTATGCGTACCGCAAGCGGTCGTCATCCTCATAGTGATAAGTATATATTGGAGGGTTTGCCGAGTGTGTATATACTCAAAGGCACGACGACGACGTTTTACTTCGAAACCAAAAATGAAGTATCAACATGGCGTTCGGCGACAAGCAGCAGAAATACTGTCACAGAAAAAGATGCAATTGAAACAGTGTTGGCGCAGGGCTTTGCTCTCTAAGCATACTGTATGTTTATGTGGAGCGGTTTTCTTGAAACTATTTCAGGGAAGCCGCTTTTTATTTTAAGGTAAGGTATGATAATTCAAAAATTTGGCGGAACTTCCGTTGCCAATGCCATTGCGATGCGTGCAGTGCTTTCTATAGTGCGTCGCGAGATTCCGCGGCAACCGATTGTGGTGCTCAGTGCTTGTTCCGGTGCGACCAATGACTTGATAACTCTTGTTGAGTATGCTGCGAAAGGAGACCGTGCGGCAGTGCAGCAATCCATTCATGCACTTCGCGAACGCCATGTGGCATTATGTACCGAGTTGATACCCAATCCGGAGCGTTTGTCAAAAGTTGTTGAGAGTATAGGTGTGATGTGCACTGAACTTGCGGTGTACTGCGAAGGTGTTGCATTATTGGGAGAGTGTACGCCTCGTTCAATAGCATATTCGTCTGCAATGGGAGAACTATTGTCTTCGACGATATTTGCGGCTTATGCGCAAAGTGAAGGTGTTTCCGCTGTTTTTGCGGATGCTCGTAAATTTATGCGAACCGATGATACATTCTTAGGAGGTATCGTTGACACCTTTGAGTTACGAGTTCTTGCCGAAGAATATGTTGTGAAGCCATTGCGTGAGGGTGGAGTTATTATTACCCAAGGCTTTATTGGAGCTGATTCGCTTGGCAGAACAACAACACTTGGTCGTGGTGGCTCAGATTATTCTGCCGCATTGATTGGTGCAGCCGTGCAAGCAGATGAAATACAAATTTGGACAGATGTAAGCGGTATAGCCAGCACCGACCCACGTCGCATAGCAAGCGCATTTACGATACCGTTTATGAGTTTTGCCGAAGCACGAGAACTTGCATACTATGGTGCGAAAGTATTGCATCCCGAAACAATTTTACCTGCTGTTGAGCAGGGCATTACGGTGAAAGTGCTTAATACATTTGCACCTGATGATAAAGGGACAACTATCTTGCCGCACAATGATGATACGGGTACGGGTTTCCGTGGCATTACCATGAAAGAACAATGCTTGCGCCTTACGCTTGCGGTTGGTCCGAATGAATCGGCATCGGTTATCACACAATCTTTACGGATTATAGAACAGCATGGTTATCCATTATACGCTATGCTTTCTTCGGAAGGTAATTGCATAATGGTGACGAATGGTAATGATGAGCATTTGCGTGATTTGCTTGAAGTATCGGGAGTACATGTTCAGATACAGCCTTGCGATATGGTATGTGTGGTTGGTCCGAATGTTCGCTCGCTTTCTGCTGCGCAGTTGCAATCGAATACGGCATTGTGTCAAGCAGCTCTTTCACGTGGTGCTTTAAGTATTATGTTCGGGCATTCACCAGTGGGTATTATTATCATAGCCGCCATGGGTGAAGGCAAAGAAATGCTGGCTGCACTCCATGATGTACTGCATAAACTCACTCTCTCATTATAATTTTCTCTTTTTTTACGATTGTTTTGGAATTGGATCATGACAAAAGAATTTTCACGCCCATCAACAGCAAATCCCCATCTTACTCACGATGAAGAAGGAGATGCAGCATTGCGCCCCTCATCCTTTCATGATTTTACGGGACAGCAAAAAATAGTCGAGAATCTGAAAATATTTATTGCAGCTGCTAAAAAAAGAGGTGAGGCACTTGATCATGTACTTCTGACCGGTCCTCCGGGCTTGGGCAAAACAACACTTTCATACATCATTGCGCAAGAAATGGGTAGTGAAATCAAAACTACATCGGGACCTGTCTTGGAAAAGCCGGGTGATCTTGCCGGACTTTTAACCAATTTGGAGCAAGGCGATATTTTATTTATAGATGAGATACACCGACTTTCTGCCATCGTGGAGGAATACTTATACTCTGCGATGGAGGATTACCGCTTAGATATTATGATAGATAGCGGTCCATCAGCGCGCTCGATACAGTTAACATTGCCAAAATTTACATTGGTAGGGGCAACCACAAGAGCCGGATTACTCACAGCACCTCTTCGTTCGCGTTTTGGGGTGATTAACCGTTTAGATTACTATTCTCCCGAGGATTTATTTAAAGTAGTGCAGCGCTCCGCAGGTTTAATGAATGTTCCTATAGATGATGATGGCGCTATGGAAATAGCTCGTCGTTCACGTGGTACCCCACGCATTGCGAATCGTATATTGCGTCGTACACGCGATTTTGCAGAAATCAAAGGCACAGGTACTATCACTAAAGCAATTGCGGAGATGGCATTAAATGCTCTGGAGGTTGATGAGTTTGGTTTGGATGAAATGGACAAGCGCATCTTGATGGCAATTATGGAGAAGTTCAATGGTGGTCCCGTGGGGCTTAATACTCTTGCCGTAGCTGTCGGAGAAGAATCCGGTACACTTGAAGAAGTGTATGAACCCTTTCTTATACAGCAAGGTTTTTTACAACGTACCCCACGTGGACGTGAAGCTACAGATTTGTGTTACAGGCATTTCGGATTCATGAAACAAAATTCTCGAACATTGTTCTCCGAAGAATAGTGGATTGTCTATGTAAATCTATTGAAATAATAATATTAGGTTTAGTGTGACTTTGTAAAATTTATGGCTGACTTGCTCGGGCTATGATAATGAGTATTTTGAAAAACTATTGGACAAATTTTACTATACTCTCTCATGACATACTGCATATATGAGATAGAAAGTGAGTTTATTTCAGATGATGTTAGTGTGTTAAATTTTCATAAGTTATTGCTATACAATAACAGTTGCGTAATTTTGTAGTCTTTGATTTATTAACATACGTAGAGCCATAACAAAAGGCATACACGTTTATTCTTTCATCAGTAAAGGGTTATCGCATTATGGCGGACATGTCAAAAATCCGAAACATCGGAATTTCCGCACACATTGACTCCGGTAAAACAACACTTAGTGAGCGCATTCTGTTTTACACCGGAAAAATTCATGCTATTCACGAGGTACGTGGAAAAGATGGCGCAGGTGCCAAAATGGATTCTATGGATCTGGAACGCGAAAAAGGTATCACAATCCAGTCAGCAGCAACGTTCTGCGAATGGGGTGAAAATCATATTAATCTCATTGACACACCGGGTCACGTTGACTTTACCGTGGAAGTAGAGAGAGCGTTACGCGTTCTCGACGGTGCTGTGTTGGTACTTTGCGGTGTCGCAGGTGTACAGAGTCAGTCTATTACAGTAGATCGTCAAATGCGTCGCTATAATGTGCCGCGTCTGGCTTTTATTAATAAACTTGACCGTTCAGGAGCTAATCCTTTTCGTGTCGCACAGCAGTTGAAAGAAAAATTAAGTCACAGACCTGTTATGATGAATATGCCTATTGGTGTAGAAGACAGACTTTCGGGCGTTGTGGATTTAATTGAAATGAAAGCCGTCTATTTTGATGGTGATAATGGCGAAAATCTACGTTATGAAGCTATACCCGCTGACTTACTTGAAGAAGCCAAGAAATTACGTCATGACTTGGTAGAAGCCATAGCCGATTATGATGATGCAATCGCAGAAAAATTCTTAATGGAAGAAGAAGTAACGGCTGCAGAGTTGAAACCGGTTATCCGTCGTGAAACAATCAAATTGGCAATTACTCCGGTCTTCTGTGGATCGGCAAAGAAAAACACCGGTGTGCAGCTATTGCTGAATGGTGTGATTGACTATTTGCCATGTCCGACAGATGTAACAAATGAAGGTTTAGATCAGCAAAATAATGAGGCAAAGGTTACATTGTCTTCTAACCCTGATGCACCGCTTGTTGCGCTTGCATTTAAACTTGAAGACGGTCGTTTCGGTCAGCTAACGTACATGCGTATTTATCAAGGTACACTTCGCAAAAGTGATACTATTTATAATATGGCAAACGGTAAAAAAGTAAAAGTACCGAGAGTTGTACGTATGCACTCAAATGAAATGCATGATATTGAAGAAGTTGGAGCTGGTGAAATTGTAGCGCTCTTTGGTGTAGAGTGTGCTTCAGGTGACACATTTACCGATGGTAGTGTACAGATAACTATGACTTCTATGTTCGTACCTGAGCCGGTAATCGAATTAGCTGTAACACCAAAAGAAAAATCAGGTCAAGTAAATTTCTCAAAGGCACTTAATCGCTTTACAAAAGAAGATCCGACGTTCAGAGTATATCGTGATGAAGAAAGCGGAGAAACGATCATTAAAGGTATGGGTGAGTTACACTTGGAAATTTATATCGAACGTATTCGCCGCGAGTATAATACCGAAATTATTGTCGGTCGTCCTAAAGTAGCGTTTCGTGAAGCAATTACACAAAAAGCTGAATTTAATTATACTCACAAAAAACAAACGGGTGGTTCGGGACAGTATGGTCGTGTTGCCGGATATATCGAACCATTACCGTCTGATGCTGTCGAGACATATGAATTTGTGGATGATATCGTAGGGGGTGTGATTCCTCGTGAATATATTCCTGCTTGTGATAAAGGATTTAAGGAACAGCTTGGTGATGGTCAATTAATTGGTCAAAAAGTTGTTGGTGTGCGTGTTGTTCTCAATGATGGACAATACCACCCTGTGGATTCATCAGAAATGGCATTTAAGACAGCCGCGATGACAGCAATTCGTGAGTGCTATTCAAGTGCCAAACCTGTAATTCTAGAACCGATTATGAAACTTGAGGTGAGTGCACCAGAAGAATTCCAAGGCGTTGTTATTGGTCAAATAAATCAACGTCGCGGAGTGATTATGGGTACTGAAACAGATGCTGGATATGTTACCATTGAATCAGAAGTACCTCTCTCCGAGATGTTTGGCTATTCAACGGATATACGCTCGGTAACGCAAGGAAAAGGCGAGTTTAGCATGGAATTTGCAAAATACGCTACTGTACCGAAGCAAGTTCAAGATGATATGGTTAAAGAATTCCAAGCAAAACGCGCTCGCGGAGAACGCTAAGAATTGAGTTGTAATTTGGAATAAGGAGAAAAAAAAATCTCCTTATTCCAAATATTTGCAAAGAAAATTTGCACAGTATAAAATAGTTTCTTAATTTTGCAGGCTCTTAACACAACGAAAGTGTTAATGAAATACAAATCAGGAGAATAAGGTGCCAACAATAGCACAATTAGTCCGCAAAGGACGTCAAGCAGTTAAATACAAAAGTAAATCACCGGCATTGATGGCTTGTCCTCAAAGACGCGGTGTTTGTACTCGTGTATATACAACAACACCAAAAAAGCCAAATTCAGCTTTAAGAAAAGTAGCTCGTGTTCGTTTGACAAATGGTATTGAAGTTACGGCTTATATTCCGGGTGAGGGTCATAATTTGCAGGAACACTCAATTGTAATGATTCGTGGTGGTCGTGTGAAAGATCTTCCGGGTGTTCGTTATCACATTGTTCGTGGTGCAGCGGATACTCAAGGTGTGAAAGATCGTAAACAAGGTCGTTCAAAGTACGGTGCTAAGCGTCCTAAGGCTGATGCTAAAGGTGCTCCGGCTCCGGGTGGAAAGAAAAAATAATTTTTGACGCTATATAAAGATAAGTGAAGAACAACAATGCGTAAGAAAAAAGCAGAAAAAAGACCGGTAATTCCTGATCCTCGTTTTGGAGATGTTTTGATTGCAAGATTCATCAATAAATTGATGACACATGGCAGAAAAGCAACAGCCCAGGTTATCGTTTATTCGGCTCTTGATACAGTTGCTGAAAAAACTAAATTGGATCAAGTTGAAATTCTTCGCAAGGCAATAGGAAATGTCGCTCCGGCTCTTGAAGTGCGTTCAAGACGTGTTGGTGGTGCGACATATCAAGTGCCTGTCGAGGTTCGTGAAGATAGACGTGTTGCATTAGCTATACGATGGTTAAATCAGTATGCTTCTGAAAGACGAGATAAAACGATGGCAAGTCGCCTGGCTAATGAATTGTTAGCAGCTGTTAATGGTGAAGGCGGTGCCGTAAAAAAACGTGATGATGTACATAGAATGGCAGAAGCAAATCGTGCTTTCTCCCATTTCAAATGGTAAGATAGTTTTTGACGTACTTTGAAAAATTAACTCTAAAGACCGAATTATGTCGCGCTCGGTAGAAATAAGAGATATTCGTAATGTTGGTATTATGGCACATATTGATGCCGGTAAGACAACTACAACGGAGCGAATGCTTTTTTACTCGGGCTTTGTTCATAAAATGGGCAATGTAGATGAAGGTAATACTGTTACTGATTACATGCAACAAGAACGAGAACGCGGTATAACAATAGTTTCGGCGGCAATTACTTTTTTTTGGGATAATCACCAAATAAATCTTATTGATACGCCCGGGCATGTTGATTTTACTGCTGAAGTTCAGAGGTCGCTCCGTGTACTTGATGGGGCTGTTGCTGTATTTTGTGGTGTTGCTGGTGTTCAGCCGCAGTCTGAAACCGTATGGCGACAAGCCGATATGTATAAAGTTCCTCGCATTGCTTATGTGAATAAGATGGACAGAGTAGGTGCTGATTTCGACAAAGCAGTTCAATCAATTGTTGATAAACTGAAAGCAAAAGCAGTTCCTATTCAGATTCCAATTGGTGCATCTGATTCATTTGAAGGAATAATAGATGTTATTGAAAAAAAAGCATACTATTTTGATGATGAAGAATCAAAAAGTGGTGTTATAACTTCTGAAATACCTCAAGAATATAGAAATGAAGTTGAAATGCGTTATTCATCGCTTTTAGAAACACTTGCTGATTTTGATGATGAAATCATGGTGAAGTATCTCAATGGTGAATATATAAGCGTAGAAACGATTCAGAAAACTATTCGGGCAGCGACAATACAGAATTCATTCATTCCGGTCCTGTGCGGCTCCTCGTTTAAAAACAAAGGCGTGCAACCACTTCTTGATGCTGTGGTGCATTATCTCCCTTCGCCCTTGGATAGAGGCGAGACGCAAGGATTCATATCCCAAGCAAGCCAAGAAATTGAATATAGAAAACCCAATGAAGATGAACCATTTTCAGGTTTGGTATTCAAAGTCATAACAGATCCATTTGTTGGTCAGTTATCTTTCTTGCGCGTCTATTCCGGCAAAGTAAATGTTGGAGAGAGGGTGCATAATAGCACGGTCGGCAAGAATGAGCGTATCGGTAAGTTATTAAGGATAGCTGCAAATAAAAGAGAGGAAGTTACTCAAGTATTTGCAGGAGATATAATAGCTGTGCCCGCAATGAAATTTTCCAGAACCGGTGATACATTATGTGCTGTCGAGCATCCTATTCTTTATGAAAAAATTGACTTTGCCGAACCAGTAATCAATCAATCAATCGAAGTAAAAACCTCAAGTGATCAAGATAAATTAGTCGAAGCTCTTACAAAACTTTCAGAAGAAGATCCCACTTTCCGATTCTTTAATGATGCAGAAAGCGGACAAACTATAATTAGTGGTGTAGGTGAGTTACATCTTGAAATTATAGTTGATAGAATTAAACGAGAATTTAATGTACAAACAAAAGTCGGAAGACCTCAAGTTTCGTATAGAGAATCAATAAGCAGTGAAGTTATACAAGAAGGTATATTTGAACGTCAGTCTGCTAATGGCAAGGGACAATATGCAAAAGTTGTTTTACAACTAAGTCCTAACGAGCGCGGTACAGGAAATACAGCTGAAATCAGTTCTGAAATGTCCCAAATTCCCAAACAGTACTTTGATGTAATAATTCAAAGTTGTCTTGAGTCTCTTAGTGTTGGACCTGTGGCTGGTTATCCAATGACAGATGTTCATGTTAATGTCATCGGTGGCGACTTTATTGAAGAATCTGCTAATGAAATTGCATACAAAATTGCAGCGTCAATAGCAACACGAGACGGTTGTCGCAAAGCACATCCAATGATGTTAGAACCGGTATTCAGTGTGGAAGTTGTTTCACCTGAGGAGCACATTGGTGATGTTATTGCTGACTTAAGTTCGAGAAGAGGTAGAATTGAAGGAATTCAGCAGCATCAAAGTACTCAAGCTGTCGAAGCAATAGTTCCTTTAGCTCAAATGTTTGGCTATGTAACAACGTTACGTTCCATCACTCAAGGAAGAGGCAGTTATTCTATGAAATTTTATGGTTATGACATAAAAGTATAATTTGGTTAAAGATAGAGTTAGTTTACATATTAATTTTTATAAATCCACTATTCGTTCAACCATTACTCTCAAAAGGTGAGGATATGGCAAAAGAGAAATTTGAAAGAAATAAGCCACACGTGAATATCGGTACAATCGGTCACGTTGATCATGGCAAAACAACTTTAACAGCGGCTATCACAATGGTGCTAGCTAAAGCAGGTCTATCACAGGCTCGCTCATTTGACTCCATTGATAATGCACCTGAAGAGCGTGCACGTGGGATTACCATTGCAACTGCTCACGTAGAATACGAAACAGCGAACCGTCACTACGCTCACGTAGATTGTCCCGGTCACGCTGACTACGTAAAGAACATGATTACTGGTGCTGCTCAAATGGACGGCGCAATTCTTGTTGTTGCCGGTACAGATGGTCCAATGCCTCAAACGCGTGAACATATCTTGCTTGCACGTCAAGTAGGTGTTCCACGTATTGTAGTCTTCTTGAATAAAGTAGATATTGCTGACCCTGAGTTGCTTGAACTTGTAGAGCTTGAAGTACGTGAGTTGTTGTCAAAATATGAGTTCCCCGGAGATGATATTCCTATTGTCAAAGGTTCTGCTCTTAAAGCACTTGATGCTGGATCTGATCCATCTGCTGCAAAAGATGACGAGCGTACAAAATGTATCTTTGAACTTATGGATGCTGTGGACAGTTATGTGCCAACACCGATTCGCGATGTTGATAAGCCATTCTTGATGCCTATCGAAGATGTGTTTTCAATCACAGGTCGCGGTACAGTAGGTACAGGCAGAATTGAGCGCGGTATCGTAAAACTCAATGAAGAAGTTGAAATTGTAGGTTTCGGCGTTCGTAAAAAAACAACAGTAACAGGAATCGAAATGTTCCGCAAACTTCTTGATGAAGGTCAAGCAGGTGATAATGTTGGTTTATTATTGCGTGGCGTTGATAAAGAAGAATTGGAACGCGGTATGGTACTTGCTAAAACAGGTTCTATTAATCCTCACCATAAATTCAATGCGCAAGTATATGTACTTACACGTGAAGAAGGTGGTCGTCATACTCCATTCTTTAATGGTTACCGTCCTCAGTTCTACTTCAGAACCACGGATGTAACAGGTATCGCTGAATTGCCAAGCGGTGTAGAGATGGTTATGCCAGGTGATAATGTTGATAACTTAGTCGTTGAATTGATTACAACAGTAGCTATGGAAGAAGGTCTCCGCTTCGCTATTCGTGAAGGTGGCCGTACAGTAGGTGCAGGTGTTGTAACAAAAATTATAGAATAAAATAATAAATAAATTAACACGGAATGAGAAAGTGGGAAGGACTGAATGTCCATCCCACGCTCTTCTCTCTCCGAATTCTCCTTTGTCATTTATCTCCATAAAGAGGAAACGACGTGGCTGCACAGCGAATACGAATTAAACTGAAGTCGTACGACCACAATCTCATAGACAAGTCCGCCGAACGTATCGTTCGTACGGTAAAACAAACGGGAGCAGTAGTATCCGGTCCAATTCCACTTCCTACACGGAAGCAGATTTATACCGTGCTTCGCTCACCGCATGTTGATAAAAAATCGCGTGAGCAATTTGAATCACGTCTTCATAAACGTCTCGTTGATATCTTTAGTTCAACGCAAAAGACTATTGATGCATTGATGCGATTGGAATTGCCTGCGGGAGTAGATGTGGAAGTTAAAGTCTAAATCATTGGAAGCGTCGAGGATAGAATCATGAGTGTAATATTGGGAAAAAAGCTGGGAATGACAAGCGTCTTTAATGAAAAAGGCGATTTAGTTCCATGCACCGTAGTCGAGGCTGGTCCTTGCCCAATTGTTAAAGTGAAAACAAAAGATTCGGATGGTTACGATGCCCTTCAAATAGGGTATGGTGATTCCAGAACCGATAAAATATCAAAACCGGTAGCTGGTCAATTTACCAAAGCTGGTGTTACTCCTAAGCGATTGCTCAAAGAGTTTCGCAATATACAAGGAGCCTACGCTGTTGGTGATGCAATAACCGTAAGCGCTTTTACTAAAGGTGATACTGTCAAGGCGGTAGGAACGAGTAAAGGTAAAGGTTTTCAGGGCGTTGTGCGCCGTCATCATTTCAGTGGTGTTGGTATGCAAACGCACGGACAAGCCGATCGCCAGCGTGCCCCTGGTTCAATTGGTGCATCTTCTTATCCATCGCGCGTATTCAAAGGTCAGCGTATGGCAGGAAGAATGGGTGGCAAGAAAACAACAGTTCGTAATTTAAAAATTGTTGATATAATGCCTGACTCAAACCTAATACTTGTCAGTGGCAGTATTCCGGGTGCAATTAACAGCGTTGTCGAATTAATTAAAATGTGATAGCGAGCCATGCAGATAGACGTATATACAATAGATGGACAAAAGTCCGGAACAATGGAATTACCGGATGACATATTTAATGTCGAGCCGCATGAACATGCGATGCACTTGGCTGTAAAAGTATATCTTGCGAATCAGCGACAAGGTACACATAAAACAAAAACTCGTACAGAAGTATCAGGCGGCGGTAAAAAACCTTGGAAACAAAAAGGTCGTGGAACTGCCCGTTCAGGTTCATCTCGCTCACCTATATGGGTTGGTGGTGGAACTATACATGGTCCGAAACCACATAAATATACATTGGGATTGCCAAAGAAAGTAAAGCGTTTAGCACGTAAATCAGCTCTCTCGCTTAGAGTCAAAGAAAACAATCTCATGGTAGTGGATGATTTTTCATTTGATACGATTAAGACTAAGCGCATGGCTGAGGTAATTAAAAAACTTCGTATAGAGAATGAAAAAACCTTGCTCTTATTACCTGTAATGGATGAAAATGTTATCCTATCCGCTCGTAATATTGCAAAGTTCCAAACTATGCAGGCTGAAAATGCTTCTGCATACGATATTTTGAATCATAAGAAAATTGTATTGTGCAAAAGTTCTGTACAAAAAGTAATCGAAACGTTTTGATGAAGGGAAGGCAATAAACTATGACAACTACAGTAATCAAACGTCCGATTCTGACTGAAAAAGCTAATAAAGTACAAGAATCAAGAAAATATACCTTTGAAGTTACTCCTGATGCGAATAAAATTCAAATCAAACATGCAATTAAAGCATTGTTTGGAGTAGAAGTGGATAATGTTAGAACAGTAGTAATACGTGGAAAAAATAAAACCCGTATGACAAAACGTGGTCTGATGAGAGGACATACACCACTTCGTAAGAAAGCAATAATTACACTCAAATCCGGCTTCACGATTGACATCGTTGGCGGTGAAGGAAACGTTGAAGAATAAGAACTAAGTTTACCATTGAAAGATGGTAAGAGCCAAATAGGGAAATAAAACAATGGCATTAAGAATACTAAAACCGATTACACCGGGTACAAGATTTTACTCAGTAAGTAGCTTCAATGAAGTTACAACAGATACTCCTGAGAAATCATTGCTTGAACCCATTAAGAAAAGCGGTGGACGCAATAATACCGGTCGTATTACCTCTAGACATCGTGGAGGTGGGCATAAACGTAAGTATCGTATTATTGATTTTAAGCGCAATAAAATTGGCATCAAAGCTATAGTAAAAACCATTGAGTATGATCCGAACCGTACATGTCGTATTGCTTTGGTAGAATATGAAGATGGCGAAAAGCGTTATATTATCGCTCCTGATAAACTTAAAGTAGGTCAAGAAATTATTTCCGGACCAAAAGCAGACTTTCAGGATGGTAATACGCTTCCGCTAAACAAAATACCTGTCGGTATGATGATTCATAACATTGAGTTGAAGCCTGGAAAAGGTGGACAAATTGCACGGAGTGCAGGTGCATCAGCTCAGTTAGTCGGATGTGACCTAAAATATGCTCAGGTAAAGTTGCCATCAGGTGAAATTAGGAATATTCCATCGGAGTGTGTTGCGACATTAGGGTCTG